>ENA-ORVG01000049-ORVG01000049.1-human-gut-metagenome-genome-assembly--contig:-NODE-49-length-140262-cov-9.486060_pt1 | contig 140262 bp, 118 predicted proteins | sample MGYA00242091_ERZ509233 | MGnify/ENA primary metagenome ERZ509233 (study PRJEB26280, sample SAMEA2338840) | human gut metagenome | biome: human gut; feature: human-associated habitat; material: faeces... | reverse complement strand
TCGACAGCAACGCGCGACCGCAAGGCAGCCCGCAGGGCTGTGCCCGTTGGCGACGGAGGAGCCTTACGGGCATCGACAGCAACGCGCGACCGCAAGGCAGCCCGCAGGGCTGTGCCCGTTGGCGACGCCCAGCGCTGCGGCCCCGGCAACAGAGGCTGGCTATAGCCCGAAGAACCTTCGGGCGTTGTCGCCGCAGAGCTGCCAGAGCTCTTCGGGCTCCATACCGCGGGCGGCCGCCATATGGCGTACGGTGAAGACCGTGAAGGCGGGCTCGTTGCGCTTGCCTCGCCAGGGCACGGGCGAAAGGTAGGGGCTGTCGGTCTCCAGCAGCAGGCGGTCGTCAGGGATGACGGCCAGGGCCTCACGCACGGCCTTGTTGGCCGGGTAGCTGACCGGTCCGGGGATGGAGATGTGCCAGCCGTTGCGGATGATGCGCCGGGCCATGTCGGCATCGCCGCCAAAGCAGTGCCAGAGCAGCGGATAGCCGACAAAACCGCGGGATTCGAGGGTCATGAGGGTCTCGGCCTCGGCGTTGCGGCAATGGATGACCACAGGCTTTTCCAGCTCGCGGGCCAGTTGCAGCTGATCGTGCAGGACCTGGTACTGGATCTCCTTGGGGCAGTCGTCCCAGTAGAAATCGAGCCCGATCTCGCCCACGGCGCGCAGGCGATCATCCACGGCAAAGGCTTCACGGATGTCCGCAAGGACTTCGGGCGTGCACTGCTGTCCGTCACAGGGATGGATGCCCAGCACGAAAAAGACCTCGGGATGTGCCTCGAAATAGCCGCGGCGACGGCGCCAGCGGTCAGGATCGAGGAAGATGTTGCCGATGGTGGCCACACCGGCGGCACGGGCGCGGGCCAGCACCTCTTCGCGGTCGGCGTCGAATTCCTCGCCGTCCAGATGGGCGTGGCTGTCGCAGCCCACGCAGGGCAGGGCCTGGGTCAGGGGATCGATACGTTCAACTTTCTTGTGGCTCATGGCGGATCCGGGATGGAGAGGATGCGGGATGCGGGCAGCACTGCCCCGTGGACGGGCACCGCCCCATCCCCGGCAGGGCGTCCGTCTGGCATGGCTTCTAGCAGGGGCAGACACGGGACGCAAGCCCCTGCCCCGCCGCGAAAAAGCCCCGTTTCAGGCATTGCCAGTCCCGGGACAAGGGCGTACACTCTCTGCGCCTATTGGTCATTTTACGTTGAGAGGCTATCATGCATTTGCGAAAACGGGTTCTTGTCACTGGTGGTTCGGGTTTTCTGGGCTCGCATCTGTGCGCGCGTCTGCTGGACGAGGGGCACGAAGTCCTGTGCGTGGACAATTTCTTTTCCAGCGCCCGCTCCAATGTGGAAGAGCTCATGGACAACAAGCGCTTCGAACTGCTGCGCCATGACGTGACCTTCCCCCTGTTCGTGGAAGTGGACGAGATCTACAACCTGGCCTGCCCGGCCTCGCCCGTCCACTACCAGCACGACCCCGTGCAGACCATCAAGACCTGCGTCCACGGTGCCATCAACATGCTGGGTCTGGCCAAGCGCCTGAAAGCGCGCATCTTCCAGGCCTCCACCAGCGAGGTCTACGGCGACCCCGACGTGCATCCGCAGCCCGAGAGCTATTGGGGCCATGTGAACCCCAACGGCATCCGCTCCTGCTATGACGAAGGCAAGCGCTGCGCCGAGGCCCTGTTCTTCTCCTACCGCCGCCAGAACAATGTGAACATCAAGGTGGGCCGCATCTTCAACACCTACGGTCCCAAGATGCATCCCAACGACGGCCGCGTGGTCTCCAACTTCATCGTGCAGGCCCTGAAGGGCGAACCCATCACCATCTACGGCGACGGCAGCCAGACCCGCTCCTTCTGCTATGTGGATGACCTGGTGGAATGCATGTGCCGCCTCATGGCCACGCCCGACGACTTCACCGGCCCCGTGAACATGGGCAATCCCGGCGAGTTCACCATCCGCGAGCTGGCCGAGAAGGTCATCGAGCTCACCAACAGCAGCTCCAGGCTGATCTGCGAGCCCCTGCCCGGCGACGACCCCAAACAGCGCCGTCCCGACATCAGCCTGGCCCGCGAGGTCCTGGGCTGGGAGCCCAAGGTCCAGCTGGAAGAAGGCCTGAAAAAGACCATCGCCTATTTCGACGAGCAGATCCGCAAGGGTCTGGCCTAGATGTCCGTGTCCGGAACAGGGGATAGCGGCGAGCGCGCAGCCGCCTTTGCGCATGCAGCGCGCCGCCGCCCCCGCTCCGGTCGAATTCATATATGGATGCGCCGCCCGGGGAAGGCGACGCAGGGGGATCCGTACCGGCCGGTACGGACGCGCAACCATAACCCTTGACGGACAGGGAGTCCGTCTGTCCGTCCGGCATGGGCGCTGCAAGTCTCCGGGGAAGGAGCGCTCGGACCATGCCGCCAGAAAAGTTTTCACAGATGCGGTCCTGCCCACGGCAGGGCCGCATCGTGTACTTTGACGGTCTGAATGTCGGAGTGTGCTCATGTTTCTGATTTTACTGGCTCTGTGTGTACTGGCGGTCAGCGCCGCCGGTCTGGGGCTGCTGGCCTTTGCCCGCCCCACGCCCGCCACGACCCGGCTGGCCGATCTGTTCGGCCCTCTGGGGGCCGCCTGCGGCTGTGCCCTGGGCATGGCGGGCCTGTTCACGGACAGCTGGACAGGCAGCCTGCTGTGGACCCAGGCCTGGGGCCTGCCCGTGGGCGGTCTGAGTCTGGGGCTGGACGCCCTTTCCCGCGTCTTCCTGCTGCCGGTCTTCGGCCTGGGCTTCGTCTGTGCCTGTGCCGGGGGCATCTCGCTGCGCCATACCCGCGCCAGCGAACATAACCTGGCCGCCCACTGGCTCTTCTATCTGCTGCTGGTGCTGGGCATGGCCGTGGTCATGATGGCCCGTGACGCCGTGCTCTTCCTGCTGGCCTGGGAAGTCATGTCCCTGTCGCCCTTCTTCCTCATCGACTTCAACGACAGCGACCGCAACGTGCGCGACGCCTCGTGGGTCTATCTGGTGGCCGCCCATCTGGGTGCCGTGCTGCTGCTGGCCTTCTTCGGCCTGCTCTGGCAGAACGCGGGCGATACGGCCTTTGCGACCCTGGCCCTCAAGGAAGGCCCCGTGGTGCCGCTGGCCTCGGTCCTGTTCGTGCTGTCCCTGCTGGGCTTCGGCGCCAAGGCCGGCATCGCGCCCATGCACGTCTGGCTGCCCGAGGCCCACCCGGCCGCGCCCAGCCACATCTCGGCCCTGCTCTCCGGCGCCATGATCAACGCCGGTCTGTACGGCATCATCCGCAGCTGCGAATTCGTGGCCCCCCTCAGCGCCGCCCCGGCCTGGTGGGGCTGGCTGACCCTGTTCCTGGGTCTGGGCACGGCACTGATGGGCATCCTCAAGGCTCTGGCCCAGAGCAACCTCAAGCGCCTGCTGGCCTACTCCAGCGTGGAGAACATGGGCCTCATGCTCATGGGCGTGGGCGCCTGGCTCATCGGCAGCCACAGCGGCAACAGCTGGATCGGCACCCTGGGTCTGGCCGGTGCCATGTTCCACATGCTCAACCACTCGGCTTTCAAGGGCCTGCTCTTCCTCACCGCCGGTGAAGTGCTGCACGCCACCGGCACCGTGCGCATGGAACTGCTGGGCGGCCTGCAGCAGCGCATGCCCCTGGTGGGCGCGGCCTTCGGCATCGGCGCGGTCTCCATCGCCTGCTTCCCGCCCTTCAACGGCTTTGCCGGTGAGTTCGTACTGGCCCTTTCCCTGCTGGACGGCTCCAGCCTGCCCGGCGTGGAGCAGCAGCTGGGCCTGCTCATGGCGCTGGTGGTGCTGGGCCTGGTCTCCGGGCTGGCCGCCGCCACCTATGCCAAGGCCTACGGCATCACCTTCCTGGGCGCGCCGCGCAGTCGCTGTGTGGAAGAGGCCCACCGCCCCCGTCCCCGCGATCTCTGGCCCCTGGCCATCCCGGCCTTCCTCTGCGTGGCCGGCGGTCTGGCTTCCGGCCACTGCTTCCGCTGGCTCATCAGCACGGTCAACGCGCCCCTGCCCGATCCGGTGGCCGGGCAACAGGTCATGCTGCGTGTGGCCGACATGCTGGGCACGGTCTCGCTGGTGGGCATGGTGCTGCTGGCCCTGGTGGCCGCCCTGTGGCTGCTGCGCAAGGTCTGCATCGCCGGCCGCCTGCGCCGTGAGGAGACCTGGGGCTGCGGCTACCAGTACGGGACCCCGCGCGTGCAGTACACGGACGCTTCCTTCTCCGAGCCGCTGGGCCGCATCTTCGGCGGCGCCATGGGCCTGAAGGTGCATCAAGAGCTGGATGCCCATTACTTCCCCGGCAAGGCGTCCGTGGCCATCTCCGCCCCTGACCGTCTGCGTACGGGCCTGTTCACGCCGCTGTTCGAAGGCGTGGAAAAGCTCTGCAACATGTGCAAGATCCTGCAACACGGCAAGATCCATCTCTATATACTTTACATCCTCGCCACGCTGGTGGCGTTGCTGGCCTGGGGGCTGCACGCATGAGCGATCTCGCCTTCTACTGTTTCCAGTATGCGCTGGCCCTGCTGCTGGCGCCGCTGCTGCCGGGCATCATAGCCCGTATCAAGGCCAAGGTGGCAGGCAGGCACGGCAAGCCTGTGCTGCAATTGTACTTCGACATCTTCAAGGGCCTGCGCAAGGGCGAGGTCATCAGCCAGGTGACCACGCCTGTCTTCACCCTGGGTCCGGTGGTGGGCCTGGCCACGGTGCTCTGCGCCCTTGCCCTGCTGCCCCTGGGCGGCATGGCCTCGCCGCTGCGTTTTTCCGGCGACTTTTTGCTGGCCGCCTACCTGCTGGGCCTGGGCCGCTTTTTGACCATGCTGGCCGCCCTGGATACCGGTTCGTCCTTTGAAGGCATGGGCGCCAGCCGCGAGGCCGCCTTCTCGGCCCTGTCCGAGCCGGTGCTCTTCCTCTGCCTGCTGACCCTGGTGGGCGTGGGTTCCACCCTGGGCATGCACGATGCGCTTTCCCTGTCCGGCATGCTGGGCGGCCGTCCGGCCCACGAATGGCTGCTGGGACGTGCCGAGCTGCTGCTGGTGCCGGTGGTCTTCTTCGTGCTGCTGCTGGTGGAGAACAGCCGCATCCCCGTGGATGACCCCACCACCCATCTGGAACTGACCATGATCCACGAGGTCATGATCCTGGACCACTCCGGCCCCAGCCTCTCCTTCATCGAGTACGGCGCGGCCCTCAAGCTGTGGTTCTTCGCGGCCCTGCCCGCGGGCATCCTGGTGCCCGACCTGCCCCTGTGGCAGCAGAGCCTGTGCTGGCTGGCCTGCATCTTCGCCGTGGCCGTGCTGGTGGGCATCGTGGAATCCGTCATGGCCCGTCTGCGCATGCAGAAGGTGCCCGTGCTGCTGGGCGGCGCGGCCGTGCTTTCGGCCCTGGCCCTGATCCTGACCCAGGTGAGGTAAATCATGAGCGCTCTTTTCCAGTTCTTCCTCTTCCTGCTGACGCTCAACAACCTGGCCCTGCTGGGCATGGGCCGCCTGCGCACGCTCATCAATCTGGTGACCGCGCAGGGCATCCTGCTGGGCGGCCTGCTGCTCATCCATGACCATGCCCTGCTGGCCGTGGCCGTGCTGCTCATCAAGGGCGGCCTGCTGCCCTGGCTGCTGCACCGCACCCGGCGCCAGATCGGTGCCGATCCGCACATCAAGCCCCGTCTGGGCTTTGGCCTGGCCGTGCTCACCGGTCTGGCCTGCCTGGTCTTCTCGCTCTGGCTGGAAGGCCGCCTGCCCATGACGCCCGGCCTTTTCCCGCCCCTGCTCCTGCCCGCCGGCCTGACCACGCTGTTCTGCGGTCTTCTGCTGGTGGTGGGCCGTGCCACGGCGCTCTCGCAGGTCATGGGCTATCTGGTGGCCGAAAACGGCATCTTCCTGCTGGGCATCCCGCTCATGACGGCCGGTGCCGTCTGGTTCGAGCTGACCCTGCTGCTGGATATCTTCGTGGCGGTCTTCGTCATGGGCATCGCCATCAACCACATCAGCCACACGTTCGAATCCATCGACGTGGGCTTCCACGACCTGCGCGACTAGGGGGCGACCATGCTGGAATGTCTGCTGTTTGCGCCCCTGTGCGCCGGACTGCTCATGCTGCTGCTGGGCAATACCACCGTCTGCCGCGGCCTGCTCTTGCTCACGGCCGTGCTGCACACGGCTCTTTCCGTCAAACTGGCTGCCGACGTGAGCGGCGGCCTGCATCCGCAGGCCCTGGCCGGTCTGCTGGCGCCTGACGCGCTGGGCACGCTCTTCCTCGTGCTGGCCAGCGTGCTCTTCCTGGTGGCCTCGGTCTACGGCGTGGGCTATCTGCGCGACGAGGCCCTGATCACCGAACGCACCAGCATCCTGGACGGCCGGGCCTTCACCAATGCTCCGGAACGCCGCTTCACGGCCTGCCTGTGCTTCTTCCTCTCGGCCATGACGCTGGTCACCACCACGCGCCATCTGGGCGCCCTGTGGGTGGGCATCGAGATCACCACCCTGTCCAGCGCGCCCCTGATCTACTTCCACCGCCACAAGCAGTCGCTGGAAGCCACCTGGAAATACCTCATCATCTGTTCCGTGGGCATCGCCCTGGCCCTGCTGGGCAACATCCTGCTTTCCGTGGCCTTCTACGAGCCCGGCGTGCCGCCGGTGGAGAGCATGGACCAGGTGGAGGCCTTCCGCCATCTGGCCCGGCAGCGCGCCGAAGCCCTGGCCGTGCTGGATGCGCCCCAGAGCGCGGCGACCTATCTGCCCTGGCTCAAGGCGGCCTTCATCTTCCTGCTGGTGGGCTACGGCACCAAGATGGGCCTGGCGCCCCTGCACAACTGGCTGCCCGACGCCCACAGCCAGGCCCCCTCGCTGGTCTCGGCCCTGCTGTCCGGCGCCCTGCTCAACTGTGCCTTCCTGGGCATCCTGCGCGGTCACCAGATCATGCTGGGCGCGGGCCTGGGCGGGTTCAGCGGCACGCTGCTGGTCTTCTTCGGCCTGGTCTCCATGTTCGTGGCCGCCATCTTCATCGTGGGACAGGGCCACTACAAGCGCATGCTGGCCTACTCCAGCGTGGAGCACATGGGCATCCTGGCCCTGGCCGTGGGACTGGGCGGCGCCGCGGCCTTCGGCGGCATGCTGCACGCCATGTGCCATTCGCTGACCAAGTGCATGCTCTTCCTGCTGGCCGGCAACATCCTGGCCCGCTACCACACCTATTCCAGCTACGACGTGCACGGCCTGCGCTGGACCATGCCCGTCACCGGCGCCCTGTGGATGGGCGGCTTCCTGGCCATCGTGGGCTCGCCGCCGTTCGGCCTGTTCGTCAGCGAGTTCCTGATCCTCAAGGGCATCCTGCAGCAGGGCCAGTGGCTGGTGGCCGCCCTGTACATGCTGGCCCTGGCCATCATCTTCGTGGGCATGTCCGTGGCCGTGCTGCGCATGTTCCAGGGCACCCGCCCCACCGACATGCCCGAGTGCCCGCGTGAGTCCGCCCTGAGCGTGCTGCCGCCCATGGCCCTGGGCCTGTGCGTGCTGCTGCTGGGTTTCTGGATGCCCGACGGCGTCGAAAAGCTGCTGCGCGCCAGCGCGGCCCTCATTGGAGGCTAGACCATGCGTTTTTCCTATGCTTCCCCGGCCAGACTGGCCGACATCCCCTGTCTTGACGCGGCCTCCCTGCGGGCCGCCATCCTGACGCAGGTGGCGCACGGCTGGCGCGTGCTGGCCTTCTTTGGCCTGCCCCGGGCCCTGTACGCCCAGGGCGAACTGGCGCTGGTGGCGGGCAATACGGCCGCCGCCGGCCTGTGCTGCGTCATGGCCCATGACCAGCGGCAGGAACTGTGGGCCTCCCGCTGCCTGCCGCTGGAACGCTATGCGTCCATGAGCCAGGAATGCCCCCAGCTCCAGCGCTTCGAGCGTGAGGTCTGCGAGGCCTGGGGCATCGTGCCCGAGGGCCACCCCTGGCTCAAGCCCGTGCGCTACACCACGCCCGCCTCGGGCGCGGAACGCCCCGGCCCGGCCCAGTGCGACCACTACCGCGTGGAAGGCGGCCAGGTCCACGAAGTGGCCGTGGGCCCCGTGCATGCGGGCATCATCGAACCCGGTCACTTCCGCTTCCAGTGCTACGGCGAGAACGTGCTCAATCTGGAGATCAGCCTGGGCTTCCAGCACCGCGGCGTGGAAAAGATGCTGGCCGGCGGCCCGCACCTGCGTGATGCCGCGCTCATGGAATGCGTGGCCGGGGACACCAGCGTGGGCCACTGCACGGCCTACAGCGTGGTGCTGGAGCGTCTGGCGGGCGTCAGCGTGCCGCTGCGCGCCCAGCTGCTGCGGCGCATGGGCCTGGAGTTCGAACGCCTGGCCAACCACACCGGCGACCTGGGCGCCATCGCGGGCGATACGGGCTTTTTGCCCACCTCGTCCTGGAACGGCCGCATCCGCGGCGACTTCCTCAACATGACCGCCGAGATCTGCGGCAACCGCTTCGGGCGCGGCCTGGTCTGCCCCGGCGGCGTCAACTGGGATCTGGACCCCGCTGCCTGCCGCGGCCTGCTGGATCGCCTGCGTGCGGGCTGGCGTGACGTCAAGGGCGCCGTGGACGTGATGTTCGCCTCGCCCAGCGTGCTGGACCGTCTGACCGGCACGGGCTGTGTCAGCCTGCGCACCGCCGAGGACTTCGGCATGGTGGGCGTGGCCGCGCGTGCCTGCGGCCTGCCGCGCGATGCCCGGCGCCATGCGCCCCTTTCCCGCCTGCCGCTGGAAGATACCGACATCCGTACCGCCCAGGGCGGCGACGTGCTGGGCCGCGCCACGGTGCGCCGTCTGGAAGTGGCCGATTCCGTGCGTCTGGTGGAAGCCGACCTCCAGCATCTGGCCCGTCTGGGCGAGGAGGAGAAGCTCCGCGAGGGCGAAAGCGATACCGCCCTCTGGCGTGCGCCCATGCCCGATACCCTGCCCGGCGGCATGCTGGCCGTGGCCCAGGTGGAAGGCTGGCGCGGCGAGCTGTGCCATGTGGCCGTCACGGATGCGGAAGGCCGCTTCGGCGTCTACAAGATCTATGATCCTTCGTGGCACAACTGGAGCGGTCTGGAGATGGCCCTGCGCGGCGAACAGATCTCCGACTTCCCGCTCTGCAACAAGAGCTTCAACCTTTCCTATTGCGGCCACGACCTGTAGGCAGGAGGACTGACATGCTGGACATCTTCAAGGAACGCCTGCACCAAAAATACAGGACGCTGGATTTCCCCCGCAAGGCGCCGGGCCTTTCGCCCCGCTACATGGGTCGCCCCGAGATCACGGCCGGGGACTGCGGCTCCTGCGGCGCCTGCCTCGACGTCTGCCCCACCGGGGCCCTGCGCAAGCTCTCGCCCGCCGAACCCGGCCCCGCCGGAGAGACCGGCGGCATCGCCCTGGATATGGGGCGCTGCCTGTTTTGCGGTGCCTGTGCCCGTGCCTGTACCGCGGCACGCGGCGAGGGCCTGATCCGCTTCACCAAGGACTATCGCGTGGCCGCCTTTGCCCGTGAGGACCTCATCGTCACGGCCCAGCCCCGGCCCCTGCACAAGCCCAGGGCCTGCAACGGCCTGTTCTCCCGCTCGCTCAAGCTGCGCGAAATCAGCGCCGCCGGCTGCAACGCCTGTGAAGCCGATACCAACGTGCTGGGCACCCTGGTCTACGACCTGGGCAAGTTCGGCATCAACTTCGTGGCCTCGCCCCGTCATGCCGACGGCATCCTGGTCACCGGCCCCGTGAGCCGCAACATGCGCGAAGCCGTGCTGGCCACCTGGGCCGCCGTGCCCGAGCCGCGCATCGCCATCGCCGTGGGCTCCTGCGCCATCTCCGGCGGCCTCTTCGCCGACAGCGACGAATGCTGCGGCGGTCTGCCGCCCCTGTGCGACGTGCAGCTCTTCGTGCCCGGCTGCCCGCCCAGCCCCGCGCAGACCGTCTACGGCTTTGCCATGACGCTCGGTCTGCTGGACCAAAAGCTCCATGCCGAGACCACGGTGGAGGCCGCCGGCGAGCAGGCCGATATCCTGCACCCCGGCGTGCCGTACAAGCTGCGCGTTGCCATCGAGCGCGAGGCTCGCGCCATGAGCGGCTACCGTTACGGCCGCGACCTGGCCAACGAGTTTATGGACACGCTCGAGGGTGCGCCCAAGGGCGATATCCGCGGTGCCATGGCGCTGCTCATCGACAAGCAGGACGATCCTCGCCGCGTTGAGGTCTACTCGGCGCTGCAGGATCTGGTGCTGGCCGGAGGTCGCTAGATGGAGCTCACGGACCGCTCTGGTTACTTTGCGGGCCCCGGCATGCTCGGCGGCTCCTTTGGCGATGCCTCGCGCGCAAGCGACGAGGCCGCCGAGGGCGTCGTCGACCCCTGCCTGGGCCATGCGCCCGACCAGGTGGTCTTCTATGAGCTCACGCGTAAGTTTGTGGAGACCGAGGAAGACGTTCCCCAGGAGGCCTGCAACGTGCTGTACTACACGCTCGCCGTGGGCCACCACACCGGCGTGCTCGATTGCTTTGAGCCGCGCCTGTCGGTGCCGGTGGATGTGTTCTATACGCTTATCGACGCGCTGCCGGAGGGGGAGGCCAAGACCAAGTTCGAGGCCATCCGCTCCTTTGGCGAGTGCCAGCTCGACAAGGCGGCGGTGCCGTCGCTGCTCGAGGCCTGCGACACGCTGCTCGACGAGCGCGGTTTTCGCGGGTCGGCCAAGGCTGGCATCTCGGTGTTCGATGACGACTTTGGCCTGCATGCCCAGCAGGTCGCGTTCTTAATGAAGTTTCGCGATCTGGTTGAGCGCGTGCGCGATGTGTCGGGCGTGTATCTGACGGGAAGGTTGCAATAATGGGTCGCGTTGTGGATGGTCGTGTGAACGGCGCCCCGTTTACGGGTATCGTGCTCACGGCGGGAAGCGTGCTGCGTGCCGACGATGCCGCCGGCCCCGTGCTCTCCAAAAAGATGGAGGACGCTCCGCTTGCCGGCTGGTACACCATCGATGGCGGTCAGACGCCCGAGGATGACATTATCGAGGTCAAGCGCGAGCGTCCGCCGCGTTTGGTTTTGGTCGATGCCGCCGACATGGCACTGCCCGTCGGGTCCATCCGCTTGCTCGACAAGCGCGATGTGGCCCGCAAGTCGATGTTCACCACGCATTCGCTCCCTTTGTCGATTCTGATCGAGGAAATCGAGCAATCGTGCGAAGATATCGTCTTTGTAGGGATCCAGCCGGGCGACACGGAGTTCTACAACCCCATGTCCCCGGAAGTCTTTGACGCCGTCGACGCCGTGTACGACGCCGTGACCGCCAACGACTTTTCCCACTTTGTCCGCTTGGGGCAGGAGCTATAGCAGCGCTTGTCCCTGCTGATTAGGAAAGAAGTGATTGACATGGCAGATTCCAAGGTGGAGTACCCCGCTCCCGATTGCCTGGCGCCCGCCGCGATCGAGGCCAAGACCGAGGCCGCCGGCGTGACCAAGGCCAACCTGCCGGTCGCAAAGGCCTTTCTGTTGGCAATGTTCGCCGGTGCGTTTATTGCCTTCGGCGGCCTGTTCTTTACCGTGTTCTTGAGCGACAGCACTCTGGGCTGGGGTGCCCAGCGCGTCGTGGGCGGCCTGTGCTTTTGCCTGGGCCTGGTGCTGGTGCTGGTGTGCGGCGCCGAGCTGTTTACCGGCAACTCGCTTATGGTCTGCGCGCTCAAGAGCAAAAAGATCACCCCGGTCCAGATGCTCAAGGCCTGGGTCGTCGTGTGGGTCGGCAATTTTGCCGGTGCCCTGTTCATTGTCTTTTTGGTGTACATGGCCGGCATTTACAAGCTCAACGGCGAGGCAGTCGCCAATTCCATGGTGAGCGTCGCCGCCGGCAAGGTGACGATCGACTGGGTGACGATCTTCTTCCGTGGCATCCTGTGCAACATCTTTGTGTGCCTGGCCGTGTGGATCGGTACCGCCGGCAAGACCGTGGTCGATAAGGTCGTGGGCATTCTGCTGCCCATCGCCGCCTTTGTGGCCTGCGGTTTTGAGCACTGCGTTGCCAACATGTACTTTTTGCCTATGGGTGCCGTGATGCACGCGTGCGGCTATGGCGCCGACGTCGCCGGCGCCGATGCGCTCAACGCCGCGGGCATTGCGTTTAACCTGTCCGCCGCCACGCTGGGCAACATCGTGGGCGGCGCGGTTCTAGTCGCGCTCGGCTACTGGTTTATCTATGCCAAGAAGTCCGAGGCGTAATAAGTCGGAATGACGTACGGGCCTCCCGAGGGGCGTTTGCCTTTTGGGAGGCTCTTCGTGTCTTGCTGGAGTGGATGCTGCGGGCTTTGCGTCGCGGCAGCTGGTGGCTGAGCTGTGGTGCGGTGGGGCTTGAACCCCTGAGCTGGAAGGAATAATCGAGATGGCATCGAGAGCTATGTATGACGGTCGCACCGTGGTGACCACATGCGGGGGATGCTATGCCGATTGCGCCTTTGCAGCCCATGTTGAGGATGGGCGTGTGGTGGCTGAGTTGCCGGTGCTGGGACATCCGTGCGCGGCGCGTGCCCTGTGCGCCCGCGGACGGCATCGCCTAGCAATGCCGTTTGACGAGCGCGACCGCATTGTGCACCCCATGCGTCGCCGAGCTGATGGCTCGGGGTTTGATGCGATTTCCTGGGATGAGGCGTTTGCCCAGATTGCCGAGCGCCTTTTGGGGATTGTTGATGAGCGCGGGCCCCGTGCGCTGGGCATGACGCTTGGCGTGCCCTCGTTCGACCGCTACTGGGCCTATCGCTTTATGCATGCGCTGGGCTCGCCCAACGTATACGGTGCCGACGGTGCCTGCGAGGTAAGCCGTCTCACCGGCTGGGAACACAGCCTGGGCTACAGCCCCGTCTCCGACCTGGCACATACTGATTGCATTATGTATTTGGGGCGTTCCATTGTCGATTCGTCGACGATGGGGGCCGTCGATGCGCTCAACGATGCCCGTCGCCGTGGGGCGAAGATTATCGTGGTCGACCCCCGGCGTAGCGGCTCGGCTGCGCTTGCAGACCGCTGGCTCCGCGTGCGCCCGGGCTGCGACTTGGCGCTGCTGCTGGGTATTGCCCACGTGTTGATTGCCGAGGGCCTGTACGACCACGAGTTCGTTGACCGCTATACCACGGGGTTTGACGAGCTGGCGCAGGCGGCCAGTGCTTGGACGCCCGAGTGGGCCGAGTCGATGTGCGACGTTCCGGCGGACGATATCCGTGCGGTTGCGCGTGATTTGGCTGCCGCCGCGCCTGCCGCTGTGGTGGATGCGGGCTTTCATGGTGGCATCGGTATCGCGTATGCCAATAGCACCCAGACCGCGCGCGCTATCTGCTTGGTCGATGTGCTGCTGGGCTGCTTGGGGCATGTGGGCGGTGCGCTCAACCCACCGACGCCGCTTGTATTGGGCGACCTCGATCCCACGCGCTTTGCGACGCCGCCGGTGCCGCGCGGGCCCAAGCTGGGGTCCGAGCGCTATCCGCTGGTCGATCCGGTGCGCGGCCTGTGTACGACTATCGGTCAGTCGATTCTTGCCGGCGATTTGCGTGGGCTCATCGTCTATGCCAGTAACCCCGGTGCGGGCTATGGCAACGCCGATGCGTGGCTTGGCATCTTGCAGCAGCTCGACTTGCTCGTGACGATTGATATTCGCTGGTCCGAGACGGCGCGTGCTTCTGATTTCGTGCTGCCCGACGTGACGTATCTGGAGGCTGACCGCGGCGTGGGAACGGTGACAGCCGCCAACGATGCGCGCGTGTTCTACCGCAACGCCGTGCTGCCCATTTTGCATGACGACACGAGACCGGGTCGGGAGATCTTTTCCGGTTTGGCTGCGGCCTGCGGCGTGGACGAGTACTTCGACTTTTCGCCGGACGACCTTGCGGCGGCCCAGGTGGCGCCCTTTGGGATCGATCTGGACGAGCTCAAGGAGCGCGGTTGGGCCGATACGGGCGTGGCGCTGCCGTCGCGTACGGGCGAGCCGGTGATTCCGCTTGCCGGCGGCAAAATTGCGCTGGCAAGCGACGTATGGGAACGAGCCGGCCTGGGTCGTGTACCCAACTGGATCGCTCCCATGGTGGAGCCTGGCCCGGGGATGTTTCGCCTCATTAGCGGCAACCGTCCCTTTGAGTCGCATACCTCGCGAAGGCTTGCAGCCCAAGGTGCCGCCGAGGCTGGGTCGGACCTGGATGCCGTGCAGATGAATGCCGATGCTGCTGCGCGCATGGGCATCGCCGACGGTGAGGTCGTCGAGCTTGTGAGCGATATGGGCCGCGACCGCGTGCGCGTGGAGACGACGCCGTATCTGCATCCGGCGTGCATCTTTACGTCGGCCGCCCCCGGTGGGCGTTCGTTTGGCCGCGATGCCGGTGACGCTCAAGCCTTGGGCGTGGGCCCGCTCGACCATACGCCGTTGCGTTGGGATCCGTTGACGGGTGCCGCGCTCACCCAGGAAAACGCCGTTCGCGTGGAAAAGATCGCGGCGCGCGAGGATAATAACGAGTAATTGACTCAGCTGATGTATTCGACTGATCCACGTTTCTTTTGAAAGGCCGCACATGAGCGATAGCCAGAACATGTCCGATGAGGTGCGCGCCCGTCTGCGCGCCATTCCTTCCGTCAACGAGCTGCTTGCCGAGTGGCCGGTGGTGAAGGCGGTGGGGGAGACCTGCGACGCGGTGGTCCATGCTGCCGTGACGGCTGAGCTCGACGAGGAGCGCGCCGCGATTCGTGCCGGTGCCGCCCCGCGTTCCAAGCGCGAGCTGGCATCGGCCATCGAGTGGCGTGCGCATCGCTCCGTGCTGCCGAGCTTGCGTCCTGCCGTCAACGCTACGGGTGTCGTTATCCATACCAATCTGGGTCGCGCCCCGCTCGCGGAGTCGGCTGCCAAGGCCGTGGCCGAGGTTGCGCGCGGGTATAGCACGCTCGAGTACAGCGTCGACACCTGTTCGCGCGGGTCGCGCAAGGAGCACGCCGCGCAGCTGATCCGCTCGCTCACCGGTGCCGAGGATGCGCTGGTCGTCAACAACAATGCCGCCGCGGTGCTGCTGGTGCTTGCCACCCATGCCGCGGGCAAAGAGGTCATCGTGAGCCGCGGCGAGCTTGTCGAGATCGGTGGCAGTTTCCGTATTCCCGACGTCATGGCGGCTTCGGGCGCCAAGCTCGTCGAAGTCGGAGCCACCAACCGCACGCACCTTGCCGATTACGAGCGCGCTATCACGCCCGATACGGCCATGATCCTCAAGGTCCATCCTTCCAACTACCGCATTGAGGGCTTTCACGAGGAAGTGAGCTCCAAAGAGCTTGCCGCGCTGGCGCATAAGCATGGCCTGCTGTTCTACGAGGACCAGGGCTCGGGCGCGCTGCTGCCCGACGATATCCTGGTTCGCGGCGGCGAGGAGACCACGCCGACCTCGGTTGCCGCTGGGCTCGACATCGTGTCGTGCTCGGGCGACAAGCTGCTCGGTGCCGCTCAGGCTGGCATCATCATGGGTCGTCGCGACCTGATTCAGGCCTGCGGCGAGCACCCACTCATGCGCGCCCTGCGCCCCGGCAAACTGGCGCTGACCGCGCTCGAGGCCACGCTGCGTATCTACATGGATGGCGCCGATGTTGCCCGTCGCGACATTCCGGTGCTCAACATGCTCACGCTCCCGCAGGCTCATCTGGAGCGTCGTGCCCGCAAGCTGCGCGATCGTATGGTCGCCGGGCTCGATAAGGCCGGCTGCCCGTGCGCCGTTCAGGTGGAGATCGTCGAGGAATCCTCGACCCCCGGTGGCGGCTCGCTGCCTACCGTGGAGCTGCCCACGATGTGCGTGGCCGTGCGTCTTGTTGACGCGCGCCTGACGGTCGATGCGCTCAAGTGCGCGCTTGTCCAGGACTTCGACACGCCGGTCGTCACGCGCGCCTCGCACGATCGCATTTTGTTTGACGTCCGTACGCTTGTGGGCGACCGCGATATCGAGACTGCGGCGTCGACGCTTGCCGCGTGCGTTGAGAAGGCGATTGCTCGATGAGTGAGGTCAAAGCGCTGGTGGAGTGTCCCGTTATCGTAGGTACGGCGGGACATGTCGACCACGGTAAGTCGGCGCTGATCGAGGTGCTGACCGGCAAGAATCCCGACCGCCTGGAAGTTGAGCGCCGTCGCGGCATGACCGTTGAGCTTGGCTTTGGCGAGCTGGCGTTGCCGAGTGGCAAGATCGTTGGTCTGGTCGACGTGCCGGGCCACGCGCATTACTTGCGCGCCATGGTGCAGGGCGCCACGGGCATTGATGTTGCCGTGTTGGTGGTATCGGCCGTCGAGGGCGTGATGCCCCAGACCCGCGAGCACGTGCATGTGCTGGAGCTGCTGGGCGTCACGCATATGGTGGTGGCGCTGACGATGTGCGACCTGGCTGATAGCGAGATGACCGAACTTGCCGAGCTCGACGTCGATGATTTTTTGTCGAACACCGTGTTTACGGGTGCCCCGATCGTGCCCGTGTCGTCTAAGACGGGCGAGGGGATTGATGCGCTGCTGGCAGCGCTCGATGAGCGCGTGGATGCCTGCTGGGATACCTGTCGCGAGCGCGCCGAGCGGAGCGATGCCGCACCGCGTCTGCCCATCGACCGCTGCTTTACGATCAAGGGCGCCGGCACCGTCGTGACGGGAACGCTACACGATGCGTCGGTTGCGGTGGGCGACGAGCTGATGGCTTTGCCGTCGCGTACGGTCTGTCGCGTGCGCGGGATTCAGGTGCATGGCGATACGCCGCGCGCGCTGCCTGGTCAGCGTGTGGCGCTCAACCTAGTTGGTGACGGTGTCGCGGCGCTTGACCGTGGCGAGATGCTGGGCGTGGCGGACCGCTTTGGCCAGACGTTGCGCTTTATGATGACGTTCACCTACCTGGGCCGCGAGGGCACCAAGCCGCGCGTGCTCGAGTCGGGCGCGCGTGTGCATGTGATGGCCGGCACGGCCGAGGTCGTCGGCCGCATCATGCTTTTGGAGGGCGAGGCCCCCATGGCGGTGGGCGAGACCCGTACCGTGCAGGTGCGCCTGGAGGACCCGCTGCCGCTGTGTGCCGGAGACCATGCCGTGGTGCTGTCGTATTCGCCCGTTATGCTTATTGGCGGCGGGCGCGTGCTGCTTTCGCGCTGCCGTCGCTCGCGCGAGCTTTCTGTCGGCGAGCGCGCACTGTTTGCGGCGCTTGAGTCCGGCGATACCGCGGGCGGTGTGGGAGCTTGGCTGGCGCTGCAGATGCTGCCAGTTACGGCGGTTGATGTTGCCGACGCTTTGGATCTTGGTGTCGGCGAGGTCGATGCCGCACTGCGCGGGTTGGTGTCGCAGGGCTCTGTTCGCAAGCTTGTTGTGGGTGATGCGGACTACTTGGCGGACGCCGTGGTGCTCGATGCTGCGATGGATGCACTGGCGGCGACCCTGTCAGCCATGCACGCGGCGTCTCCCAAGGAGACGGGCTTTACGCCCGGCGCCGTTGCCCATGCTGCGTGGCCTGCCGCTGATGATGGCGTTGCCGCGGCTCTGATTGCCGAGGGCTGCTCGCGTGGCGTGTGTGCCGCCGAGGGTGCCGAGGTATTCGACCCGCACTCCGCTGCTGCCGCGGCGCGTGTGGTGCGCGAGGCCTGCGAACGTATCGTTGCCTTGCTGGACGAAGCCGGCCTCGATGCACCGATATTGCCCGAGGTGGGCGAGCAGTTGCAGCTCGATCGCGACACCATGACGCGTGCCCTGCGCGAGCTTTCGCTCAATCGCTCGATCGTTAAGGTCGAGCGCGACGTTGCCCTGTCCGCTGCCGCCGAGGCCCATGCGCGCGAGCTTGTTGCCGCCGCCATTGAGGCAGCCGGCGGTGCTGCCACCACGAGCGTACTGCGCGAGGCCCTGGGTGTGTCGCGCAAACGTGCCATCAGCATCTTGGAGCACCTGGATGCCGTGCGCTTTACGGTGCTCGACAAGAATGCCGGCGGCCTGAGGTCCCTGCGCTAAGCCGGTCACTCGCTCCCGCCTCCTCAGTTGCGGTGGAATAGTTCTTATTTGGAGGCTTTGGCAGCAAATACAGGAACTATTCCACCGCAACTTCTTGTTCGTCTTTTTGGGATGGAGCCGTTTCGGTTTGGTAAAATACCGCCGCACTTGGGAACGGATGGGCTCCGGTGGGCTCCGCGGTCCTCAAAACCGTTGCGAGGCGTGCAAAACGTCTTGGATGTGTTCGATTCACATACGTTCCCGCCATACGCTACCAGCGCTTTTGTGCTCGCGGTCTTGCTGCGTGCCGCAAAGGCGCTGTTTTGTTTTTGCACGAGTTTTTCGTAGCGCTGCTATTTCGGTGGCTGTATTTAGCTTCGTGCACCGGGTTTCGAGCATGCCGATGGAGGTGTTTTGCCGTATGACTACCGTAAGACGTGCCGATCTTTCTTGTGTCGTCCAAGCGGGTGGGCTGTCCTCGCGCATGGGCTGTGATAAGGCGCGCATGGCGTTTTGCGGCGAGCCGCTCATCGAGCGCGTGCTGGGTCGGTTGGCGCCAGTTGCCGGTGAGTTGGTCGTGACGACGTCGCGTCCCAGCGAGCTTGCCTACCTTGAGGAGCGCACGTTTGGCGGCCTTGTGCCACGTGTGGTGGCCGACCTTGAAGGGTCGGCGGGTGCCATGCGCGGCATCGCGAGCTCGTTGGACGCGGCCCGATTGCCGCTCGTGGCGATCGTCGCCTGCGATATGCCGTTTGTCTCTTCGGAGCTAATCGGTGCCCTTGCTGGCTGTGTTGAGGCCGAGGCGCTCGACGTGTGCGTGCCGCGCGAGGAGCGGGGGATTGAGCCGCTTTGCGCCGTCTGGCGCCGTGACGCGTGTGCGCCGGTTGCCCAAGAACTGCTCGCTGGTGACCGTCAGCGAATCCGCTGCCTGATCGACCGGGTGAACGCCGGGTATTTGGACGAGCCTCAGATTGTCGCGGTCGCCGGCTCGACGCTCTGCTTCGAGAACGTCAATACGCCCGAGGAGTTTGCGGCGGCCGAGTTACTCGCCTAGACGATTGGAGTTGCCATGTCTCACGATATTTGTCCCGACACGGGAGAACCTTGCACTTGCGATGGGTCCGAACCCTGTACCTGCGTTTGCAGTGGCTGTGGACATACTGCGGAAGAGGAAGCGGCCGCCGCGGCGTATCGTGATGCACACCGCGAAGGCCCGTCCGGTGATGCTCTCGACCATGAACGCAAGATCATCGTTTCGTTCGACAGCACCTTCGATGTGATGGAATGCGAGCAGCTGTGCCTTGCCGCCGGTGTGCCCGGGCGCATCATGCCGCTGCCCGGCTCCATCACCGCCGGCTGCGGGCTGTGCTGGGCCATGCCGTTCTCGGGCGATGCCCTCGCCGCCTTCCGCGCCGCCACCGAGGGCTGCATAACCCCCGCCGACTACCATCAGCTCGTCCTCTAACCACCAAAACCACCACAAAGGTGCCTGTCCCCAATGTGGTGGTTTGGAACACGTGGACGAAACAGGTTTGAAACACGGGTTTTGCATGTCAGGCACTCAAAAACGCCTCTACCTGCATCGTAATCAAAACGAAACATCTGCTCGTCGGCTTATGCGAAACTTTCCCGCAACAGTGCGATATTATCCATACTCGATAAAGTTCGCGGCGCATAGGGTGCCGCGACCAACATTTTTCGTTTCCCATCATTGGAGGAAGCATGAGCTACACGCAGAAAGTTCTCGAAGAGCTCAAGGCCCGCTATCCCGAGCAGCCTGAGTTCATCCAGGCCGCGACCGAGATCCTCGGCACCATCCAGCCGGCGCTCGACGCCCATCCCGAGTACGAGGAGGCCGCCCTGCTGGAGCGCCTCGTCGAGCCTGAGCGCATCGTCATGTTCCGTGTACCCTGGGTCGACGACCAGGGCAAGGTTCAGGTCAACCGCGGTTACCGTGTCGAGTTCAACTCTGCCATTGGACCCTACAAGGGCGGCCTGCGCTTTAACCCGACGGTCACCCTGGGTATGCTCAAGTTCCTGGGTCTGGAGCAGATCCTCAAGAACAGCCTGACCACCCTTCCCATGGGCGGCGGCAAGGGCGGCTCCGACTTTGACCCCAAGGGCAAGTCCAACAACGAGATCATGCACTTCTGCCAGTCCTTCATGACCGAGCTCTATCGTCACATCGGCCCCAACACCGACGTTCCCGCCGGCGACCTGGGCGTTGGCGGCCGCGAGGTTGCCTACCTGTTCGGTCAGTACAAGCGCCTGACCAACGAGTGGACCGGCGTCCTTACCGGCAAGGGCCTCTCCTTTGGCGGCTCGCTTGCCCGTACCGAGGCCACCGGCTATGGCCTGGCCTACTTTGTGGACGAGTACCTCAAGAGTCGCGGCGACTCCTTCGAGTGCAAGAACGTCGTCGTTCACGGCTCCGGCAACGTCGCCATCTACGCCGTCCAGAAGGTCTCCCAGCTCGGCGGCAAGGTGCTCGCCTGCTCCGATACCCACGGCTGGGTCGAGGATCCCGACGGCATCGACTACACCGTGCTCGAGCACGTCTACAACAAGAAGCGCTCCGGCCACGACAAGGGCGTTACGCTCGCTATGTACGTTGACGAGAAGCCCAACGCCGTGTGGCACGAGGGCGACGGCCGTGGCGTTTGGCAGCTGCCCTGCGACATCGCGCTGCCCTGCGCTCGCGAGAACACGCTGCTGCTCGAGGACGCCCAGGCGCTCGTCGCCAACGGCTGCAAGGTGGTCGGCGAGGGCGCGAACATGCCCACGACCATCGAGGCCACGACTTACTTCCAGGAGAACGGCGTTGCCTTTATGCCCGGTAAGGCTGCCAACGCCGGCGGCGTGCTCGTGTCCGGCCTGGAGATGAGCCAGAACGCCGAGCATCTGTCCTGGACCTTCGAGGAGGTCGACGGCAAGCTCGAGCAGCTCATGCGCGGCATGTTCCACAACGTGGACGACACCGCCAAGGAGTACGGCCAGGAGGGCAACTTTGTCATGGGCGCCAACATCGCCGGCTTCCTGAAGGTCGCCGACGCCATGCTCGCCCAGGGCGTCTGCTAAATCTTCGCTCGACATAGCATCGCAGAAGGCTCCCAGTCATTCCGGCTGGGAGCTTTTTCTATCCCGGAGGACTCCTCATAACTTGCGGTGATATACGGACTGTTTTGCGTTCCAGAACGGCTAATCAGTCCGTATATCACCGCAAGTTATGGATGGGTGGGTGGATTTTGTCCTAAAACGGTGTGCGGCCCCTCGTTTGGTACACTTAGGGGTACTGGACAAGTGAAGAGATGGGGGAGAACGTGCTCAAGTTCGGTACCTACGTCCGTGTTGGAAACGCGGCCGAAGCCTATGAGCTCTTACAGAAGAACCGCAACAACAAGATTGTGGGCGGTGGCATCTGGATGCGCCTGGGTTCGCGTCGCGTGGCGACGGCGATTGACCTTTCGGCCTGCGGACTGGATCAGATCGAGGAGACCGAGACCGAGTTTCGCATCGGTGCCATGTGCACCCTGCGCCAGCTCGAGCGTCATGCCGAGCTCAACGCGCTTGTCAACAATGTCTTTGAGTTCGCCGTCCATGACATCGTGGGTGTGCAGCTGCGCAACACCGCCACGGTAGGCGGCAGCATTTACGGCCGCTTTGGCTTCTCGGACGTGCTCTCGGCGTTCCTGGCGCTCGATTCGTATGTTGAGCTGACGGGTGCCGGCCGCGTGCCGCTCGCCGAGTTCGTGGACATGGGCTATGTACGTGACGTGATCGAGCACGTCGTGGTCGTCAAGCACGATTACCGTGCGAGCTACGAGGCCGTGCGCAAGGCTGCGACCGATTTCCCCTCGCTGAATGTCACCGCCGCCTGGTGGGATAATACCTGGCATGTCACTGTGGGTGCCCGTCCGCTGCGCGCGACCCTGCTGCAGGGCGAGGCATGCGGCCTGGTGAACGAGCAGCCTTCCGAGGACGAGCTACGTGCCCTGACAGCGTCCGTACGCGCGCTGAGCTACGGCACCAATCTGTGGGGCTCGGCCGAGTACCGCCGCCGCATCTCGGCCCCGCTGGCGATTCAGGCCGTGCGCCGCGCCGCCGGCATCGAGCTTTCGGCCGCGCTTGCCCACGAGCTCGAGACCGTGCAGGTCCCCAAGTTTGCCACGGACGAGTATTCCTGCCGCCGCGTGCCCGGCGTCGATTCTAGCGAGGTGCGCTAATGGCTGCCAAACTCATCGATCTTTCCTTTACGCTCAACGGCCGCAAGGTCAAGGTTCAGATTGCCCCCGACACCATGCTCTTTTCGCTGCTGCGCGAGCAGGGCTGCGCGTCGGTGCGCTGCGCCTGCGAGACCACCAACTGCGGCCTGTGCACGGTGTGGCTCGATGGCGATCCGGTGCTGAGCTGCTCGGTTCCCGCCGCGCGCGTCGAGGGCCGCTCCATCACCACGCTTGAGGGCCTCAAGGCTGAGTCCGAGGCGCTCGCCCGCGCGATGGCTGCCGAAGGCGCCGAGCAGTGCGGTTTTTGCGCCCCCGGACTCATCATGAACGTGCTGGCGCTTGCCCGCGCCGCCAAGGAGGACCCGAGCCTCGTCGCCACGCGTGAGGAGCTCTCGCGCCAGCTCGCCGGCAACCTCTGCCGCTGCAGCGGCTACGAGAGCCAGCTGCGCGCCATCGTGCGCTTCCTCAACGAGTCCGGCGTGCAGGTGGGCTTTGAGATGCCCGAGCTGCCGGTCAACGACACCAGCTGCGACGGTGTCTCCTACAAGCAAATCACCCACAAGCAGCCCAAGAAGGACTCGAAGGCCCTGCTCGAGGGACGTCCCGTCTACACGGGCGACCTGGTGCCTGCCGGTGCTCTGATCGTCAAGCTCAAGCGCAGCCCGTATGCCCGCGCCAAGATCCGCTCCATCGATACGTCGCGTGCCCTGAAGGTGCCGGGCGTCGTGGGCGTCTACACCTACGAGGACGTGCCCCAGCGCCGCTTTACCATCGCCGGTCAGAGCTATCCGCAGCCGAGTCCCTACGACCGCCTGATTCTCGAGAACCTGGTTCGCTACCAAAACGAGGAGGTGGCGATTGTCGCCGCCGAGACCGAGGAGGCCGCCGACAAGGCACTCAAGCTCATTAAGGTCGACTATGAGGTGCTCGAGCCCCTGCTCGACTTTACCCAGGCGCTCGATAACGACATCGTGGTCCACCCCGAGGGCGACGTGACCTTTATGTTCCCGCAGGGCGGCGACGTTGCTCGCAACCTGGTGTGTAGCGGTACCAGTGATTTTGGCGACCTTGACGAGGCATTCGCCCAGAGCGACATCGTCTTTGAGCGTACCTACACCAGCCAGGCCACGCAGACCGCGCCCATGGAGACCTTCCGCGCCTTCGCGACGACCGACGCGTTCGGGCACATCTCGGTGACCACCTCTACACAGGTGCCCTTCCACGTTCGCCGCATGGTCGCGCAGTCGCTCGACATTCCGCAGTCGCAGGTGCAGGTCATCAAGCCGCGTATCGGTGGCGGCTTTGGCTCCAAGCAGACGGGCTGCTGCGAGATCTTCGTGGCGTTCGTGACGCAGCAGACCGGCCGTCCGAGCTACTGCTGCTACACCCGCGAGGAGACCATCACCGCGGGCAACTCGCGCCATCAGATGCAGATGACCGTTAAGCTGGGCGCCATGAACGACGGCACCATCACGGCCATCGACCTGCATACGCTGTCCAACGCCGGCGCGTACGGCGAGCATGCCACCACGACGATCGGCCTTTCGGGCCACAAGAGCCTGCCCATCTACAACCATGTGAAGGCAAGCCGCTTTAGCTGGGACGCCGTCTACACCAATACCAACCGTGGCGGCGCGTATCGCGGCTACGGTGCCACCCAGGGCCAGTTTGCCGTGGAGAGCGCCGTCAACGAGCTCGCCGACATGCTGCACATGGATCCCGCTGACCTGCGCCTTAAGAACATCGTGCGCGAGGGCGAGGTCATGCCGCAGTACTACAACGAGAAGCTCAACGCGTGCGCGCTCGACCGCTGCCTGCTGCGTGCGATGGACATGATCGGCTGGCGCGACAAACCGCTGGCCGTGGACCTGGGTGACCGCGTGCGCGCCCTGGGCTGCGCGCTCACCATGCAGGGCTCGGGCATCTCCAACGTGGACATCGCCGGCATCGATATGCGCCTGGAAGAGGACGGCTTCATTACCATCGGCACCGGCGCCACCGATAACGGCATGGGCGTCGACACGATCCTGGCGCAGATTGCCGCCGAGGAGCTGGGCGTGGAGAGTTCGATGATCGTGGTGCGCGGCGTGGACACCGATGTGTCGCCGTTCGACGCCGGCTCGTACGCGAGCTCGGGTACGTACGTGACGGGCCTTGCCGCCAAGAACGCCGCGACCGAGCTGCGTGAGAAGATTTGCGCCAAGGCCGCCCAGATGTGGGACGTGGACGCCGCCGACGTGGTCTTCGATGGCCAGTACGTGCGCCTGTCCGACGAGCGCGCCGCGCGCGAGCAGAACCGCTACCTCACGCTGCGCGACTTTGCCAACCTGTGCGTCAAGAACATTGCGGGCGGGGACGCGCTCACCTCGCATGCCTCTGCCTGCCTGCCCGTTTCGCCTCCGCCGTTTATGGCCGGCATTGCCGAGGTCGAGGTCGACAAGGCCACCGGCAAGGTGACTGTGGTGGACTATGCGGCGGCTGTGGACTGCGGCACCGTGATTAACGAGGCGCTCGCGCGCGTCCAGGCCGAGGGCGGCATTGCCCAGGGTATCGGCCACGCGCTCTACGAGATCGTCGAGCACGACGACCGCGGCCGCCTGCGCACCGGCAACTTTATGAGCTACAAGCTGCCCACGCGCCTGGATATCGGCAGCATTCGCGTGGCCTTTGAGCCGAGCTACGAGCCGACGGGCCCGTTTGGCGCCAAGTCGATCGGCGAGGTCGTCATCAACACGCCGCTCGCCGCCGTGGCCTCGGCCGTGGCACACGCCACCGGACATCAGGTTCGCTCGCTGCCCATCACGCCCGAGAAGGCCCTGCTGGGGGAGTAGCGGGTCAGCGAACAAGTCGTAATTGGCGGGGTGGGGCAACTCGCCCCGCCATTTGCACTCGTGGTGAGGTCGTGAGCCTGTAAAAGGTGTGCGTGCGCTTGTCGCTCGTATCTGCTATCATTCCTAATCTGTGCGCTCATGCGGGCGTGGCGGAATTGGTAGACGCGCCAGATTTAGGTTCTGGTGGGATTCCCGTGAAGGTTCGAGTCCTTTCGCCCGCACCAACGCACCCGCGTCGGCTTATGCCCTCGCGACGCTTGTTGCATAAAGGTACCAGCACCTCAGATAAGCTGGGCAGTATGAGGAGGAACGTGTTGAACATCACCGCTTCTGACGTCAAGGACGCCAAGCTCACCGCTACGGTCACCATCCCGGCCGCCGACGTCGACGCCGCGATCAAGAAGGCCTACAAGGACACCGCCAAGAAGTACCGCTTCCCGGGCTTCCGCGCCGGTAAGGCCCCCCGTCCGGTCATCGATTCCGCTCTTGGCGCCGAGGCTACCCTCGCTCAGGCCACCAACGACCTGATCGCCGCCAACGAGCCCGCCGTCCTCAACGAGCTGGACATCGTCCCCACCAAGAACGGTGACTACAAGGAGCTCGACCTCGCCAAGGATCACGAGGACTACACCTACACCGTCGAGTTCTCCCTGCGTCCTGCCGCTGAGCTCTCCTCCTTCGACGCTGTCGAGATCGAGATGCCCCCTGCGGAGGTCACCGAGTCCGAGATCAACAACCAGGTCGAGATGCTCCTCAACTACCGTGCTACCTTCGAGGACGTCGAGGGTCGCGCCGTCGAGGCCGAGGACTACGTTACCGTCGACCTCAAGGCCGTCGAGAACGCCGACAACTTCGCCGCCGAGGGCCGCATGCTCATCGCCGGTAGCGACAGCAACCCCAAGGAGTTCAACGAGGCCCTGATTGGCGCCAACGTTGACGACGTCAAGACCGTCACCTGGACCGACGAGGTCGAGGAGGGCGAGGAGGCCGAGACCCACACCGTCGAGGTCACCGTCAAGGGCATCAAGGTCCGCAACACCCCCGAGCTCACCGACGAGCTCGTCAAGTCCGACTTTGGCTTCGACAGCATCGACGCTATGCGCGACGCCATCAAGCTCGAGATCGAGCAGGACAAGGCTTCCCGTCTCCCGGCCGAGAAGGAGAACCGTTGCGTCTCCGCTCTCGCCGAGCGTCTGCAGCTCGACGAGATGGACGCCGACTACGAGCAGTCCGTCTTTGAGGAGCTTGGCCAGAACTTCCTGTCCAACCTCGCTGCCCGCGGCATGACGCTGGACACCTGGCTGCCCGCTTCCGGCCTGACCATGGAGCAGTTCATCGGCGACCTGCACAAGCAGGCCAACGACGTCGCCCGTGAGTCCCTGGCTCTCGACGCCCTCGCCCGCGAGCTCAAGATCGAGGTCACCGAGGACGACATCAACGCCGAGTTCGAGAAGGCTGGCGTCAAGGACGTCGAGGCTTCCAAGGCCGAGTTCATCGCCGATGGCCGCATGCCTGCCGTCCGCGAGTCCATCCGTCGCTCCAAGGCCGTCGACCACCTGGTCGAGAACGCCAAGGTGACCGAGGTCGACGAGACCGCCAAGGACGCCGAGTAATTCTCGCCACCTTGCCCGCGAGCGCATGCGTGCGCCCGTGATGGGGTAAAGTTATACACCGGTTATCCGGTTGCTTCGTACGGTGCCAGCCAATGCATAGCATGCGGGCACCGTACGTTTATCTAGAACCAATTTGGTCCGCAAGAGAGAAATGGAGATGCGTATGATCGCTAAGTTCGATTCCGCCCTCGTGCCATACGTTATCGAGCAGACGCCGCGCGGCGAGCGCAGCTACGATATCTATTCGCGCCTGCTCAACGACCGCATCATCTTCTTGGGCGAGGAGATCAACTCCGTCAGCGCCAACCTGGTCGTTGCCCAGCTGCTGCATCTTGAGAGCCAAGATGCCGAGAAGGATATCTCGCTCTACATCAATTCGCCCGGTGGCGAGGTCTACTCTGGTCTGGCGATTCTTGACACTATGAACTTCATTAAGCCGCAGGTATCCACCATTTGCGTTGGTATGGCCGCGTCTATGGCCGCCGTGCTGCTTTCGGCCGGCGCCAAGGGCAAGCGCTTCTGCCTGCCGCACTCCAAGGTTATGATTCACCAGCCCAGCGGCGGTGCCCAGGGCCAGCAGACCGAGATCGAGATCGTGGCCGAGGAGATCAAGAAGACCCGCCGCGAGCTCAACCAGATCCTGTCCGACGCGTCGGGCCAGCCCATCGAGAAGGTCCAGGCCGATACCGAGCGCGACAACTATCTGACCGCTGCCGAGGCCCTCGACTACGGCCTGATCGACCGTATCGTCACCTCGCGCGACCTCGCCGCGAAGGACGCCTAGGATGGCCGGTAACATGCAGGACAACTTCGACGAGAACGGCAACCCCATTCGCTGCTCCTTCTGCGGAAAAGAGCAGGGGCAGGTTCGCCGCCTTGTAAAGGGCCCTACCAACATCTTTATCTGCGACGAGTGCGTTGCCGCCTGTTCCGAGATACTGGAGGAGTCGCTGGCTTCGGACTTTATGGACGCCGCCCGCAACGGCAAGCTGCCGGGCTTCCTCAACGATCACGGCCAGGCTACGTCCCAGCCTGCCGTGGATCCCGAGGCCGAGGGCTTTGAGCTCGAGGACGACGATCGTCAGGTCATTACGCATGTGCCGACGCCGCACGAGATTTATGACGAGCTTTCGGCCTATGTCATGGGTCAGGAAGACGCCAAGCGCGCCATGTCGGTTGCCGTGTACAACCACTACCGCCGCGTGATCGAGGGCGGCGCCGCGCTTTCGGCCTTTGACGATGGCTTGGATTCGCAGCTCGGTGATGACATGGACGAGGTGGAGCTCGCCAAGTCCAACATTTTGCTGCTCGGTCCCACCGGTACCGGTAAGACCCTGCTGGCCCAGACGCTCGCGCGCATCCTCGAGGTGCCGTTTGCCATCGCCGACGCCACCGCGCTCACCGAGGCTGGCTACGTGGGCGAGGACGTGGAGAACATCCTGCTCAAGCTCATCAACGCCGCCGATGGTGATATCGAGCGCGCGCAGGTCGGCATTATCTACGTGGACGAGATCGACAAGATCGCCCGCAAGGCCGAGAACCTCTCCATTACCCGCGATGTTTCGGGCGAGGGTGTTCAACAGGCGCTGCTTAAGATTCTTGAGGGCACGGTGGCAAGCGTTCCGCCCACCGGCGGCCGCAAGCATCCCCAGCAGGAGCTGCTGCAGATCGACACGACCAACATCCTGTTCATCTGCGGCGGTGCCTTTGTGGGTCTGGACAAGATCATCGCCGACCGCGTGGGCAACAAGGGCGTGGGCTTTAACTCCGAGATTGCCGGTCCCACCTCGGTCGACGAGAACGACCTGCTGCGTCAGGTGCTCCCGCAGGATCTCAACGCCTTTGGCATGATCCCCGAGTTTGTGGGACGTACGCCCGTCGTCACCCAGACGCAGGCGCTCGACGAGGACGATCTGGTGTCGATCCTGACCGAGCCCAAGAACGCTGTGGTGCGTCAGTACCGCAAGATGTTCCAGCTCGAGGATGTTGAGCTTGAGTTTGAGGACGCCGCCCTGCACGAGATCGCCCGCATGGCGCTTGCCCGCAAGACCGGCGCCCGCGGCCTGCGCTCCATCTGCGAGGACGTGCTGCAGCAGACGATGTTCGACCTCCCCAGCGAGGAGGGCGTCACCAAGGTCATCGTGACCGAAGCCTCCGTAAAGGGCGAAGAACAACCCCAGCGCATCTACGGCTAGACCTGCCTAAAACGTGTTTGCAAATAGCCTCCGACCACCCGCGGTCGGAGGCTATTTTATATATACGCAATAACCCCAACTACCTGTGTTATTCTGTGTGTTTGTTTAAGCCTCAGCGAAGTCATATCAGACTGAAGTAATCGATACCTAAGGGGAGGAATGTAGGCCCGATTTTCGTAGATTCCGCACGAGCCGAAGACCACTTAATGTGGTCTTCGTGCGAGCCCAGGACCTGACCGAGCGAAAATCGGGCCTACATTCCTCCCCGGCGGGACAGGGAGAGATATATGGAAGAGATGCCCAAGAACTACGATCCGTCGACCAACGAGCCGGCGATCCTGCAGAAGTGGCTCGACGGCGGCTACTACAAGCGCCGTGAGGGCGTGGGCGACTGCACCGTCACCATTCCGCCTCCCAACGTGACCGGCAAGCTCCACATGGGTCACGCTACCGACGACTCCATCCAGGACGCCATCATCCGTATGGCCCGCATGCGCGGCAAGTCTACGCGCTGGGTGCTCGGTACCGATCATGCTGGTATCGCTACGCAGACCAAGGTCGACAAGAAGCTCAAGAGCGAGGGCATTAGCCGCCTGGAGATCGGTCGCGACAAGTTTGTCGACGCCTGCTGGGATTGGACCCACGAGTACGGCGGCATCATCGTCGAGCAGATCAAGCGCATGGGCTGCTCCGTCGACTTTGATAACGAGCGCTTTACCATGGACGAGGACTACGCCCAGGCCGTGCGCAAGGTGTTCTGCGACTGGTATCACGACGGCCTGATCTACCGCGGCAAGCGCATCGTCAACTGGTGCCCTAACTGCACCACTGCTATCTCAGACGACGAGGCCGAGTACAAGGACGAGAAGGGTCACCTGTGGCACCTGCGCTATCCGCTGACCGAGCCGGTCAACGGCCAGGACTACATCGTCGTTGCCACCACGCGCCCCGAGACCATGCTCGGCGACACGGGCGTTGCCGTTTCCCCGAAGGATCCCGAGAAGGCCGCCTTCGTGGGTAAGACCGTCAAGCTCCCCATCGTCGACCGCGAAATCCCCATTTTTGAGGATTGGCACGTCGACGTCAACTTTGGCTCCGGCTTCGTTAAGGTCACCCCGGCCCACGACCCCAACGACTACGCCATGGGTCAGGCCCACGACCTGCCGCAGATCAACATCTTTGACGAGCACGCGGTGGTCGTCGAGGGCTACGGCGAGTTCACCGGCATGAACCGCGACGAGTGCCGCGAGGCCGTCATCAAGTGGTTTGAGGAGCACGACCTGCTCGATCACGTCGAGGACCTCGATCACTCCGTCATGCACTGCTACCGTTGCGACTCCGCGCTGGAGCCGTGGCTGTCCGAGCAGTGGTTCGTCGCCGTCGACAAGCTCAAGGGGCCGGCGCTCGACGCCGTCAACTCCGGCAAGGTCACCTTCCACCCCGCGCGCTGGACGCAGACCTACACCACCTGGATGGAAAACCTCAAGGACTGGTGCATCAGCCGCCAACTGTGGTGGGGCCACCGCATCCCCGTGTTCTACTGCGAGGACTGTGGCTGGGAGGACGCCCTTACAGAGGACACCGACGTGTGCCCCAAGTGCGGCGGCCATCACGTGCATCAGGACGAGAACGTGCTGGACACCTGGTTCAGCTCGCAGCTGTGGACCTTCGCCACGCAGGGCTGGCCGCAAAAGCCGGAGCTGCTCGAGGGCCATCACCCCACGACGGCGCTCGTCACCGCGCGCGACATCATCGCGCTGTGGGTCGCCCGCATGGTCATGAGCTCGCTGTACTTCCTGGACGAGGTGCCGTTTAAGGACGTCGTTATCTATCCGACGATTCTGGCCAAGGACGGCAGCCGCATGTCCAAGTCCAAGGGCAACGGCGTTGACCCCATGGACCTCATTGGCATGTACGGTGCCGACGCCATGCGCTTCAACCTGCTCACGCTGTGCACCAACAACCAGGACGTTAAGTTCGACGCGAACATCGACAAGAAGACCAAGAAGCTCATCGACAGCCCGCGCACCGAGCAGGCCAAGTCGTTTGTGACCAAGATCTGGAACGCCAGCCGCTTCCTGCTTATGAACATGGAAGGCTACACGCCCGGTGAGCCCGTCGTGGAGACGCCGGCCGACGCCTGGATGTTCAGCCGTCTGGCCAAGGCCGTCCAGATGGTCACCGAGGGTATCGAGAAGTACACCTTTGGCGATATGGCCCGCGGCGTGCAGCAGTTCTTCTGGAATGAGGTCTGCGACTGGTACGTCGAGGTCACCAAGGCCCGCCTGAAGGGCGAGGGTCGTCTGCAGGCGCAGCGCAACCTGATCTTTGTGCTCGATACCTCCATTCGCCTGATGCACCCGCTCATGCCGTTTGTCACCGAGGAGATTTGGGACAACATGCCGGCGAGCGTGCTCGACCTGGATGCCGAGGGCAACGTGGACCGCGCCGAGGCGCTCATGATCGCCAAGTGGCCCGAGCCCGCCGACTACGCCAAGTATGTTGACGAGGACGCCGAGCGCGCGTTTGAGCTGTGCCGCACCGTCGTTTCCGCCGCCCGCGCCACGCGTTCGCGTTATCGCTTGAGCCCCAAGGCCGAGCTCGACGTGGTCGTGCGTGCCGGTGCCGAGGACATCGAGAAGCTCGAGAGCCTGCGCTCCACGATTGAGCCGCTGGCCAACACGGCTTCGCTGGTCATGGGTACCGACGTCGAGAAGCCGGCTGCGAGCATCGCCGTGGTCGACAGCGGCGTTGAGGTCTTTGTGGTGCTCGAGGGCAAGGTCGATCTTTCGGCCGAGAAGGCGCGCCTGGAGAAGGAGATTGCTGCGGCCCAGAAGGAGCTTGCCGGCTGCGAGAAGACGCTCGCCAACGAGGGCTTTGTGGCCAAGGCCGCGCCTGCCGTGGTGCAGAAGAAGAGGGACCGTGCAGCTGAGCTCAAGGAGATCCTGGCGGCGCTGACTGCTCAGGTTGCTGACTTCTCGTAGGCGTAACTGGGGGACGCGGTTTGGGGCATTGCTCGCTACTGCGGACAGTCCTGCTCGCACGAAGGCCACATTAAGTGGCCTTCGGCTCGTGCGGAACTTGTATCGAGCAAAGCCCCAAACCGCTCCCATAGCGGTTACGGGGGCGTCCGCTGCCTGGTAGGGCCACTTGGTTGTGGCCTTGATCTCGCTGCAAAGCGGTGTTTGGCTGATATTTTGAATGGGAGGGGCTCGTTGTTGCTTACGGGCCTCTTTTTATGTTGAGGGGACTTTGGCTATGGCAAAGCGTTCTGGGTTGTATTCGGTGCCGTTTGAGGTTCCGGAGCTTTCTTTTGATGAGGCTGTTGCACTTGCGGCCGATACGGGCAAGATCGCGCGTTATTCCACGCCGCTGCTCGAGACCGTCGTCGAGATGCTCGATGAGCTTGGTCGTCCTGACGAGTTCTATGATTGCATCCAGATAGCCGGTACCAACGGAAAGACCTCGACGACGCGATTCTCGGCTGCCATTCTTCGTGGTGAGGGCCTTAAGACGGCACTCTTTACGTCGCCTCATCTGGTGCGATATCCCGAGCGTATGGAGATTGACGGAAAGGTCGTCTCAGACGAGGTCTTTGCCCATGGTGTCTCTGCGGCGTATGAGGCGGGTCGTCGTCTCAACGCACGTCGTGAGGCGGCGGGCGAGGAGCTACGTTCTATTACGCCCTTCGATCTTTTGTCCGTGGCTGGTTTGACTATGTTTGCCGAGGCTTGCGTGGACGTGGCCGTGCTTGAGGTTGGCATGGGCGGACGCTGGGATGCCACAAGTGCGACCGATCCCGTGGCCGTCGCCATTACGGGCATTGGACTCGACCATACGAAGGTCCTTGGTGATACGCTCGAGGCCATTGCGGGGGAGAAGGCTGCGGTTATCAAACCCGGGCGCTTGGTTGTTTTGGGTGAGGGCACGCATGAGGCGAGTGTCCAGCGCGTGATGGATGCCCGTTGCCGTGAGTGCGGCGTGGTGCCGCTTGTGGTAAGCCATACGACGACCAAACTTCCGGCACACGTGGGCGATACGGTGGAGTTTAGCTGCACCACGCCACGCGCGATCTATACGTCGAGTATGGTCAAGCCGGCGTATCAGCCGCAGAATGCCGCGTGCGCGATTATGCTGTGCGAGGGCTATTTGGGTCGCGAGCTCGATCACGATGCACTCGACGCTTCGCTTATGGGCTGCCCCACGCCGGGTCGCTTTGATGTGCTGGGAACCGATCCGCTCAAACTGATCGACGCCTGCCATAACCCCCAGAGCTGCGAGAACTTTGTGAGCGCACTGGACGAGATCGATCCGTGTGTAGAGAATCGCCCCACGCTGCTGTGCGCCGCATTGGCTGATAAGGACGTGGCGGGCATCGCCGACGTGCTTGTTCCGGCGTTCCCGCGCGTAGTCGTGACCCAGACCGATTCCGATCGCGCCCTGCCGGCAGAGGAGCTCGCTGCCCTGGTGGAGGCCGATAAGCTCGCTGGCGTGTACCCCAGCGTGTCCGAGGCCCTCGCGGCCCTCGATGCCGCCGGCGAGCCCTTCGTAGCAGCCGGCACCATCACCCTAGCCGGCGAAGTAGCGGGGCTGCTGCGCTAGCCCATCCCCCCAGTAGTTGCGGTGAAATAGTTCCTGTTTTTGGGCTCTAGCAGCCCATCCAGGAACTATTCCACCGCAACTTAGTTTGGGGGCTTGGGGACCAGGCTAGTCTAGGCGGACTGGGTCGTGGGGGTAGGCGTTGAGGATCTCGACGCCGGACTCGGTGACCAGGGCCAGGTCTTCGATACGGACGCCGGTGCGGCCGGGGAGGTAGATGCCCGGCTCAATGGAGAACGTCATGCCGGGCTCTACGACTTGCTCGTTGGCGAGCGAGACGTCGCCCGGCTCGTGGTCCTGCAGACCGATCGAGTGTCCCAGGCGATGCGTAAAGTACTGCCCATAGCCCGCCTCCTCAATCACGTCGCGTGCGGCGCGGTCCAGGTCGCACATGCGCACGCCCGGTGCGATGAGAGCCTCGGCGGCCTCGTTGGCACGGCGCACGATGTCGTAGATGCGCGCCGTCTCTTCGTCCGGCTCGCCCCAAAAGAACGTGCGCGTCATGTCCGAGCAGTAGTTGCAGCGGCGTCCGCCAATGTCGAACAGCACCACGTCGCCGCGTTTGAGCACGGTGTCGTCGGGCTCGTGATGCGGGTCTCCGGCGTTGGCGCCAAAGCTCACGATGGGCGGAAAGCTAAAGCCCTCGCAGCCGTGCTTGCGATATAAGCCGAGCATCTGGTCGGCAATTTCGCGCTCCGTTACGCCCTCGCGGACGAGCTTGATGGCGTCGGACATCACGGCGTCGTTGGCGGCCGAGGACACGCGCATGAGCTCCTGCTCGGCGGCATCCTTGTGGGTGCGCGCAGCGGTGACGGCAAAGTCGCCCAGGAAGAACTCGCTGGCGGCGTGGCGCTCCATAAGGGGCATCAAAAAGCCGGAACGCATGACGGTGTCGATGCCGAGGGGCTTGGATGGATCGACCTCGCGAGCGATGGCGTCGGCCACGACGTCGGTATCGGTGTGATAGGCGACGCGGGCATTGTCATACTCGGGCAGCTGATGCAGGGCGTTGACCAGGACCACGGGCTCGTCATCGCGCGCGAGCAGCACGCCACAAAAACGTTCGAACATATCGGCATAAAAACCGGTCAGGTAATGAATCGACCACGGGTCGTTTACGAGCAGCTGCGCGCCGGGGTGCTGAGCCTCGAGCGCATCGAGCACGCGCGCCACACGCTGGTCATCGACATGTGCCATGAAACATCCTTTCGCTAGGGTGCCACCATGGTATCCCCAATGCCAGGGTAGTCAATTTGCTACGGGTCTATTTTAGCTGCGTCAAACATGCGGAATGATTTTTTTGCGGCGGGCTGATAGGTAATAGTAGTCAATACAGTCCCGTCCCAAATGGGCTGCTTTCAAAACTATGGCGGATTACGGGGCTGGACCTGTATTACATGACCATGGGAAAAATCGCTAAATTAAAACCGCAGGTAGACGGCTTATCAAAAATCGAAAATTGCCGGTATGGATGGGGGTCTCCGAATCAGCCCCGTAATCCGGCATAGTTTTGAGATGACACTAAAGTGGGCACAGGCTAAATACCGATTCCAAGGATAGATGCGGTGGAATAGTTCCTGGATGCCGGGGTAATGGCCTAAAACAGGAACTATTCCACCGCAACTGTAGGGGGGATGAAGCCCCGTCCCAAATGAGCTGCTTAGGCTGGGCCGATGTCCATGCTGGCGATGAGGTCGATGCCCGTGTTGAGGAGGTCTTCTAACACGACGTCGCCCATGCGGATGGGGGCTTCGATGACCAGGCCGCGGATGAGGTCCATGGCCTGGGCGTGGAGCGCCAGCGGGATGGCTTCGGCCGTGCGCACGGGCAGCAGCGCCTCGTCGCTGCCGGATACGGCTACGGTAGTGGTGAGCACGCGCATGGGGCAGGTGAGCTCCTGATGCGCGAACGTATCGCCGCGCGGGCAGCTGTTGCCGGTCACGGAGCGCACCTCTACTACGGCGCCGTCTGCGCTGCGCTCTACCTCCACGGTCAGGAGGCACTCGGATGGGCAGGTGGTGCAGTTGAACTGCAGCGTCTCGATCGTGTTTGTGCTCATGGCCTTACGCCTCCTCAACGGGATCGACGGACAGGACAATCTCGCTAACACCCAGGTCGAATGCGCGCTGAATCGCCTTTGCCGGCAGCGGGAAGCTCTCCATTACGCTCGGTTTAAACGGGCGGACCTTGCCTGCAAACAGTTCCTCGTCGCCTGCCAGAATGCGCACGCGGGCGGCATCGACCGGTCGGCGTACGCGGAAGTTGAGTTTGGTGAGTGTCACAGCCGTAATGCGTCCCGGCAGTGCGTAGCCTGCAATGCCGGCGGGGGAGACCGTGAGCTGGCAGCTCGCGCCCGTCTCGACATCCGCGCTGCCACCCAGCGCGTATGTCGCCGCAGCCGTACCGGCGCGCTCGGACTCGGTCGTCACGTTGTCGGCCAGGTCGTGCACGTGCAGTACGTTGCCGCAGGCAAAGATGCCCGGCACGCTCGTTTGCAGGCTCTGGTCCACCACGGCGCCGCGCGTGTGCGGGTCAAGTTCAACGCCCGCGCCCACCGAAAGCTCGTTCTCGGGAATCAGGCCCACTGAAAGCAGTAGCGTGTCGCACGGAACAATGCGCTCGGTCCCCGGAATGGGTGCCAGGCGCTCGTCGACCCGACTCACCTCGACGGCCTCCACGCGATCGTGTCCGATTACGCGTGTGACGGTAGTGGACAGGTGAAGCGGAATGCCAAAGTCGTCCAGGCAGTTCTTGACGTTGCGGCGCAGACCGTTGGCGTACGGCATGAGTTCGTACACGCCCTCGACCGAAATTCCCTCGAGCGTACAGCGGCGCGCCATGATCAGCCCGATGTCGCCCGAGCCCAAAATGACGGCACGCGAGCCGGGCTTGAGATTTTCGATATTGATGTATCGCTGCGCCAGGCCAGCCGTAAACACGCCGGCGGGGCGGCTGCCGGGGATCTTGATCTCGCTGCGCGTGCGCTCGCGGCATCCCATAGCAAGGACGACCGCGCGTCCGGTGAGCTGCAACATGCCGGCACGGCTCATGAGCGTGACGGTGTGGAGTGCGGCGTCTTCCGTGGACTCGCTCGAATCGATCCCAAGCACCATGCTGCCCAGGAACAGCGCAATGTCGGTCGCGCGCACCTGGTCGATAAAGCGCTGCGCGTACTCGGGACCGGTGAGTTCCTGCTTAAAGTGCGACAGGCCAAATCCGGGGTGGATGCACTGGCGGAGGATTCCTCCTAGATGCTGCTCGCGCTCCACGATGGCCACGCGCGCGCCGGCCTTATGCGCGGCAAGCGCGGCAGCCATGCCAGCGGGTCCGCCGCCGATAACGACCACGTCGAACGCCTGCGTTGGCACTGCCTCGTCGGCGCCGTCCGCCGCGATTGTGACATTCACTTCAAAGCTTGCCATCCTAGCGCACCCCCTTCAAAGGTCCCTCAACGAGCCACGAGCCAGTGTCCTCCAGTAGCACTTCGCTGGGCTCGCAGCCCAGCTCGCGTGCCAGGATCGCCACCACGCGGCTCTGGCAAAAACCACTCTGGCACCGACCCATGCCGGCACGGCAGCGGCGCTTGACGTCCTCGACCGAAACCGCGCCCGGGCGGCGTCGGATCGCGGCCACGATCTCGGCCTCGGGCACCGTCTCGCAGCGGCAGACGATCTGCCCCCATGCTGGGTCGGACTCAATGAGCTCTTCCTTGCGCGCAAGCGGTGCACGGTCAAAATCGTCCGGCGCGTGGCGAATCGGGTCCCAATCGTCCCGTTCGCGCAGGTCGACGCCGGCATCGCGCAGCACCTGCTCCATGCGCTCGGCAATGGCCGGCGCGCTCGCCACGCCCGGCGACTGAATGCCTGCCGCCTGGAACAGTCCCGGCACCACGGCCGACTGCCCAATAAAAAAGTCGTTCGTACCCTGAATGACAGGGCGCCCGCCGGCAAACGCGCGCACCACGCGACGTGTATCCAGATCGGGCACCAGCTTGCGCGCGCCGCTCAGCAGCGCGTTGATATCGCTCGCATAGGTCTGCGTGTCGCCGGGCTCGCGCACGGCAGCGGTCGCGGTAATCACGGTGTTGCCATGTACAGTGCCCGTGACGATAACTCCCTTGGACACCGGCGTAGGAACAGGGTAGAGCGGCATGAGCGCGCGTGGCTCCTTGTCCAGCACCACGATGTTGCCCTGGCGCCAGACCATCTGGAACTCCTCGGCGCCCGCCATATGCGAGATGTCCGCGGCACCATTGCCCGCGGCGTTAATCAGGTAACGGCAGCGCACGTCTCTGGCGGGCGTCGCTAGCGTAAAGCGCGCGGCTCCGTCATCCGAGCCGGCAACTTCAATCGCCTCCACCGGTGCGGAGCGCATAAACGTCACGCCGTTGGCAACGGCGTTCTCCAGCGCGGCGATGGCCACTTCAAATGGGTCAACGTAACCGGTCGAGGGGCACCACAGCGCGCACGAGGTCTGGGCACTCGCGCGCGGCTCTAGCTCGTGGATGCGCTCGGGGCCGATAATCGACAGCTCGGGCACGCCGTTTGCCAGCCCATTGCTGCGCAGCTTCTCCAGGTGCGCCCGGTCTTCGTCGTTGAAGCCCAGCACCATCGAACCGGTGCGCCGGAACAAAAATCCCAGCTCCTGGGCCCACGTGCCATATAGCTCGCAACCACGGGCGTTGACCTGCGCCTTTACCGTGCCCGGCGCCGGATCGTAGCCGGCGTGAACCAGGCCGCCGTTGGCCTTCGACGCGCCCAGGGCGATGTCGTTGGCCGCTTCGATCACGCATATGGACAGGTCAAACCGCGCGAGCTGACGCGCGATGGCGCATCCCGTGATGCCCGCGCCCACAATTGCGATATCAAACGTTTCCATCACAGTGCCTCCCAGACAAGTTGACAGGCTGTCAATAGGACTATCCTACGGTCTGCACACCCCTAGCGCAGCGGCAATGCGGCGAACAGCCCCAACTGCATCCGCCAACGGCAGGCGAGGGGAGACTCAGGACCATCGGTGACCTCGTCTGCCCCCCTGGTGTCAGAAGTTTGTCTCGTTCTGTAACAGTAAGCAGAAGAGTTGGGTTCCAGATGTTACAGGTCGAGACGTTTGCCAGGCGGGTCCTCCGTTTGTCTCGATCTGTAACAGTTAGAAGAGAAAATCGGTCCTACGTGTTACAGATTGAGATTTAAAGTCAGGGAGAGATTCTTCTGTCTCGATCTGTAACATCTCGGGACCGTTTTGGGGTTTAGGTGTTACAGATTTAGATGAACCTATCAGACGGTTTCGAATGTCTAAATCCGTAACAGTTAGACCTGTTTTTGCCGAATTATTGTTGCAGATTGAGATATTGAGATTGGACGTTTTCCTTTGTCTTGATCTGTAACAGATAGAAGGGTTTCTGGCCCCTAGTTGTTACAGATTGAGATATTTAACGGAGGGCTTACCGTTCATCTTGATCTGTAACAGTAAGGACTGATTTTGGAGTCAAGATGTTACAGATCGAGATCGAAGTCGGGGAGGGACCCTTGTGTCTCGATCTGTAACACCTAGACCCAGAATCCGCCCTTCATCTGTTACAGATTGAGATGTTTGTGTCCGCGCCAGCCCCGCTTGCAACCGTAGTCCCATATAAACAAACCCCGTGGTAAACTTGACCGGACTGTAAATAATCCGAAAGGTACACCCCAATGTCCAAGTACATCTCCGAGCTCATGTCGCCGCAGCTTATGGGCGTCATCTATGCCTTTGTTGGCTTTATCATCGCCCTGTACGTGCTGTCGGTCGTCTATGTGTTCATCGACGCTCGCCGCCGCGGCGCCAGCGCCTACGTGGCATGGGGCATCATCGCCCTTATCCCGTTTGTGGGCCTCATCGCCTACCTGGTCCTGCGTCCGCACTCCTATGCGGCCGACCGCGAGGAGCAGGAGCTGGACATGGCCCTGCGCGAGCGCCAGCTTGCCCAGTACGGCACCTGCCCTCAGTGCGGCGCCCCCATCGAGAAGGACTTTGTGGTCTGCCCCGTGTGCGACACCCAGGTTCGCAACGTGTGCCCCAGCTGCCATCGCCCGCTCGACGCGCACTGGAAGGTCTGCCCTTACTGCCGAACTCGCATTCAGTAACGCATCCATCGCCGGGCCGGCCGCAAGCCACGGGCACCGCGCGCCACGCTCAAGCCGCACACGCGCCCCGCAGCCCCGCCCCCACACGATGAAGCATGCGTAGAAAATCGCCCGCCGTGCCATTAAGGTGCGGCGGGCGCTTGTATACCAAGGCAACCTGCCTATAATGATGCAAGTCAAAAACGCCGAGCGCATCGCACGCACTTGCATCAGGCATCCGAGAGGAGAAAACATACCCATGAAGGCACTCTACAATGACGGTTCGGTGGCCGAGCTCCCGCAGGACGAGGTCACGCACGTCATCCGCCACTCCGCCGCGCACATCATGGCGCAGGCCATCAAGCGCCTCTATCCCGAGGCCGACTTTGCCTACGGCCCCGCGACCGACAACGGCTTTTACTACGACGTCGACCTGCCCGAGGGCGTCAAGATCAGCGAGGACGACTTCCCCGCGATCGAGGCCGAGATGAAGAAGATCGTCAAGGAGAACCTCAAGTTCACCGTGTACGAGAAGCCCCGTGCCGAGGCCATCGCCCTTATGGAGGAGCGCGGCGAGAAGTACAAGGTCGAGCACATCGGCGACCTGGACGACGACGCCCGCATCACCTTCTACCAGCAGGGCGACTACATCGACATGTGCGTCGGTCCCCACATCTGCTACACCAAGGCTCTGAAGGCCTTTAAGCTCACCGGCGTCTCGGGCGCCTACTGGAAGGGCGACAAGGACAACAAGATGCTCACCCGCATCAACGGCGTCGCCTTTGCCACCAAGGAAGAGCTCGACGAGCATATGCACATGCTGGAGGAGGCCAAGAAGCGCGACCATCGCAAGATCGGCCGCGAAATGGACCTCTTTATGATGCGCGACGAGGCCCCCGGCTTCCCGTTCTTCCTGCCCAACGGCATGATCCTTAAGAACACGCTGCTGGACTACTGGCGCGAGATCCACCACAAGGCCGGCTACGTGGAGATCTCCACGCCGCTCATCATGAACAAGCAGCTGTGGAAGACCTCGGGCCACTGGGACCACTACAAGGACAACATGTACTCCACCGTCATCGACGACGAAGAGTACTGCATTAAGCCCATGAACTGCCCGGGCGGCGTGCTGGTGTACGCCTCCAAGCCGCATTCTTACCGCGAGCTGCCCATTCGCGCCGGCGAGATTGGCCTGGTGCACCGCCACGAGCTGCGCGGCGCCCTGCACGGCCTGTTCCGCGTGCGCTGCTTTAACCAGGACGACGCCCACCTGTTTGTGCGTCCCGACCAGCTGACTGACGAGATCGTGGGCGTGGTTAACCTCATCGACTCCGTGTACCAAAAGTTTGGCTTTAAGTACCACGTTGAGCTTTCCACCCGCCCCGAGGACTCCATGGGTTCGGACGAGGACTGGGCTCGCGCCGAGGAGGGCCTGCGCACCGCTCTGGAGCAGCTGCACATGGACTACGAGGTCAACGAGGGCGACGGCGCCTTCTACGGCCCCAAGATCGACTTCCACCTGGAGGATTCGCTCGGCCGTACCTGGCAGTGCGGCACCGTCCAGCTCGACTTCCAGATGCCGCTCAACTTTGACCTGGAGTACGTGGACGCCGACGGCACCAAAAAGCGCCCCATCATGCTGCATCGCGTGTGCTTTGGCTCTATCGAGCGCTTTATCGGTATTCTGATTGAGCACTTTGCGGGCAAGTTCCCCACCTGGTTGGCCCCCGTGCAGGTCAAGGCACTTCCCGTCTCTGAGAAGAGCCGCGACTACGCCCACGAGGTGTGCGCCAAGCTTGAGGAGGCCGGCATTCGCGTGGTCTGCGACGACCGCGACGAGAAGATCGGTTATAAGATCCGCGAGGCCCGCAGCATCGACCGCGTGCCCTACATGCTCATCCTGGGCGAGAAGGAGGTCGAGGCCGGCAACATCTCCGTCCGCGATCGTTCCAACGAGACCGTTCAGATGAGCGTTGACGAGTTTGTGGCCAAGGTGCTCGAGGAGATCAAGACTCGCGCCTAGCACAAACAATACAAGAATTAACAATGGCGATCGTCCTACAGGGCGGTCGCCTTTTTTGTTGTCTAAAGAAGAAAAGCCGCTGGTTAGAGCGGCTTTTTTGTTGTGCAAAAAAGTACAGGTTTTTGTAGAGGCGTATGGAGATGCACCCATTCGCGGCGCATTTTGTGCAATCTGGGAAAACGCGAGCAGTTTGCGCGTATAATGAAGCCCGTCGAAAGATACAAAAACCTGTACTTTTGCGACTGCGCCTAGCTGCGAGCGAGAAGCCTGTTTTTAACGCCTCTGCATCCGTGTGCGTCGCGGAGACAAGAAAAGGGGGCGAGAGATGGAACAGACAATGCGGCGCCAAGAGCAGCTGCCCGGTGCCTTTAGTGGCGCTACTACCAACAGCCAGCATGGCCGTGTTCGCTGGTATCTGGTCCACACCCCCAATGGAAAAGAGCGCGAGACCTGCGAAAAGGTCCGCCGCATTATCCCGCATGAGCTGATGCAGGACGCTTTTGTGATGCAAAAGGAGTTCTGGTTTAAGCGGGACGGCGCCTGGTCGCTCCAAACCAAACCCATGTACAAGGAATACTTCTTCGTCGCCACGCGCGATGCCGCCCTGCTCGACAAGGCTTTGGCCCAGTTGAGCTTTGGCTGTCGCATTGCTGGCTGCAGGGAGCGGGCCTATGCGCCCATGCCGGACGATGCGCAGGACTGGTACCGCAGCGTACTCGACGACGAGGGCGTGGTACGCAACAGCGTAGCCCGCATAGAAGACGGCGTGCTGCACATAGAGCAGGGCCCACTGGTGGGGCAAGAGGCCCGTGTAAAGAAGATCGACCGTCATAAGCGCTGGTGCCTGGTAGACGTGGGCGAAGGCGACTCCGCTTTTAGGGAGCTGCTTCCGTTGGACGTGCCCAGTAAGACGTAAGGGGACGTCGCATTGGCAATTCATTCGCAATTTGAATTCATCGATTGGGGGATTCCTGGGGACAGGGACGTGGATTTGAACTTGACTAGTAAAGAAGTGACAGGGCAAAACGCGCCGGTGGGGGCCGCACTTGTTTCCCAGGCCATGAATGGCGGCGACGCGAGCATGCGCTACAAGGCCATGCAGACCGTCAAGGACTGGGACCACACGCGACTGGGCTACAGGGTCGTAAAGCGCGCCTTCGACATCGTGTTCAGCGGCTGCGTGCTGGCCTTCATCGCCGTGCCGAGCCTTGTGCTCGCCGCCGCCATCCGCCTGGAGAGCGAGGGCAACCCGTTCTACAGCCAGATCCGCGTGGGGCAGACCCACCGCGACGGCAGCCTGTCCACCTTCCGCATGTGGAAGTTCCGCAGCATGTACAAAGACGCCGACGAGCGCCTAGCCGAGCTCAAGGGCCAGAACGAGATCGCCGGCGCCATGTTCAAGATGAAGGACGACCCGCGCGTCACCAAGATCGGCAGGTTCATTCGCAAGCACTCCATCGACGAGTTCCCGCAGTTCCTCAACGTGTTCTTGGGCCAGATGTCCGTCGTCGGCCCGCGCCCGCCGCTGCCGAACGAGGTTGCCGAGTACACCGAGTACGACCTGCAGCGACTTGCCGTGAAGCCTGGGATCACCGGCTGGTGGCAGGTCACGGACCGGAATGATACCGACTTCGACGGCATGGTCCGCCGCGATCTTGAGTACATCGCCAAACGCGGCATCATCACGGACCTGAAGATTGTTCTCCTCACGGTTGTTGAGGTCTTTACCGGCGGAGGTGCTTGCTAAATGACTGAACCGATTAGGATAGCTCAGGTCGTTGGCAAGATGGTTGGCGGTGGCGTCGAAGCTGTCGTCATGAATTACTACCGCCATATCGACCGAAGTAAAGTGCAGTTCGATTTTCTCGTTGATTCAGATTCGACGCTTGTTCCGCGCGAAGAAATTGAATCGCTCGGCGGCAGGGTCTTTGAGATTCCGCCCTATCAGCATGTTGTTGAATACCAGCGAGAGCTTCAGCGTCTCTTTAAACAAGAGGGCTGGAAGATTGTCCACAGTCACATCAACGCGCTTTCGGTCTTTCCGCTTCGTGCCGCGAAGAAGGCGGGCGTTCCTGTGCGTATCGCCCATAGCCATTCTACGAGTGGTAAGGGGGAGTATGCCAAGAATGCCCTAAAGGCCGTGCTGAAAACGCAATCGAATCGGTATCCAACACACCGTTTTGCATGCAGTCAATTTGCCGGTGAATGGCTTTTCGGTAAAGCTGCACACTTCGAAGTCGTATACAACGCAATCGATTTGGATCGCTTTCGCTTCAATGCGGAGGCTCGCGCGCAAGCGCGAGCCGACCTGGGCCTCGTCGGCGACCAGTTTGCCATTGGGCATGTGGGACGTTTTACTGCTCAGAAGAACCATGCGTTTTTGATTGACGTTTTTGCTGAGGTCGCAAAGCGCCGCGACGATGCTGTCCTGTTGCTTGTCGGTACCGGCGAAGCCGAGGCCTCCGCAAAGTCCTTGGTGGATGAACGCGGTCTTACCGATCGCGTTATGTTTCTGGGACAGAGAAGCGATGTCAATCGTTTGTACCAGGCGTTTGATGCGTTCGTTCTGCCAAGCCTTTACGAAGGCCTGGGCCTCGTCGGCGTCGAGGCACAGGTGTCTGGCCTGCCGTGCCTGCTGAGTGATGCGATTACGCGCGAAGTGGACGTAACGGGGGAATGCAAGTTCTTGCCGATTGATAGTCCTGCCGTGTGGGCCGATGAAATCGATTCACTCTTGCCGTACTCGTATGAGGGTCGATTGTCTATCTCAAGTGGGCAATTCGCCGATTACAACATTGAGTTGCAAGGCAAGCAACTGACTTATAAATACCTAGATCTCTACTCAAGGAATTAGATGGCAAACAGTAACTTGGTATCGGTGATTGTGCCGGTATATAACGTTAAGCCTTATCTGCGGGAGTGCTTTGATAGCATTTGCCGTCAAAGCTATCGTAACATCGAGATCATTCTTGTCGATGACGGCTCGACTGATGGTTCTGGCGAGCTTTGTGATGTTCTTGCTGCAATCGACGACCGTACCACCGTTTTGCATAAGGAAAATGGCGGTCTTTCCGACGCTCGTAATGCAGGGCTGCGTATTGCTCAGGGTGACTGGATTTCCTTCGTTGATAGCGACGACTACATTTCTCCTGTTTTTATCGAGGTTCTTTTTAACGCCTGCCGCGATACGGGATGTCAGATATCTGCTGTTCCATTTGGCAAGCCGTTCAATGATGGTGATGCTTGCCCTCTGGTGGAGTCTCTTGACCCCGTGGCGCCTGCGAAGGCACTGCCTTCGCCCGATGTCCAGCGTCTGATGTTATATCAGACGCTGGACACCGGTGCCCCGTGGCGCCTTTACGCAAAGGCGCCACTGGGCATTGACCCGTTCCCTAAGGGGCTGTATTACGAGGATCTGGCTAGCGTCTATAAGATTATTCACAAGGTCGATTCCGTTGCCGTTGTCGATTGCCGTGAGTTGTATGCATATCGCATGAGAAGTAACAGCATTATCAGGCAAGAATATCGACACATTAAAGGCGAGTCCGCATTGATAATTGCCGATCAGCTCTACCACGATATTTGTAATTGGTATCCGGACCTAAGTAAAGCCGCCGCTTCGCGCTGCTTTTCTGTTTGTAGGATGGTTTACGCACAGATTCCGATGGCCAGGGTCTCTGAAAGCGACCTTAAAGACCGCGATGACCTTTGGAATAACTTATCTACATATCGTTTGCCTGTTCTGAAGGATTTCGAAGCTAGAAAAAGAGAACGCTTGGCAGCATTTTTTGCCTGCTGCGGAAGAAGAATTTTTTCCGTATTTTGTTCTGCCTGTCGCTTATCTGGATTAATGCAATAACTAACTTGAAAGTAGCTTAAACAATGTTAGTTCTATCATTAATGACGTTATATTTTCTTTTGCTGCTTGCAATCTCTCAAGAGCTATCAAAAAGTGATTGGATGAATCCAGCATCAATTTGTAACGCTTCTTTCTTTATTTGCTCACTCGCTGAATTGTATAACTGCCTTGTCTTCGGTACTGAAGTCTCCCTCCATGGAGGATTACTTATTTGCTTCTTTGTTACCGTCTTTGATGTCGCATCGCTATTTTTCTTGCTTTATTTCAGACAGATGAAAGTGCGGCGAAGCAAACTTAATGTTTGTGTTGAATCGATGACTCTTGTAAGGATTCAAGTCCCGACATTTCTTGTTATATTGGCTGTTGTCCTTGGGGTCGTTACTGCCGTTTTGTTTTTGAAAGATGTTCGATCAGCTGTTTCGGGTCCTGTTGCTGGGGACTGGAATTCTTTAATGAATTCTTACCGAACTGCATCTGCTTATAGCGGCGATGATCCTTCAGTCGGGCTTTCGTCTTTATCCAATCTATGCTTTAAATTGCTTACCATTTTTTCGTTTGTATATCTAATTATTGGTTTTAACAATATTATTTGCGATGGATTTAGCATCAAAGATGCTCTCATGCTTCTCCCCGCTGTGTTTTATGCAATTTGTCAATTATTGAATGGCGTAAGGCTAGGTGCCATTGTTTTTGTCTGTTCATGCGTTTGCTGCATATGGATTTTACTATCGATTAACAGTGGGTGGACGATAAGAATAACCCTTGGGAAGTTTATCAAAATTGTATTCGCTCTTGTTTTTGCCTGTTTCTTATTTTGGGTTGCCTCTTGGTTTGTTGGGCGAGAAGTTACTCTTGGACCATTGGATTATATTTGCAGCTACATTGGCTATTCATTTGTTTTATTTGATAAATTTCTTCAAAATCCTGGTGTTGCAAGCAAGTATTTTGGCTCGGAGACTTTCGTAGCGCTATATTCGTCTTTTGGACGAAATTTTGGCTTTACTAATTTAGTTTCATCCGGTAACCATGAGTTTCGTTCTTGGGGTTCAATCGATCTCGGTAATGTATACACTGTATTTCGATTGTGGTATCACGATTTCGGTTTTGGCGGTACTGCGCTATTTAGCCTCTTAACTGGTCTTTTTTATTCAAACCTCTATGAGCATGCTCGCATGCTTCATGGTGGGTCCCCGCTGTCTTTTTCGATGATTTCGTATACCTATCTTTCTTCGGGCATATTCTCCATGCCGCTTGTTGGAAAGCTCACCTCATCTCTCTTTACTCCAACGACTTGGTTTTTAGCCATCTCGTCTCTGTTCCTAAGTGAGTGGATAAAAAGATATCAGAAACGACAACCCCCTATGAATTAGTCCATTATCTAGAAAAGGTATCAGAATGAAAAAAGTTTCAATTATTACTCGTCATAACGTTCTCAACTACGGGTCTGTCCTCCAGGCTTATGCTACGCAAGAAGTTGTTAAAAACTTGGGGTACGATCCTGTTGTTGTTGACTATCGGAGATGCGCTGAGACCCTTGATTCTCTTGTGAAGCGTTATTCAAAAGGTAGGTCTCTGCCTCATCGCATCTATAGGAACACGGTTTGGCGTTTGCTGTACGGTGCAGGTGAGAAGCGTTTTAAGAGCATGAGAGAGCAGTATCTGACTCTTTCTCCGCATTGTGATGAAACAAGTATCGACGCCTTGCTACCTAATACAGATATCTATTTGACTGGCAGCGATCAGGTTTGGAACGAACTTGGTGATGGCTCTCTAGATCCGGTATTCTTTTGGGACGGGCTTTCTAAGGTCGAGGGAAAGAAGGTCGTATCCTACGCCGCTAGTTTTGGACGTGGTGGCGTTGTAAAGGGGTACGAGTCGCAAATTGGTAACTGGCTCAAGCGCTACGATGCCATTTCCGTCCGCGAGGATTCAGGTAAGGATATCGTTGAGAGCTACGGTCTCAAAGCTGAGCAGGTTTTGGATCCGACCCTGCTTCTCAATCGCTCCGAGTGGAACAAGATTGCCAGTGAAAAGGCTCCCGTTGAAAAGCCCTACGCCCTCGTCTATAACCTCCACCCTGATTCAGATATGCTGCAGTACGTTAAAGATAAGACCGCTGGCTCCAATCTTGAGATTGTAAGTGTTTGCCCTACGTTTAGGAGAAGGGTAGGAAAACAGGTCGTTCTTCCGCCCCTGGAGGATTTCCTTGCGCTGTTTAGGGATGCATCCTGCGTATACACGGATTCATTCCACGGCACTGCTTTTTGTATCAATCTCGGCACCCCATTTGTTGAGATCTTCCCAAAGGCTAATGCTGCGCGAAATAAATCTGTTCTTAGGCTCTTTGGCCTAGAGCATAGGGCCTGGGATACGTTCCAAGGCAATGCCTGGGACGACGATATCGATTGGCAGCATGTTGGTGAGGTTCTTGACGGGGAGCGCAGCCGCAGCCTCTCCTGGCTTGATCGCGCGTTGAAGGAATAGATGAATGCAAAGTATCTGCGAAGACAAAATGTGTGCGGGCTGCATGGCATGTGTCGATGCCTGCCCTAAAGATGCAATCGCTGTTCTCGAAAGGCGCGAGTACTATACCCCCAGTATCGATCAGAACAAATGCATTGATTGCGGTAGGTGCACGGCTGTATGCCAACAGTGCAATCCGCCTCAGGGCTCTAGACCTAGTAAATGGTTGCAAGGATGGGATTCTAACTCGGAGAGCAGGGGAACCTCCTCATCGGGTGGCTTGGCGGCCGCGATTATCCGAGGGTTTATTTCTGCCGGCGGAGTAGTTTGCTCTTGCTGTTTCCGGGACGGCCAGTTTGGGTTTGAGTTTTCTAGCTCGATTGCGGATGCCGTTAAATATAAAGGATCTAAGTACGTAAAAAGCAATCCAATTGGCTCTTACGCTCGTATAAAAAAATTGCTGGTTGAGGGTAAAGAAGTCTTATTTGTAGGATTGCCTTGCCAAGTGGCCTCTCTTAAAAACTTTGTCGGCAATAAGCTTCTTTTGAGTTTATATACGGTCGATTTGATTTGCCACGGTACTCCTTCGCCTGCGATTCTCCGTCAATTTCTGAGTGAAAATGGGATTGACATGGATCAGCTTGAGTCGATTGAGTTTCGTTCTAAAGGCAGCTTTCAGCTAAGGGGGAACGAGCGAACGATTGATTTGCCCGGTGTTTTGGATGGGTATACAGTAGCTTTCTTGGCGGGGCTGGACTATACGGAAAACTGTTATCACTGCAGGTACGCAAGCATTGAAAGAGTTTCTGATGTTACATTAGGCGATTCCTGGGGGACGAATCTTACCGAAGAAATGCGTCGGGGTGTCTCCCTGGTTTTAATCCAGAATCAAAAAGGACAGCGACTGATAGACCTTGCTGGTGCTGAGTTAATGACGGTTGATATCGAGACCGCCATTAAGAATAACGGTCAGTTGAGGAGTCCATCCGAGAAGCCATCTGCGCGAGCGCGATTCTTCGAGGACCTTTCATGCGGTAGATCAATTACCGATGCGGTAAGAAGGTCTTTGCCCAAAAGGTATTTTAAACAATCGCTTAAACGTTTGCTAATTCGCATTGGTTTGCTCAAGCGCGGGGGGGGGGGTACGGAATTAAGGTCTCATTAGCACCTGATTCCAACCTCTTACATAACATTAAAGGAAGCATTCAATGAAGATTCTTCTAATTGGTGAAGTCACAGGTAATACTGGACCTACTAATGTTCATAAATCTTTAGTGGAGTATTGGCCTTCTTGCGATTCGATACGGCCGCTATATTCTAAAAGTAAAATCCTTAAGCTATTTGAGGCTATTTTCAAGGGCCTTGAGAGCGATGTGATTATCTCTTGCGGAGCTGGTTGGACTGACATCATTGCACATCGGCTGCTCTCTGCCTTCGGCAAACCTGTCATTTGCTTTAATCATGGGTACGTCCCTTTTGAGAATGAGATCAACGGGCTCGGTTATAGCGATAGAACCGTCAAGGCAATCATTAAGCATTTGCGTACTGCGGATTTGATCGTTGCGAATTCTTTCCTTCAGGAGAACTTTGTTAAGAAACAGCTACCTGAATGCTCCGATAAGGTTAAGCACGTTTGCCTTGGGGTCAAAAGGTTTAAACAATGCGGCTTCGAAGGCCAACGTGAAAATATCGTTGCTGTTAGCGGGGGCACCCGTCCAATTAAGGCCAACGAAATAGTCGCGAAGGCCGTCTCAATTCTCAGAGATCGTGGTGTCGATTGCTCTTTAAGGGTGTACGGGCGACGGTACTCTGATAACTCTTCCTTAGATAATCTCATGACCTCGGCTGAAGGTGAATATAGGGGTCAAGTTGCCTCCGATCAGTTTGTGAACGAGCTTCGAGAGTGCTCGGTATTCGTTATGAATTCTAGGCATGAGCCCTTTGGTCTCTCTGCCCTTGATGCGATTGAGGCCGGATGCTCGCTCCTTCTTTCGACTAACTGCGGAATTGCCGAAGTGATGTCGATTCAGGGATCCGATGTCGTGAAAAACTGCGAGGACCCGATCGAGGTTGCCGATAAGATCGAGGGATTGCTTCGAGCTCCTAACTCCAAGCGGCTGTTTGATTCCATCGATTTTGATGAATGTAGCTGGACCAAAACGGCCGAGACGTTACGAAATTACTGTGCGGAGGTATTAGGGTAAATGGCCGAAAGCAAGAAAGTGACCGTCTCCAAAAGAGATGTGATTTGGAATTATGTCGGCACGATCGCGTCTATGGGCAGTAACTTTTTGCTCTTGCCGCTACTCCTATCTTTTTTATCGAGTGCTCAAATTGGTCTCTGGTACGTGTTCGTAGCCATTTCGGGTTTTGCGCAGCTGCTTGAATTCGGTTTTACTTCTACCTTGTCCCGCAACATTCTTTATTGCCTGAGCGGGGCAAAGAAACTGACCAAACAAGGCTGCGACTATTCTTCTGTTGATGGAGAAGTTGACTGGCACTTGATGCGCGTCGTTCTTGATACGTCTAAAACGATATACGCTGTCTTGGGTCTCATCGCGTTATTTGTTGCGGCAACGTTGGGAACTTTCTACGTTTCTTATGTCACTGATTCTTTTTTAATTGAGGGTTCGTTGCCTGCATGGATTGTGTTTGTCGTTTCCATTTTCACTAACTTGTATTTTCTTTACTGTCTCACGTTTCTCCGTGGGCTTGGAGACGTTGCCGGTGAGAACAGGGCTAAAACGCTTGCCAGGATTGGGCAGCTTGCTATTACGGCGGTCCTTCTGTTTTGTGGCTTGAGCCTTCTCGCTGCCGCACTCGGCTTCTTGGCTTACAGCACTTTGCTGAGGTTATTTGCGATTAGGACATTTCGGAGCCATCATGACGTCGAAGAGGGGATTAAATCCGATGCCGCAGCTGTTGCTAAGGACGAAATGCTTGACGTTCTAAAGACGGTTTCGTTTGTGGCGTGGCGTGATGGTGTCGTATCTCTAGCCTGGTATGGCGCCACGCAGGCAACATCGCTGCTTTGCTCGGCTTTCCTAGGGCTTGAACAAACTGGTACGTATTCCGTCATGTTGCAGTTCGCGACGGCGATCCACCAGATTTCAAGCGCCTATTTACGTTCATGCTTTCCCACCTTCCAGTCTGCCTATGTCAGGGATGACAAGCAGACTCAGAAGGCGGTGGTCGAACGCGGTATTTCCTGCTATGTATGCATGTATATTGTCGCTACAGTTCTTGTAACGGCATGCCTGCCGATACTCACGCTTTTCAAGCATGATTTCATTTGCGATCCAGTTTTGTTCCTAGGTATTGCCCTCTATTACTTCCTGCTTAATCAGCACTCTCTGTTTTGCAACATTATTGTTAGCATGAACGAGATTCCGTACTTCAAAGCGTATTTGGTATCAACTGCTGCTGGAATCTGCGTAAGTTGCGTTTTGTGTGGCGCCTTTAGCTGGGGAGCCTGGGGTCTTGTAGTTGGCCAGGCAATTCCGCAGCTCTGCTACAACAATTGGCATTGGCCACAATATGTTCTAAAACGTACCGGGCTTGGATATGTACAGGCTATCTACAGCGGTCTTGATTGGTGGAAAAATAGAATTGTTGGGCAAAGAGCCTAATTGAAGCATGTGCCTTTGCATGGTGACACGTAATTTCTTTCGCAAACTGACATCCGCATGGCGAACACGGCCTGCGCCCCGTCATATGATTTCTAGCGGCTAAACAACAAATCATTGACGAAGGGACACGGGTCGTGTCTGCGAACGTCGTATAAGTCGACGAGGAGTCGCTGCGCAAGGACATATAGAATCTGGTGAGAAAGACCGTCGAGGAGACGCTCAGCGTGCTGGTAGACAAGAACGCGTCTGATTTTGTCGGGGCCGGCCGGTTAGGTGTTGGGGCTTTGAAAGCTCCAGCACCTTTTGCTTTATGGAACGGCCATGGCTATGTGACGTTGCCGCTTGTACTCTTTGCCGTGGGCAAACAAAGGTTATCGACAAAATGATTTAGACATGCTGCTAAAGTTTCCTAACGCCACCTGAAGACCACCGTTGCGCTGGCATCCAATCAAGTGATTCTGATGTAAGAAATGCCCTGTCAAAACCAGCATCTGAATTGGAAACTGGCATAAAAGCGAGTGATTTTCTTCTTGCATGTATCTTTACTGTCACATGGCTCCAGGAGATTCGAGTAGGGGTGGTCCTATGTCATGTTTCTTGGGGCGTTGCGGAAGCACCTTGCGATAAGCTGTTTCGCCATGGTTCCGTCTGAGCGCTTCGACTATATCGTTAGCATCTTTTCCGAGGGCTCCCTGCGGCGTTTCTCTGATTACCTTGATGCAGACATCTCGATAATGACCGTTCACTCCGCTAAGGGGCTCTAGTGGGACACCGTTTTCATACCGGGCGTTACGAGCTTCGATTGGCCTGGAAGGATTTGTTCGCGGTGCGAAAGTGCTGGTATATGTTCGCGTTCTGCGCATAGATGCCGGAACGTGGATGCGAAGAAAATGCCAGACGGGCTTATTGAGGAAATGGGCCTGCTGTACGTCGGTGTCGCTCGCGCCCGCAAAGCGGTACATGTCTCCGCGTCGCTGCAGCGCAGGACAAATAACGGGAACTATCAGGTTGCCTGTCCCTCTTGCCTAACGTCTCTTCCGGGCATCGAGCCCGTGAGCTGGACGGCCATGGACGGGTAGGGGTGATTTGTGGCGCTATGGAGTGTGTCTGCTATTGGCTCGAGGTCTGGTCGGACCTCGCTGGGCGTGAAGAGGCCGTTCAGTGCGAAATATAGTGCATTAGGGCTTCGGAAAGTTCATCTCTCAGGTCGCCTTCCAATAGGGAAATTGCTCTATCGATATAGATTTTGTTATCAATACCAAAGTAACGTCCAACGCTTACCACGAGGGACTTGTCGTTAAATAGCCCGAGAATCTCATTGTAATCATGGTTTTCAATGGCCCGTTGATATCTGTCATTAACGTTCTTTTCTATACTCGCAATATCAATTAAGGATGCGATGCCATCGGCAGTCAGCTGCTCATTATCCAAAATAGTTATTCCGGAAAGTGCTTCCTTTACGCCTGCTACAAGCGCTTCTGATGCCTGCTTGCTTGCTGAACCTTTCAATTACATATGACTTGAATATCGCGAAACAGCACCGCCGTTATTACGCCTGGGCGCCGGGGTCGGCATGAGTCCCGGTGACGCTATATTGCTAGCTGTCCATTCTCTATTAAAGACACCTATGCTCGCGCGCTGGGAGCAGCGGTAATATTGCTGCTATGCGTACAGAAAGGACTGTGTCGTAAAGCAGGGAGGAGCTTACGATGGCGAGGATTACCGGTATTACGTGCAACCACGTTAAGGGGATTAACCATCTTGACGTGCCATGCGATTTTTACCCAAACAAGCCTAACTTTCTTGTGGCGCCTAACGGGTCGGGTAAGTCTTCGCTTGCGGCGGCGTTCGCATCCCTTAACACCAGGCGACTAAAATTGGCAGACGCGGATCGTTATAACGGGGAGGACTGGGACGACACCTCCTTGTCCGTGACTTTTGACGATGACGTGACATTAAGTGCTAATGCTGATTCGAATGAAATTGCGAGTAGGGTAGACGTGCAGGTTATCCGCTCTGGGCTGTATGCAAATATGACGAACCGCCGGGTGGGGCCAAGGGTTCTCAGTCAAACGAAGATGAGCGTCCAACAGTGTGTTTTGTACGAGAAGGTGCCAGCCACTGTCCACTTGGACTATTCAGTCACTGCGGAGCGACAGAAATATGCGTCGATCTTACGCGGGAGAATGGATAACCTTGCCGAGGCATTCAAGAGCTATGAGTTCCTTAGCGAGCTGCTCAGCTGCGATGCCGCTTTTAAAACGACTGAGGGTTCCCGATACGCTGCAGCAATCAATAATTTCTTCAAGGGCGTTATTTCGCTCGAAACGGGCATGGGCGGTGATATCACTGAGGCTGAAGTTCTCAGTTACATTTCTTCTGTAAAACCGCTGATCTCAATTAAGGAAATCCTTGATCGTTGGTATCCCGCGAAGGGGGATATCTCGAACTGCATGAACGCGATACAGGTTAATAGATTTATCGAGAAGAAGCGTAACGAGATAAAGGAGGCCTGTTCATATCTTCGATTCCGTAAGATTAAGGATGATATCAATGAGATGCTCCATTTGCTGAACAGAACCAGGTATGGGGTCGTGGCTAAAGTCAGGAACCATCAGCTCGTCGTTGATTTCCCCGATTGGGATGAGGCCTCTAACGGCGAAATCGATGTACTCCAGCTGTGTGTTGCGCTATTTCGAGCGCGGGCGAGGTTTACTGATAAAGATGACGCTCTATTGCTTATCGATGAGGTTTTCGATTACCTTGACGATGCCAATCTGCTTGTCGCCCAGCACTTCCTGCTGGAGATGATGAAGCAGTTCAAGAATTCCGGGAAGAACCTCTATGTCATCATCTTGACTCATCTTGACCCAGGCCTCTTTAAGAGTTTTCGTTTCAAAAGCTTCCATACCTCATACATTCCTAATTCAGGTGGCGACTCTGTAAATGGGTGTTTGAATAAGCTGCTCATTGACAGAAATAGGTGTAAGAAGGAGCTCTCTGATATTTATAATTCGGTCTCCTCCCATTACCTTCATTTCTCTGAGTGTGACACAGTCTCTGATAATGTCTTGGAATACATCGCTAAACAGGGGATTGAAGATGAGCTGAAGAGGCCTTCATCGTTTCGGAGTGTTATGGAGGCAAAGCTTGGCGACTACTTCTCTGGAAAGTCCTTTGCTCCATCGGAAGTGTGCTGTGGCATCAGGTTGGCTGTCGAGAGGCTCAGTTATGAGAGGCTGGCGGCAGATGATAAGCCTGGATTTCTGATAATTAATACAGGGACCGAGGACAGGCTCCGTTATGCGAGTGAGCATGGAGTTGAGGTGCCAGAGACATTTCACCTGTTGGGCTCCATATACAACAGCTGCATGCATCTCTCCGGAAGGCCAGGCGAAACAGAGCTCGTCCAAAGAGAGCTAGGGAATAACATCATCAGACACATGATTGAGGCGTCGTTGAAGGAATTCGGCTGGGCATAGGCGGTCCTTCGGCAGGTCGTTTCGGGAGTTACATTGCGAGACGGCTCTTCCCGTTGTTGGCTGTGTCAATGTGGGCGTTGTATATCATGGACTTGATGTCGGTATGAATTGAGGGAGATTGAATGGACGAGCTTTCCAAAGAAGTTGCATCTCAGTCATCCATTGTATTGGGTAAAGCTTATGACGATGTCGCGCATCCTGCGCTCTCGTCGCTCGGAGACACTCTGAGCTTGGTTCCTAGAACGGTCGCTGTGATACTTGGCCCCTGGAAGAAATGGGTGGTTAACGGCGAGAACAATATCGAGGAGGCGATTCGGCAAGTTGATCGAAAGATGGGAGACGTCCCGGAGGACTGTTTTTGCGAGCCTGCACCTAATGTTGTGGTACCGGCTATTCAGCAGCTGTCGTATTCGTATGACAGTCAGGATTTAAGGGACCTGTACGTTAATTTACTCGCGTCCTCTATGGATAAAAGGGTTTCTTATCTGGTTCATCCGAGCTTTGTTAGCATAATCGGACAGTTGACTCCCGATGAAGCCAAAATGATGTCATTTCTTTCTAAAGAGCCTGGTAAGGATCATGTTCCAGTTATTGATTTGCGCGTTGTTGAAGATGATGACATGCCAATTAAAGCTCGGTGGAGATTGCTTTGCGAAAACTATACGAACGTATTCGATGCCATCGTCCAATGCCCTGAGAACGTGTCCTTGTATTTGAATAACTTGGAGCGACTGAAACTGCTAAGCGGAGAAACGTACTGTTATGAGGGAGAAGACGATTATCTTGGTATTGAGGATTCTGAAAGGATCCGAAATATAAAGAAGGACATTACGCCTTCTGATGGATGGCGGTTTGATTGCGTACATCATGTTTTTAGGCTAACACCATTCGGGAAGCTATTCATCAAGTGCTGTGTTTAGTCTTCTCGGCTGCGTTGATGCGATTCGATTCAAGGTTCACCCTCGCTTTAGTCTTCGATGATGGTTCCAAATGATAAGGAGTGCATATGAACGAAGCGGTTTCAAAGGTTTTAGCCAACTTGGGTCTCGACGCCGATCCGTTTAAGCAGGAGAAGGTAATCGAACTGGTTAAGAATCCTCTTTCCGGAGCATGGGTTACTGTCTATTCGCACCATGATGCTGCTGATGGAAGGCCTTCTGTTTTCGCCTGTTTTGCCGATCTTACAAAAAAAGAGGAGATTCTTGCAGGTGATGATTGGCTAAAGAACGCCTTAAGCTTCTCACCAGGCTTCTGCATGTATAGAGACGACGTCACTTATCATAACGGGCGTGACGAAGGCTATGACTTTATTGTTGCCGAGCAGTATTTCTATCCGCTCGACCAAGCGCAGATTCTGGTCAACCAGGAATTTATCATGCTGTTTGAACTCTACCGCGGCGAAGACGGTTGCTACTATAGCGTCGACAGGTGTGGCGAGAGAGAAAAAGTCGTCGACTTTGCTGAAGACGAGGTGCGCGTCAGGACCAAATATATGCTGCGCTTTATTGCGGCTAAGCAATGTCTCTTCGTCCACTTTGTGGACGCGAGATTCGCATCTGCGCCCAGCTTTCCTTTGGGGAGCACTAAGTGCATTTCAGAGAGTGATGAGGTCGGGGGGAATTACCATATCGGGCAATGGTACACGAGCGATGCTGATGAAAGCTACCTGCTATCGATGCTTTACGCTCGAAGCTTTATCGAGCCCGGCGACGTCGAGACTTGCGGCGTATGGCCGTACGATGAGAAGAAAGAACGGTACCCTGAGTTCATCATCGATGAACGACCTGACGGTTCGCTCGTTCGATACACATGCGACCCGAATAAGCTTGGCACCCACTTTGAAAAGGAGCCTTGCGCTCCACATTACTTAACCCCCGTTTTCTTTAAGCCCGCTGTACTCGATAAGTACAGGAGCAACCCTCTCTTCGATGTTAGCGAGCACCACATTTCATGTGGGAGCCAGTGGAGGTGCGAGATTGACAATGTCAACCCGGACAGAGTCATGGTGTATCTCGGCGATTTGGGACGCGATCTTCCCGAGAGCGAGCGCACCCACTTCCTCTCCTTCGAGATGTCACCCGTTGACCAGCGCATTTCTGATGAGGTGTTCAAGACGGATTTGTTCAACATGTGGGTTAAGGATCCGACAGGCCCCGTTTCCATGCTTATGAGGGCGCGCATGGAGCTTGATAAAGCGTGGGAAAAGCGGTTTGGCCTGGCGCTGTTCAGGCCTTTCCACCGTGCTGACGAAGGCATTCTTGAACAAATCCACATTCCATCTGGTAATGGCGAGCCTGAATTTGAGGCCGTGATTATGGCCCTCACGAGAGCTCTTGTCGACTACATCGATGAAAGTTCTCTAAAGGGCGCTGATGCGAAGGGTAGTATTAACAAGCTGGAGGCCTTTCTTAGCGGGTATGACATCGTGACGGACCTAAAGCCTCTCCGTGACCTTCAGAACCTTCGGTCGGCGGGGGCGGCGCACGGCAAGGGCTCAAAATACGATAGGCTTTACGGCGATGTGGTCACCGAAGACCATAGAGAAGATGCGAAAAGACTCATTGCTCGACTTACGACCATGCTGAACGAGTTGACTGAGGCTTTAAAACCTGCCGACGATCGGAAAGAATAGTTGCAGGGTGATGGGCTGTCATGCGCTGGGGAAACAAGGCTGTTGCAGTTGGCGGATTTAGATATTCTTGTATCAAGACCTTCCGATTTCCTATAGATAGAGGCAGGTCCAATTAACTTTCAATGTGTATCCCCCTTGTTTTCTGAGTTTATGTAGCACTAGCTTCGTTTATAGGAATGGCTATGAGCGATACGGCGGCTTCAGTATGAGGCCGGCTTGCGCTTCTTCGGGATCCCACACTGACACCTTCCAAGTCCGATTTATGTCCGCGCCGGTATTTATGCTTTAAGCAAAGCGGCACGAGTGAACTTGCTACAAGCCTCATGCTGTGAGCACGTTAACCAATCGGTCGTGAAGGCGAGGTGAGTATGAAAGGTAGAAACCAGCACGTTACGAAGCGGGCGGATGGCAAATGGCAGGTTAAGGGTGAGGGGGCGCGTCGCGCTTCCTTTGTTACGACGACCCAGGGCGAAGCTATAAAGCGCGGTCGTCAAATTAGTTCTAATCAGCACTCTGAGCTAATCACCCATCGTCCCGATGGCAGAATCCGCGCAAAGGATTCCCATGGGCACGATCCCTTCCCGCCGAGAGGATAGGGGCTTGACGCCATTGTGGCTGCGGGCATGGATTAGCGTGTCCGCAGCCGCAAGCGCCTTCCGGAAGTATGTGGCAAATTCTGGAATCCCCGAGCACAACGGCTTTTCCACATATAGGATCCGCAGGTAGAAGCATTGCGGTATTCCGGAGCGCTCGGCACGCCAGGGATTTGCTGCATACTTCCGAGTTTTTGGCCTTGTGCCCTTTGTTCTAGATGCTGCAAACACTTGATTGATGCTATTTAAGGTCTATAATCAAATAAAAACTCTGAAATATCTTTTCAAAACAATGAAAGGAATTTTGAGGACGATGCTTTGCCAGTTTACCTTCAGGAACTATAGATCCTATCGCGACGAAACTGAGCTTTCCATGCAGGCAACATCGATGAGGGAGTTCGAGCGCTCCCTTATAGAGTGCCCTGACGGGCAGAGCTTCCTTCCGGTGGCTGCGGTTTACGGGCCTAACGCTGGCGGCAAGTCTAACCTGCTCGAGGCTCTTGACTATATTCGTTCGGCGGTGGCAAGGCCGATCAGATTGTTGTCTGCCAGCACTGATGCGCCAGAAGGTAACCGATCTTCAATACCCCGTTGCTCTGCGTTCGAGTTCGATGACGTGTCGGCTGCTAAGCCCACCGAGTTCGAGCTCTACTATCGCGCGGGTGAGCATGAGTACCGCTATGTCCTGTCCGTGCATGCGGACGAGATCGTGTCCGAGGGACTGTGGCGGCGCAAATTGGGAGCTTCGCGTACGGCAATGTTGTTCGAGCGCGAGGGTGCTGAGGTCGAGCTCGGTCCCACGCTGCGCAAACTTGTTACGGCTGCGAGATTCAACCCGAGTCTGCCGTACCTGTCGTTCCTCTGTATCAACTTTGACGCGCCGGTGATCAAGGAGGCTGCCAGCTGGTTTCTTGATGGCGTGTTCCTGAACTACAACAGCTCTTACCTGGAGCGGATGCTCGAACAGTTGCTCGACGAGGATGACTCACTCGAGATCACGCGTTTTCTGCGTGCCGTTGACGTACGTATCGATGGCTTTAGGGTTGAGAAAGCTCCGGAATGGCGCGGCCAGCGCGTCTTCGTAAAGCATGAGGTGGACGGCAAGGGCTATGAGCTGCGCCTGTCCGAGGAGTCGGCCGGTACTCAGAAGCTCATGGGGTTGGCGTCGTTTCTGCTGGCGGCGCTCGAACGCGGCGGTACCGTCGTTGTCGACGAGCTCGACGCCAAGTTGCATCCGAAGCTCCTGCGCTACGTGATTCTGCTGTTCAAAGATCCCGAAGTCAACAAGAGCGGCGCGCAGCTCATCTTTTCGTCTCAGGACGTGTCCACTATGCGAAACGATGTTTTTCGCCGCGACGAGATATGGTTTGCCGCACGCGGCGAGGGGGAGGCGAGCCAGCTATGGTCGCTCGCCGACATCCACGAGGCAAATGGTAACTTGGTCAGCAAGAACGCGGCATTCGACAAGCAGTACCTGTCCGGCCGCTATGGTGCTGACCCGTATCTCACGTGCATTGAGGAGTGGGATTAATATGGCCGCGAAAAAGTCGAGGGACTGGCGCAGCGGCAAGCGCGAGGGACGCTCTCGCATGGTACAGATGACGCGCCATCTCGTGGTGACCGAGGGCAAGGAGACTGAGCCTCGCTACTTCGAGGGCGTGCGCGCCGCGTTGGGCGCAGCAAACGAGCGGAAGGTTGCCGTAGTCGTTAAGGGGACTGGCAAACATACGCTCGACCTGCTCGACTTCGCCGTCGAACACTGCCTCTATGCGCCCGAGACGTTCGACCACGTGTGGCTCGTGTATGACAAGGATGACTTCCCTGCGTCCGACTTCGACGCGATGGAGCGTAAGTGCAACGAGCTCTCTGGTGGTTCGAGGACCTTCCACGCGTTGTGGTCCAACCCCTGTTTCGAGCTGTGGCCGCTTCTGCACTTTCGCTACACGACCGCGCATATGTCCGCGTCCGACTGCCAGCATGCCCTCGCGCAGGAGATGTCGAAGAATTTGGGCATCGAGTACCGCAAGAACCTTGACGGGATGTTTGGGGCAGTGGATGATAGGCGAGGCGAAGCATTGCAGCGTGCTGGGCGCCTCGTCGCGTACCATAGGGAACTGGGTAACATTAAGCCATCTGCGCAAAACCCTTTAACTAAGGTTGGCGAGATATTTGATGTGATTGGGCCGTATCTGGTTTGACGGTCAAGTTCGATCGGGCTTGATGGGACTGGAGATTCATGAAAGATGTTGTTTCGGGCTGCCTGCCGTCTTTAACTGGATTGACCTTTTGGGACCCGATAGGATACTAGGCCGAATCTAGCGGTATTGACGCAGTCAACCTACGGGCCTGCGTCCTGCGGGGGCGGCTTTTCTTTTGAATTGCCGCCCCTTTTCATCATTTGTATGGATGTAAGATTCGGCCTGTCAAAATTTACATCTCAATAAAGAAAAGGCGAAATTGCGTGCGATTTTCTGCTCGTATGTAACTTTACTGACGTGTTGTTGCTCAGTCTTAATTCGCTGTGGTTGCCGGTAAGGGATTGACCGGAATTGGGCTTTTCCCTATCCGCTCCGTCGCGAGTTCTACATCGAGTGCATCTGCAACATGATGCGCCCGTGGACCATCGTGAACTATGAGCGTGAGCCGTGGGTGATGGACGAAGGTACCGTGCGCATTACGTTTGACATAAACATGCACGCGGCGGTGGATCGCTGGCGTTTGCTCGACCTGGGCGGTTGAAATGATCCGCTGAGACCTTTCCAGTCGAATATTTTTCGGGCGAGGGTTGGGTATCATGGTGAAAGCGATTTCAACGACAGGGGTGCTCGTGGTAAAGATGAAAGATGTGGCCGAGCTGGCGGGCGTTTCGAGCGCCGCCGTCTCGCGCTACCTCAACGGTGGATATATCTCGGCGGACAAGGCCGAGCGCATTAAGCAGGCGATTGAGCTGACCGGATACGTGCGGTCCAGCCAGGCTCGCGCGCTGCGCACCGGCTCCACCAAGCTCATCGGCGTCATCGTGCCCAAGATCAACTCGGAATCCGTGAGCCGCATTACCGCCGGCATCGGCCAGGTGCTCGGTCGTCGTGGCTACCAGATGCTGCTTGCCAATACTGACAATGCCCCCGATCGCGAGCTCGAATACCTCGATTTATTCCAAAACCACCCAGTCGATGGCATTGTGCTGGTGGCAACTATGATTACCGACGAGCACCGTCGGGCGATTGAGTCGTGCCGCGTGCCCATCGTGCTGATCGGCCAGAATGTTGAGGGCGCGGCGTGCGTCTATCACGACGATTACGAGGCCGCCTTTGAGCTGGGCCATGCGCTTGGGGGTCGCGTGGACGGCAAGATTGCCTATATTGGAGTTACCGAGGAGGATCGCGCGGCCGGTTATGACCGCCGTCGCGGTTTTGAGGCCGGCTTGCGCGCCGCGGGCAACCCGCTCGATGCCGCCTTGATTCGCCTGGGCTCGTTTACGCTCGATTCGGGCTATGGTGCGGCGCGTGAGCTGCTTTCCGTCGCTCCCGATGTTTCATTTATCGCCTGCGCGACCGACACCATGGCGGCGGGCGCGCTGCGTGCCATCGATGAGGTTCGCGGCATGGGCGAGGGCATACACCGCGTGAGCGGTTTTGGCGACAACGCGTTTTTGCGCGCGCTGACGGGCGGCATTCCCACCGTGCACTATGGCTACCTGACCAGTGGCGTTGAGGCGACCAATATGTTGCTCAACACGCTCGATGGCGTGGAGGGGGAGAGCGGCCTGCGGACACTCAAGCTCGGCCATCAGCTTATGAATGTCTAGGCTTTGGGCACGTCTCCCTGCCTCTGAGCCCTTATGTTTGTCTCAAAACTACCATTCACCGGCTTATTTCTACCGTTTACCGCTATATGAAAACGATTACAGACATATGAAACTGAAAACGATTACAGTGTAAGTGTCAAAGATGGCCGGGTGCAAATGCGCCCGTTGGAGGAAAGGGAAGTCATGGACTACCGCAAATCAGCCCAAGAGGTGCTCGACAACATCGGTGGCGCCGACAACGTCGTCTCTGCCGCGCATTGCGCCACGCGTTTGCGCCTGGTGATTGCCGATAACGCCAAGGTTGACAAGGAGGCCCTCGAGAATATCGACGGCGCTAAGGGCGTCTTTGAGGCCCAGGGCCAGCTCCAGATTATTTTTGGCACTGGCACTGTCAATAAGGTCTACGACGAGTTCATTGCGCTCAGCGGCGTCGAGGCTGCCACCAAGGCCGAGGTCAAGGAGGCCGCGGCGCAGCAGCAGAACATCTTTATGCGCGCCATTAAGGTACTCGGCGATGTCTTTGTCCCCATCATCCCCGCCATCGTGGCTTCGGGCCTGCTGCTGGGCATTATGAGCGCCCTCAACTTTATGGCCTCCAACGGCTTTATCGCGCTCGACACCAATAACTTTATCTACAAGATCGCCGACCTGGTCTCGGGCACGTCTTTTGGCATTCTGCAGATCCTGATCGGCTACTCCGCCGCTAAGGCCTTTGGCGCCAACCCGTACCTGGGTGCCGTCGTCGGCGGTGCGTTTATCAACTCCTCGCTGCAGAGCGCCTACACGGTTGCCTCCGAGGGCGTTCAGACCATGGTCACCGTCATTCCCGGTGTGTACAGCTTTGAGTGGGTCGGCTATCAGGGCCACGTGATCCCCATCGTTATCGCCTGCGCCATTCTGGCCTTCCTCGAGAAGCGCCTGCACAAGATCGTTCCCGAGATGTTCGACCTCTTTGTGACCCCGCTCGTCTCCGTGTTCGTGACCGTGCTCGTGACGCTCGTTGCCGTCGGCCCCATCTTCGTGTGGGCCGAGAACGCCATCCTCGGTCTGATTCAGGCCCTGCTGACCCTGCCCTTCGGTATCGGTTCCTTTATCGTCGGCCTGTTCTATGCTCCCACGGTCGTTACCGGTATCCACCAGATGTACACCGCCATCGACCTGGGCCAGCTCGCCCAGTACGGCGTGACCTACTGGCTACCCATCGCCAGCGCTGCCAACATCGCCCAGGGTGGTGCCGCGCTCGCCGTCGCCTTTAAAACCCGCGATGCCAAGATCAAGGGTTTGGCACTTCCTTCGGCCCTGTCCGCCTTCATGGGCATTACCGAGCCTGCTATCTTCGGTGTGAACCTACGCTTCTTTAAGCCCTTCATCGCCGGCTGCATCGGCGGCGGTTGCGGTGCCCTGGTCTGCGCGCTCACCTCGCTTGCTGCTTCCGGCACCGGTGTTACCGGCATCTTCGGTATCCTGCTGTGCCTGTCCCAGCCCGTGCAGTACGCGATCATGTTTGCGGTCGCTGCGCTGGTTTCCTTTGGCGTCTCGTTTGTCCTGTACAAGGACGAGCCCAAGGCTTCCGAGCAGGCCTAAGAGCTTTTGATTGAGGGAATGCCCGCGGGCCGTATGCTCGCGGGCGTTTCCCGTATCTGGCGCCGATCTCTGGCGCCTTGTAACTTTCGATCCGTTAGGACTTTGATATGTCTAATGCCCTTGGTCGCGACCTTGCAAAGCTGGTCGCCGCTGTTGACGCCGCCGCCTCTGAGTGCGGTCATGGCGCGTATGGCCAGCGCTTCCACATTATGCCGCCGGCGGGTTGGCTTAACGACCCCAACGGTCTTTGCCAAGCGGGCGGCGTGTTCCACGCTTATTTTCAATATGCGCCCTTTGATGTCGAGGGCGGCGTTAAGGTCTGGGGTCATGCGACGAGCCGCGACCTTATGACGTGGGACTACGTTGGCGCCCCGCTGCTGCCCGACGAGCCGTTCGATTGCCACGGTGTGTATTCGGGCTCCGCGCTTGCCGAGGACGGTCGCATTCGCGTGCTGTACACAGGCAACGTGAAGCTATCCGATGCGGACGGGACGTACGACTACGTCAATACCGGCCGCCGCGCCGATACTGTTTTTGTCGAGAGCGTTGATGGCCTTGCCGGTCGGGAGTTCAGCCAAAAGCGCGTGGTGCTGGCGTCCGAGGATTATCCCGAGGATTTGACCTGCCACGTGCGTGACCCCAAGGTGTGGCGTGACGCGGACGGGCGTTATCACATGGTGCTGGGCGCACGTCGTCGCGTGGATGGCCCGCATGTCGATAGTCGATTTTGCGCTATGCACGGAGAGGGTGCCGGGCGCGATGTGGGCGAGATCTTGGTGTATGGCTCGGCCGATATGTTGAGCTGGGAGCTTGAGAGCCGTGTGTCTACGCCTGAGCGTTTTGGCTTTATGTGGGAGTGCCCGGGGTATCTGGAGCTTAAGGCCGATGACGGTGTGCCGGTGAAGTTCCTATCCTTCTCTCCTCAGGGGCTCGAGGGTGGTCGTTGGGACCGCGGCAACGTATACGCTGCTGGCTACATGCCTGTAGCGGGCGACATTACCGGTGGTGATGGTGCCTATGAGCTGGGCGAGTTCCGCCTGTGGGACGCCGGTTTTGACTTCTATGCTCCGCAGGAGTTCACGGCCGAGGACGGTCGCCATATTCTGATCGGCTGGATGGGCATGCCCGATGAGCCGACCTATGGCAACGCACCGACGCTGGTGGCGGGCTGGCAGCACTGCATGACGGTGCCGCGCGAGCTTACGGCCGGTGACGGCGGCGTGGTACTGCAGCAGCCGGCGCGCGAGATTGAGCACCATTATGCCTCGGTGCGTGTGGGGGAGGGCTCGTTGGAGGTTGCCGGCGATACCTGCTTTGACGTTATTGTTGGCGGTATCGAAGGCGCGTTTACCGCAACCGTTCATGGCGAGTTGAGGCTGGCGTTTATGCCCGCCGAGGGCGAACTGCCCTCGCGCTTTGAGATGCGATTTACCGATGAGGGCCGCGCTTCTGCCGGCAGCGGTCGTACCGTGCGTTGGGAGCCCGTCGACGAGGTTCGTAACGTGCGCATTGTCGGCGATGTCTCGTCGGTCGAGGTGTTTGTGAACGATGGCGCGCTCGTGTTCTCTACGCGCATCTATCCCGAGGCTTATGGTGTGACCGTTGACGCTCCGTGTGCGAGCGTGACCTGCCACGTACTCAATATCTAGGCGATTGGTCGTCTATCGGCGCTATACTGCAGCCGTTGCCCACGATGCGGGGAACACCCGCATCGTGGGTTTTTGTTTATGTAGGGAGGTTGCCGCGTGGACGTGCAACAGCTAGAAGAGGCCTGGGCTGCAAGGGCCGGCGCGCGTGAAGCGCGGTTGCTCGCTGCCTTGCATGTGCCAGCAGCGTTGTCGCTATTGGGAATTGTGCGCTCCGGTGACCGCCTGGTGGCCTTTGCGGACGACTTTGCCGATGCGTTAGCGAGCGGCTTTGATTGCTGCGACGTCGCGCTGGTGGGTTCGCCGTCCGTCGAGGCGTTTGCCGCCGCGTCCGAGAACTCTGATGCTTCGTTTGATGCCGAGGGACCGCATCTGTGGTGGTTCGTCAACTCTATCGGCGGGTTTGGTCTGCGCGTGCCCGATCTTCGCGCCCTGGGTCGGTCGGCGCGTGAGGCCCATGCGCTGCTGGTTGTGGACAACACCGTGGCGTCGGCTTTTGGCTGCGATCCGCTGCGTCTGGGTGCTGCGCTTTCGCTCGAGGCGCTCGACCGTGTTTTCGCAGGTAAGGCTCCGCGCAAGCTCGTTGCCGCTTCGGTGGCGCGCTCGCAGCTTAAGCGCCATCGTGTGGATGCTGCTGCAGAGTGCGCGCATGCGTTGTTTGCGGGCTGCGGTTCTTTGGCACTCGACCTTTCTACCGAGGAGGCCGATGTGCTGGAGCGCGGGCTTTCCACGCTCGACGCCCGCATGCAGGCACACTTCGACCGCGCCCGTGCGCTGGCCGAGTATCTGGCCGCCAACGAGATGGTGCGCAACGTGCGCTATCCCGGACTCGGCTCGCATCCCGACCATGCGGTTGCGACGGGAATCCTCGAGCACGGCTTTGGCCCGGCAGTTGAATTTGACCTTATCGAGTGTGGCGCGCGCGAGCTGTTCGATGCTTTGCCGGGGGAGTTCCGCACATCGCCCGCCGGCGGCGCAACGACGCGCCTTTCGGCCCCACGCGGCAAGCAGGGGAGCACCATCCGCCTCTTCGCCGGTACCGACAACCCTCTGGTTGTAGCGTCAACCCTAGACAACGCCCTCCGCAACTAGCTAAATCATCCTCAACTCCATAAGTTGCGGTGAAATAGGGATTGATTTACGGCTTTAATCGCATATACAGTCCCTATTTCACCGCAACTTATGAGAAGGGGTTGTTTGGCTATAAAGACCCGTCCAAAATTGGCTACTCTTTGATGCTGGCGATGAGGTCGTTGGCCCTTGCGGCTATGACTTCGTTGATCTCTGCCTGCAGCTCCTCGTAGACCGCTACGGCTCGCTCGCCGGCGGGGGTGAGCGTGGATCCGCGGGCTCCGTCGCGCTCGATAAGCTTGCAGCCAAGCTGGCCTTCGGCTTCGTTCACAATGCGCCAGGCCTTGGAATATGCCATGCCCATGCTCTTGGCGGCACGGTTGAGCGAGTGCTCATGGGCGATACCTTGCAGCAGCAAGACGCAGCCGTGGCCGAAGACGCCCGGTAGATCCTTGTCGCACGCTTGAATGACCAGCTTTGCCGTCGTCTTGTACTCCATGTGCTCCACGTCTTCCCGCTAAAGTGTTTGCTGGGCAAACGCAAAGCCTGCGTCAAACCCTCGTGTGCTCTTCTTAAATCATGCATTGTAGCAGTCAAAGTGCGTTAAGATACTTCCCCAGTATTGGGCGCCCAAGGTTGGGCTGGGTCCTACGAGGCCTGCAGCCGACCGGTCGCATGGAAAAAGGAGAAACATGGCTACGTTCTTTCCCGGTGAGTCCCACACGTTTTCGGAGTATCTGCTGGTCCCTGGTTACTCGTCCTCGCAGTGCATCCCCAACAACGTCTCTCTTAAGACGCCGCTAACCCGCTTTAAGCGCGGTGAGAAGCCGGCAATCACCCTGAACATCCCCATGGTTTCCGCCATCATGCAGTCCGTCTCGGGCGTCGATATGGGTGTCGCGCTTGCTACCGAGGGTGGCCTGTCCTTCATTTACGGTTCCCAGAGCGCCGAGTCCGAGGCCGCTATGGTCAAGGCCGTCAAGGATCACAAGGCCGGCTTCGTTCAGTCCGATTCCACGCTGACCCCCGACATGACCATGGAGCAGGTCATCGAGCTCAAGGAGAAGACCGGTCACTCCACTATGCCGGTTACCGACGACGGCACCCCCAAGGGCAAGCTCCTGGGTATCGTCACCAGCCGTGACTATCGTCCCAGCCGCGATGACCATCAGAAGAAGGTCTCCGAGTTCATGACTCCGCGTGAGCAGCTCATCGTGGGCGACAAGAACATCAGCCTCAAGGTTGCCAACGACGTCATCTGGGACAACAAGCTCAACGCTCTGCCCATCGTCGACGACAACGATCACCTCATGGGCATCGTCTTCCGCAAGGACTACGACAGCCATAAGACCAACCCCAATGAGCTGCTCGACGGCGACAAGCGCTACATGGTCGGCGCCGGTATCAACACCCGCGACTATGCCGAGCGCGTGCCGCTGCTCATCGAGGCCGGTGCCGATGTCCTGTGCATCGACTCTTCCGAGGGCTTCAGCGAGTGGCAGAAGCGCACCATCGAGTGGATCCGCGCCAACTACGGCGAGGACGTCAAGGTCGGTGCCGGTAACGTCGTCGACGCCGAGGGCTTCCGCTTTTTGGCGGACTGCGGCGCCGACTTCATCAAGGTCGGTATCGGCGGCGGTTCCATCTGCATCACCCGTGAGACCAAGGGTATCGGCCGTGGCCAGGCTACCGCGCTGATCGACGTCTGCCGCGCCCGTGACGAGTACTACGAGGAGACCGGTGTCTACGTGCCCGTGTGCTCCGACGGCGGCATCGTCTACGACTACCACATGACGCTCGCCCTTGCCATGGGTGCCGACTTTATGATGCTGGGCCGCTACTTCGCCCGCTTCGACGAGAGCCCGACCGAGCGCGTCAACGTGAACGGTCAGTACATGAAGGAGTACTGGGGCGAGGGCTCCGCGCGTGCCCGCAACTGGCAGCGCTACGACCTGGGCGGCGCCGCGAAGCTCAGCTTTGTCGAGGGTGTCGACTCCTACGTTCCCTACGCCGGTTCCCTCAAGGACGGTGTGGGCGGCACGCTCTACAAGGTCAAGTCCACGATGTGCAACTGTGGTGCCCTCTCGATCCCCGAGCTCCAGGAAAAGGCGCGCCTGACGCTGGTCAGCTCCACCTCGATCGTCGAAGGCGGCGCCCACGACGTAGTCGTCAAGGACTCCCAGCAGAGTGTCAGCTACCGCTAAGCGGCTTTCCCAAGCACCGCACCTTGCCGTTCAAACCGTCGCTTGCGTACCAAAGTACGCGTCGCTCCTCTTTCACGTCAATCTGCGGCACTTGGAAAACCCGACCATGTTTGGGCGGGTGACAATTAGCGGTTGATTCACAACCACGTTATTAAGATAAAGCGAGATGCCCGCAAGTCGCAGGCATCTCGCTTGTCGTATTTGCTATCATCAGTCAAGTTAACCTTAGGGTCGGGCGGCTTGGCTTTGTTCGCTACAAGTTCCGCACGCAAAGAAGAGCACTTAATGTGCTCTTCGTCTTGCGCAGGACTGTCCGCAGTAGCGAACAAAGCCAAGCCGCCCGACCCCAGCTAAGATTAAAGGAGCTGATATGTGCGATTGCACAGATCATAAGGACGAGATCCCTGCCTACGACGCGCAGGCCATTGAGTCCAAGTGGATGAAGGCCTGGGAGGACTCCAACCTCTTTGCCGTCGACACCGACGACAGCAAGCCCAAGAAGTATGTGCTCGAGATGTTCCCGTATCCGTCGGGCGACCTGCACATGGGCCACGCGCGCAACTATACCATCGGCGATGCCATGGCCCGTCAGGCCCGCATGCGCGGCTACGACGTGCTGCACCCCATCGGCTTTGACGCCTTTGGCCTGCCCGCCGAGAACGCCGCCATCAAGCACAATACGCAGGCTGCCGCCTGGACGTATAAGAACATGGACCAGGCGCTCGCCACGATGAAGCGCATGGGTTTCTCCTACGATCTGGATCGCATGGTCAAGACCTGCAGCCCCGACTACTACCGCTGGGGTCAGTGGATTTTTGAGAAGCTGTGGGAAAAGGGCCTGGTCTACCGCAAGAAGAACCCGGTCAACTGGTGCCCTAACTGCAAGACCGTTCTGGCCAACGAGCAGGTCACCGAGGGCAAGTGCTGGCGCTGCGGCACCGAGCCCGAGAAGCGCGACCTTGAGCAGTGGTACTTCAAGATCACCGAGTACTCCCAGGAGCTGCTCGACGACCTGGAGAAGCTCCCCGGCTGGCCCGAGCGCGTCAAGCAGATGCAGGCCAACTGGATCGGCCGCTCCGAGGGCGCCGAGGTCGACTTTACCCTGTGCGACCAGGATGGCGAGCCCATCGAGGGCGACGAGGGCAAGATCACCGTCTTCACCACGCGTGCTGACACCCTGTTTGGCGTGTCCTTCTTTGTTCTGGCCCCCGAGTACGCTCGTCTGCACGAGCTCGTCGAGGGCACGGAGTACGAGGAGGCCGTCACCAAGATCGTCGAGGACTCCAAGCATATCTCTGCCGTCGAGCGTGCCCAGGGCACCCTCGAGAAGCACGGTGCCTTTACCGGCCGCTACGTGGTGAACCCCGTCAACGGTGAGAAGGTTCCCGTGTGGGTTGCCGATTATGTCGTTGCCGACTACGGCACCGGCGCCGTCATGGCCGTTCCCTGCGGCGACCAGCGCGACTTTGAGTTTGCCCGCAAGTACGACCTGCCGATCGTGCCGATCATCCTGGACGATGACGACCGCGCTGCCGTCGAGGCCAGCGGCGAGACCATCGATACCTTCCATGCCGAGACCGTCGACTGGGATTGCGCCCACGCTGCCGAGGGCACGCTCGTCCAGTCCGGCAAGTACACCGGCATGCGCGGTGGTAAGCACTCCGAGGGCGAGGCTGCCATCGTGGCCGACCTCGAGGCCATGGGCTGCGGTCGTCGCAAGGTCGAGTTCCGCCTGCGCGACTGGCTCATCAGCCGTCAACGCTATTGGGGCAACCCCATCCCGGCCATCCACTGCGAGCACTGCGGCATCGTGCCCGTGCCCGAGGATCAGCTCCCGGTGACGCTGCCCGAGAACCTGGACCTGGGCGCCGGCGAGACCCTCGCCGAGTGCAAGGACTTCTACGAGACCACCTGCCCGGTCTGCGGCCGCCCGGCCAAGCGCGAGACCGATACCATGGACACCTTCACCTGCTCCAGCTGGTATTACCTGCGCTATACCGATCCGCACAACACCGAGCTGCCCTTCTCCCGCGAGGCTGCCGACCGTTGGATGCCCGTCGATAATTACATCGGCGGCATCGAGCACGCCATTCTGCATCTGCTCTACAGCCGCTTCTTTACCAAGGCGCTGCGCGACCTGGGCCTGCTGAGCGTGGACGAGCCCTTTACCAACCTGCTGTGCCAGGGTATGGTCAAGGACGAGAACGGCGATACCATGTCCAAGTCCAAGGGCAACGTCGTGCCTCCGAGTTCGGTTATCGAGCCCTACGGCGCCGACACCATGCGTCTGGCTATCCTGTTTATTGCCCCGCCCGAGAAGGACTTCGACTGGGATCCCAAGGCCGTCGAGGGCGCCAACCGCTTTATCAAGCGCGCCTGGCGTATCGTGTGGCAGCTCGTCCAGTCGGGTGACGCCAACGTGGCCTTTAACAAGTCCGTGCTCGACGAGACCGCGATGAAGCTCTATCGCGAGCGTCACCGCACCATCGCCAAGTGCACCGAGGACTTCGATCGCGGCCAGTTCAACACCGCGATCTCTGCCGTCATGGAGCTCGTCAACGCGGCGAGCGCCTACCTCAACGCCACCGAGGGTGCTGACCGCGACAAGGCCCTGTGCTACGGCGTGGCCAAGGACATCGTGAGCGTCCTGGCGCCCATCTGCCCGTTCTGGGCCGACGAGCTGTGGCACGAGGCGCTCGGCTGCGAGGGCAACGCTTACACCGCCGCCTGGCCCGAGTTCGACCTGGCCGAGTCCATCGAGGACACGGTGCAGATCGTCGTCCAGGTACTCGGCAAGGTCCGTGGCCGCATCGACGTGGCCCGCGATGCCTCCAACGAGGAAATGCAGGCTGCCGCCGAGGCCGCTGTCGCCAAGTGGCTCGAGGGCAAGACGGTCGTCAAGGCTATCTGCGTGCCCGGCAAGCTGGTCAACCTGGTGGTCAAGTAAGCACTGCGAGCATAACTGACGCATAAAAGACGAGGGGCGATCCAGTTGGGTCGTCCCTCGTTTTGCGCTGTGTGTCCTGTTTGGCTGGTGCCTAGCGCCATCCTCTACGGAATGTGTACCAGGTCCCTAAAGTAGACGTTGCCGCTTTGCTCCTCAAACATCCAAATGTTGAGGTAGATGTCGTTGAGGTCGTTGTTCACGTCAAAGTCCGGATCGTCGAAGGTGCCTACAAAGGTGAGCATCGCGGTCGTTTCTTCGCCTGCGGCGACGGGTTGGCGCATGCGCACGTCGCGGACGACACCGTTGACGTAGGCATAAGCATCGACATCGCCAAACATCATGTCGACATCGGTGTTGTTTGTCACCGCAAAGACCAACACGGCGTCACCGTAGCCATCCGTGTCCTTGCCCACGCAGGCAACATGGACGTTCTCGTCTGCCTCAAGGTCGATGGGGAACTGTTCTTGAGGGTCGGGACCTAAACCCTGGGGATCGACTATATCTTCGTCTATTTTGTCGAAACGCTCCGAAGGCGTCGTTTTCTCGATGGCTTTGGTGCTGCCGAGGTCCGGCTCGCATGGTCCGGTTTTACCATCGATGTTGTTGCAGCCCGCCAGAGCGAACGAGCAGGCAGCGACGACGAGCGCGGTCGCGCAGAGGGTGCCTAGGCGTTTCATGGTGCCTCCTTGCCGTAGAGATACTGGAAGGTTGTACGGTCAATGCGTGCGGCAGGCTTTCTCGCTACAGAATGCCTCTCAGCTCTAGTCTGGTCGATGTGTGCCCAGGGACGGAATGCCCATAGGGCCCGATTCGGTCGGCGCGCTGGGACGCATGGCCCGTTTTGGGGCTTTTGGGGAGCACCGCACAGGCGTCCTCGCCTAATTGTCCTATTCTTGTGGAGAAGCTGTGGGCGCGCTGACCTGCGAATTTCTTTAACGCTTGCACGTTTTCGCAGGTATTGGTATAGTTTGCTTGCAAATGAAGTTGTAATTGAAAGAAGTGGGGTTTCGGCCCCGCTTCTTTTTTGTATGGATGGAGGTGCCGCAATGGTCAAGACCAAGACCGAGCAGGCGATCATCGACGCGCTCGAGGCCGTCGCTCCCCAGCACGATGTCGATATTGTCGACGTTGAGCTCGTGGGCGCCACCAAGGCCCCCTGCGTGCGTGTGCGTATCGAGGGTGCCGAGGGTCAGAGCCTGTCGCTCAACGACGTCACGGCCAATACCAAGTGGGTCGGCGACGTGATCGAGGAGCTCGACCCCATTTCTTCGAGCTACACGCTCGAGGTGTCGAGCCCGGGTATGGCGCGCCCGCTGCGCCGCCCGCGCGACTTTGCCCGCTTTGTGGGCGAGGACTGCGAGCTCACCTCCACCGCCACCGAGGGCCGTCGCAAGTACTCCGGCAAGATTGCCGCCGCGACCGAGACGAACGTGACTCTCGAGCTCGAGGACGGCGAGTCCGTCACCCTCGATTTCTCTGATGTTAAAAAGTGCAAGTTGAAGCCCACCTATGACTTCAAGCCCGCGAAGGAAGGAAAGTAAGATGGCAGCATCCGACATGATGTCCGCCCTGATGGAGCTTTGCCAGGAGAGGCACATCGACCAGCTCTACCTGATCGACCGCCTGGAGCAGTCGCTCGCCAAGAGCTATGCCGAGATCCTGCATCTTGAGTGGGGCGCCAAGGTGACCATCGACCGCACCACCGGCAAGATCTACGTCTACCGTCTGGAGCCGATCGACGATTCCATGGACGAGGAGGGCAACTTCACCGAGTTCGAGGAGATCGACGTCACCCCCAAGAACACGAGCCGCATTGCCGCTCAGCACGCTAAGGCCGAGATCAACGCCATCGTGCGCAACTCCGCCCGCGAGCAGATCTACGAGGAGTTCTCCGGCCGTATCGGTGACCTCATCAGCGGTACCGTGCTGCAGTCCACGCCCGACTTCACGATCGTCAAGATCCGTGATGGCGTCGAGGCCGAGCTGCCACATTTTGACCAGCGCCGTTACGAGAACGAGCGCAACGAGCGTCCGATGGGTGAGCGCTACCTGCACAACCAGCACATTAAGGCTGTGATCATCGACGTCCGTGACCCCAACTCCAACCTGCAGCCGGTTCGCGGAGAGCACAGCCGTCCGCCGATCGTCATCTCCCGCACCCATCCCGAGCTCATGCGTCGTCTGTTTGAGCAGGAGGTGCCCGAGATCTATGAGGGCACCGTCCAGATCAAGTCGATCGCCCGCGAGCCCGGCCAGCGCTCCAAGGTCGCCGTCCACTCGCTCGACGACCGCCTGGATCCCGTGGGCGCCTGCGTCGGCCCCAAGGGCAGCCGTGTCCGCGCCGTCGTAGGCGAGCTCCGCGGTGAGCGCGTCGACGTCATCCTGTGGGATGCCGATCCGGCCGTCTACGTCGCCAACGCCCTGTCGCCCGCCAAGGTCACCCGCGTCCTCATCGACGAGGAGAAGGCCTACGCCGGCGTCATTGTGCCCGACGACCAGCTTTCGCTCGCCATCGGCAAGGAGGGTCAGAACGCCCGCCTCGCCGCTCGCCTGACCGGCTGGCACATCGACATCAAGTCCGAGACTCTTGCCGCCGACATCCTCAAGAACGTCCCCGTTCACGAGGAGCCCGCCGCCGACCTGATCGGTGACGAGGAGGACGACGACGCCCGTCGCTGCGAGTACGTGTCCGAGGACGGCGTCCAGTGCCGCAACCAGGCCCGTCCGGGCTCCCGTTTCTGCGGTGTCCACGACACCGACGCCTTCGATGATGCGGAGGACCTGATCTAGCGCGCGGTCGCGCCGGACAGGTCCCGGTGCATCTCCCACGCTCGTTCAGTCTCTAGGCACCCAAGGTGCCAGAAAGGGTAGGTGAAGTCATATGGCAAAAGTCCGTGTGTCCACCCTGGCCAAAGAGTTCGGCATGACCTCCAAGGAACTGATGGGTCATCTCGCCGAAATGAAGATTCCCGCTAAGTCCGCTTCCTCCGCCCTGGAGGACGCCTACGTCGCCATGGTCCGCAAGCAGCTCGCTTCGGTGATCGAGGCCCGCGCCAAGGAAGTCGAGGCCGCCAAGCAGGCCGAGGAGGAGGCAGCCGCCGCCGAGGAGGCAGCGCGCGCTGCCGAGGCCGAGCGCGAGCGCATCGCCGCCGAGAAGGCACGCGAGGAGGAGCGCCGCCAGTTCGCCGCCGCCCAGGCTGCCGAGGAGGCCGCCCGCGCCGAGGCCGAGGCCAAGAAGAAGGCCGAGCAGGAGCGCCTTGCCCGCGAGAAGGAGGAGGCTGCCCGCGAGGCCCAGCGCCGCGCCGTCCCCGCTTCCGACTCCGGTTCGCGCTTCCGTTCGCTGCTCGACCAGATCGCCGCACAGGAGACCGTTCTCAAGGAGAAGAAGGACGCCGAGGCGAAGGCCAAGGCCGAGCGCGCCGCCGAGCGCGGCAACCGTCGTGGCGGCAACAACGACCGCCGAGGTGGCCGTCGTAACGATCGCAACGCCTCCGACAGCAACTCCGAGCGCAACGCCTCCGAGAGCCGTCCGCACAGCCATCGCACCAACGCCAGCAACAACGTCGCTGCCGGCATGGACTTCCCCAACCCCGATAAGCAGGGCAAGGGCAAGAAGCGCAAGGGCGGTCACGGCAACGATGAGGACCACTACAGCCGCATGGCGCGTGAGGCCGAGGAGTACAGCCGCGAGAAGGTGCTCGAGGAGGCCCGCGCCGCCGTCGAGGAGGCCTCTCGCGAGTCCACCGGTCGCCGCAAGAAGCGTAAGGAGAAGCGCGAGCGCGAGGCTGCTAAGGCTCAGGAGGAGCGCAAGATTGAGGAGGCGCTGGCCCAGGGCGTGAACCCCGAGGAGCTCGACGCCATCAAGGTCTCCCAGGGCGTTACCGTCCAGGAGCTCGCCGAGGCGCTCGACGTTCCGGCCAACGACATCATCAAGCGCCTGTTCCTGCTGGGCACGCCGCTCACGATGACGCAGTCCATGTCCGACGACCTCGTCGAGCTCGTTGCCGACGACCTGGGCCGTCAGATCAAGATCATCACCCCCGAGGAGGAAAACACCTTCTCGTTCTACGACGATCCCGCCGACCTTAAGCCCCGCGCCCCGGTCGTCACCGTCATGGGTCACGTCGACCACGGCAAGACGAGCCTGCTCGACGCCATCCGTCACACCGGCGTCGCTGCCGGCGAGGCGGGCGGCATTACCCAGGCCATCGGTGCTTCGCAGGTCATGATCAACGACCGCAAGATCACCTTCATCGATACCCCTGGTCACGCGACCTTTACGGCCATGCGTGCCCGCGGCGCCAAGGTGACCGACATCGTCATTCTGATCGTGGCTGCCGACGACGGCGTCATGCCTCAGACCATCGAGTCGATCAACCACGCCAAGGCCGCCGGCGTCCCCATCGTCGTCGCCGTCAACAAGATCGATAAGCCGGGCGCCAACCCCGACCGCGTGCGCCAGGAGCTCACCGAGTACGGCATCATCCCCGAGGAGTGGGGCGGACAGAACATGTTCGTCAACATCTCGGCCAAGCAGAAGATCGGTATCGACGACCTGCTCGAGACCGTGCTGCTCCAGGCCGACGTGCTCGAGCTCAAGGCCAACCCGGACACCTTTGCCTCCGGTAACGTCCTCGAGGCTAAGCTCGACAAGGGCCGCGGTTCGGTTGCCACGGTGCTGGTGACTCGCGGTACCCTGCACGTGGGCGATACGCTGGTTGCCGGCCTTACCTACGGCCGCGTCCGCGCCATGCTCGATCCCAAGGGCAACGCCGTCACCGAGGCCGGCCCCTCCGACGCCGTCGAGATCCTGGGTCTGCAGTCCGTGCCCAACGCCGGCGACGAGTTCCGCGTGTTCGAGGACGAGCGCGAGGCTCGCGCCCTGGCCGATGAGCGTTCGCTCAAGGCCCGTATCGAGGAGCAGAGCCGCGTGAAGCACGTCACGCTCGAGAACCTCTTCGAGACCATCGCCGACGCCGAGGTCAAGGAGCTCAACCTGATCATCAAGGCCGACGTCCAGGGTTCCATCGAGGCCCTTCAGGACTCGCTCGACAAGATGGATCAGTCCGAGGTCCGCATCAACACGATCCACTCCGCCGTCGGTGCCATCAACGAGACCGACGTCGTCCTGGCTGACGCCTCCAACGCCATCATCATCGGCTTTGGCGTGCGTCCCGACGGCAAGGCCCGCTCCGCCGCCGAGCGCGAGGGCGTCGAGATCCGTTGCTACGACGTCATCTACAAGTGCCTCGAAGAGCTCGACGCTGCCCGTATCGGCATGCTCAAGCCCACCGAGGTCGAGGTCTCCACGGGTACCGCGACCGTCCTGGACACCTTCAAGGTGCCCAAAGTCGGCATCGCCGCCGGTGTCCGCGTCGAGGAGGGCGAGATCGCCGCGACCGATTCCGTGCGCCTGGTGCGTGACGGCATTGTGGTCTTCAACGGCAAGATTGCCTCGATGCGCCACTACAAGGACGAGGCCAAGAGCCTCAAGAGCGGTTCCGAGGGCGGCATTGGCCTGGAGAACTTCCAGGACATCAAGCCCGGCGACCAGATCGAGGGTTACCGCATCGACCAGGTTGCCCGTACCGAGTAGGGGGTAGCGCTATGAAGCAAACGCAGGCAACCCGCCGTCTGGGCGAGCAGCTCCGCGAGAAGCTCGGTTATATCCTGCTCTTTGAGGTTTCCGATCCGCGTCTCGACCTGGTCACCCTGACCGCGGTCGAGGTCGCGGTGGACCGTTCGTTCGCGCGCGTGTATGTGTCGTGCGATGCGAGCCGCTACGATGAGGTCATGGAGGCGCTTGCCAGCGCCAAGGGTCGTATTCGCAGCCTGTTGGCTCGTTCGCTCGATTGGCGCGTCACGCCCGAGCTCGATTTTCGCATCGATCGCTCGACCGATGAGGCCGAGCGCATCACGCGTGCGCTGGAAAACGTTCCGGCCACGCTTGCGATCGAAAAGGACGAGGACGGCTACCCCATAGCGGATGCCGCCCAGGAGGCAGCTTTAGATGACTAATTCCGCCGACCTCGCCTCGTGCGAGTCTGCAGATATTAAACGACGCATCCTCGAGCTCATCGAGGATGCGTCCTCCATTGCGATCTCTGGTCACACCTCTCCCGACGGCGATGCCCTGGGCTCCGTGTTGGGCCTGGGCCTCTCGCTTATGAAGGTGTTCCCCGACAAGGACATCGCCCTGCTGCTGGCAGACGATGATCCCGTTCCGCGCATCTACCGTTTTATGGAGGGCGCTGATCTGCTGGTGCCGGCATCTGCCTACACCAGCAACCCGGAGCTGTTCATCTCGGTGGACGTGCCGGTCGTCGAGCGCCTCAATAATTCCGCCGAGGTGTTGCGTCGTTCGGCTCACGTGGCGTGCTTTGATCATCACCCGGCACGCGAGGAGTTTGCCGAGGTCAGCCTTAGGTGTGTCAATGCCGCTGCTTGCGCCATGATTATCGACCGCTTTTTGGCCGATTGCGGCATTACTGCAAGCGACAGCATTGCGACCTGCCTGCTGTGCGGCCTGGTCACCGATACCGGTCGTTTTCAGTATCAGAACGCAGACGCCGCCGCGTTTCATGCCGCCTCGCGTCTGGTGGCGCACGGTGCCGATCCGGCTCGCGTCGCGCTCGAGGTCTATCAGAGCATGCGTGTCGAGTTCTTGCACCTCAAGTCCATTGTCATGGGTCGCATCAAGACGGTCGCGCACGGGCGCGTGGCATATAGCTACGCGTATGAGAGTGACCTCAAGGAATGCGGCGTCACCTCGGATGAGTGCGACGGCCTGGTCGATGTGGTGCGCTCGGTGATGGGCGTCGAGGTCTGCCTGTTCCTTAAGGGCATCGAGGGCGATACCAAGGTGCGTGGCAACCTGCGCTCCAAGGGCGATCTTGATGTTTCCGAGATTGCGGCCAACTTTGGCGGAGGTGGGCACCACGCTGCCGCCGGCTTTACCAACGCCGGAACGATTTCCGAGACGCTCACCGCGGCACTTCCCATGCTGGCCGAGCTGGTAGGGGAGGATCCCGCTTCGGTGACCGTCGAGCTCTAACTTTTTGGATGGTACATGGCTCGTCGTACACCTTCTCAACTTAATCTGCTGCTCGCCGTCGATAAGCCGGTGGGCTGCACGTCCCACGACGTGGTTTCGCAATGCCGACGCGCCCTCCATGAGCGGCGCGTCGGTCATGCCGGAACGCTCGACCCCATGGCATCGGGTGTCATGGTGGTGGGCGTGGGCCAGGCAACGCGTCTGCTGGGCATGCTCACACTCGATACCAAAAGCTACGTCGCCGACATCTCGTTTGGCGTCGAGACCAATACCGATGATGCGGAAGGCGAGGCCGTCCGCACAGTGCCCATTGCCGCCGACCTGCGCGATCCGGCCTATGCCCGCGAGCGCCTGTGCACCATGTTGGGCCCGCAGATGCAGGTGCCTCCGGCGTTTTCGGCCATTTCGGTCAACGGCGTGCGCGCCTATAAGGCTGCGCGCGAGGGCAATGCCGTGTCACTGCCCCCGCGTCCGGTCGAGGTGTACTCCGCCGACCTGATTGCCGTGGGCGGCGAGGACGACGTTTGCGTTTGGACCGTGGCGTTTTCGGTGAGTAAGGGCACCTATATCCGTGCGCTCGCTCGCGATCTGGGTCGTGCCTGCGACAGTGCGGCACATATTTCCGCACTGCGCCGTACGGCCTCCGGTGTCGTTTCCATCGGCGCTTGCCATGCGGTCGAGGAGCTTTCTGCCGAGTCCGCTGCCGGCTTTGCCCTGGATCCCATTGCGGCGCTGGGCGCCACGCGCGTCGACTTGCCGGGCGATCTTGCCGACGATCTGCTGTGCGGACGTCGTATTCCTATTGAGCGCGCGCTTGCGGGCTTCGATGCGTCGAAGGCGCCGTTTGCGCTGGTGCTCGATGGCGGGCTCAAGGCGCTCGCCCGCATCGAGGGTGGTCGCTTTGTAATGGAGCATGTCTTTCCGCAGGCGATCGGCGGTGTTCGATGATGCTGGCCTCCCACGAGCTCGCGCGTATTTTTTTCGCGGGCGAGTCGGAAGAGGCCCGCATCGTCGCCGCCGATGCATTTGATGATTGCGCGTGCCTGGGCGCCGCGTCGATTGCCATCGGCGTGTTCGATGGCGTGCATCGGGGGCATCACGAACTGATCGACGCGGTCGTTCGCGATGCGCGTAACCACGGCTGCAAGGCTGTTGTGGTCACCTTCGATCCCGACCCGGACGTGGTGGTGAGCTCCTCGCCCGCTCAAAAATTGATGACGACGGCCGACCGCCTGCATGCCCTGGCTCTCACCGGGGTCGATGCGGTCGTAGCCGTTCCCTTCACGCCTGCGGTTGCGGCACTCGACCACGTTGGCTTTCTTGAGCTGCTGTCACGCGTCGTCGATATCCGCTCGATTCGCGTGGGTAGCGACTTTAGGCTGGGTCGCGGCGGCGCCTCGGGCGTTGCCGAGATGCAGACATGGGGTTCCGAGCACGGAGTTGACGTCTATGGCCACGAGCTGCTGTGCGTCGATGGGCAGACAATCTGCGCTACCCGTATTCGCCAGGAGCTGCGCCAGGGACATGTTGAGCTTGCTGCCGAGCTGCTCGGCCGCCCGTACATGTTGCGCGGTATTGTTGCCGGCGGTCGTCACCAGGGTTCCGACATGGGTTTTCCCACGGCAAACATCCAGGTGCCCGAGTGTATTCAGGTGCCTGCCGATGGCGTCTACGAGGGCCTGGTGCTGGTCGAAGATACCGTGTGGCCTGCCGCCGTCAACGTGGGCCTGCCGCCGACGTATGCCGACGATGCCGCCTCGGCGCATCTCGAGGCCAACTTGATCGGGTATGCGGGCGACCTGTACGGCGCCTCGGTGTCGCTGGCGTTTACGCGCTGGCTGCGCCCGTCGCGCGTGTTCGATTCGCTGGACGAGCTTATCGCGACCGTTGAGGGTAATATTGACGATATCCGTCATCATTTGGGTGAGCAGGGGGTGAGCATCCGTGATTAGCGATGAGGAGAAAGACCAGGTGCGCGCTGCGTCCGACCTGGTTGCCATCGTGCAGGAAACGGTTGAGCTCAAGCCCCGCGGCCATGAGTTTTGGGGCTGCTGCCCCTTCCATGGCGAAAAGACCCCGTCGTTTCACATTATCCCCGCCACACAGGTGTGGCACTGCTTTGGCTGTGGTGAGGGCGGCGACGTCTTCACCTACATCATGAAGCGCGAGAACCTGAGCTTTCCCGAGTCGATTCGCTACCTGGCCGACCGTGCCGGCATTGAACTGCACGATACCGGCGCCCATCGCGAGCGCGGCACCAAACGTGCCCGCATCTATGACCTGTGTGCCGAGACCGCCCAGTTCTACCACACCATGCTTATGCGCGGTAAGGACAGCCGTCCGCGCGAGTACTTTGCCAGCCGCGGTATGGGCGGCGACGTCTGCCGCCGCTACTGCCTGGGCTTTGCGCCGGGTCGCAACGCGCTGGTGTCTCATTTGTCGCAGGCGGGCTTTACCCCGCAGGAGATGATCGACGCCAACGTGGCCGTGAGCCGTGGGCGCGGGCAGCTTGCCGATCGTTTTTACGACCGCGTGATGTTTCCCATCTTTGACGAGCAGGGTCATAACATCGCCTTTGGCGGGCGCATTATGGGCGATGGCCAGCCTAAGTACCTCAACACCGCCGAGACGAGCGTGTTCCATAAAAAGCGAAACCTCTACGGCTTTAACTGGGCTAAGGAGTTTATCGTCGCGCAGGACACCGCCATCGTGGTGGAGGGATATACCGACTGCATCGCCTGCTGGGAGGCGGGGATTAAAAACGTCGTCGCCACGCTGGGCACGGCGCTGACGGAACATCACGTAAAGACACTCACCCGCTTTGCCAAGTGCATCGTATATATGTTCGATGGCGACGCCGCCGGTCAAAAGGCCGCGCGCCGCGCGATTCAGTTTATCGAGCAGGATTCGATGGACCTGCGCTGCGTGGTGCTTCCCGACGGCAACGACCCCATGGAGTTCATCACCGCGCATGGCGGCGAGGCACTGCAGGCGCGCATCGACGCCGCCGAGCCCCTCATGGACTTTGTGTACCGCTCACTGCAGGAGTCGAGCGACATTACCACGCCGGGCGGTCGTGCCAAAGCGCTTGAGGATGCGCTGACGCTCATCTATCCGCTGCGCGATAGCTACATGATCGATACGTACTTTATCCAGATTGCCGACCTGCTGGGGTTGGACTTGGACACGGTGCGTTCGAGCTCGGGCCGCGTGTTTCGCGATGTTGCCAAGCGCGAGGATGCCGAGCGTCGTCGCGAGCAGAATTACGAGCGCCAGCGGGCGCAGGCCGAGCGCGCGGGCAGCGCGGGCGGTCGGGCGTCTGGTTCGCAGGGGACGTCTCGCGGCGCCTGGGCGTCGGGGGCGACGCCGCCGGTGTCTACGCCGGTCGAGGAAGAGCCGTACGACTATGTGCCGCTCGAGGCTTACGGGGCCGCGCCGGTCGAGGTCGTCGACGATATGCCGCCGATTGATGTGCCGGTTGGTATGGATGGTGCGGCGCCGGTTGCCGATGCAACGGGCGCGTCTGCGGCGCCGACGATGCCGATCGTGCTGACCGACCTGGAGCGTAAGTCTTTGGCGGGGGAGCGCGAGCTGCTGACGATGCTCACGAGCTACCCCGACCTGTTCCGCACGTATGCCGACCGCATCTGCTCGATCGAGTGGGTGGATCCGCGCCACGAGTCCATCGCGTGGGCCGTGCTCGCGACGCCGCCGGGCACCGACCCCACGGCGTGCATGGATGCGGCGCGCGCGGTGTGTCCCGAGGCAGCGTCGCTTGTCAGCGCCGGGCGCATTTCGTCGACGAGCAAGCACCCCACCGAGACGAACATCGTGTTTATGCTCGATACCCTCGAGCTCTACACCATCAAGCGCCGCATGCGCGCCGCACAGGCCAAGCTTCGCCAGGACCGGTCGCTCGACGATGAGGCGCGCCGTGTGCTGACGATGCAGGCGATGCAAGATTCTCAGCGCCAGCGCGAACTCCAAAAGTCGATCGGCGGCGTGGCAGACCCGTTCCGTTTGATCGGTTTGGAGACCGCGGACGCCGACCAGGCCTAGATGTTGTGGTCAACCAGCGTATTCGCGCCTATATCCAGTCTGAATTTTGGGTATAGACGTCAATGTGTGTGCTAAAGTAATGAGTCCTGTGGACTATGAAGGGAGAATCTGTGCCAAATAAGAGTGAGAGCACGGGTACTGGGCTGGAATCCTACGTTGCAAAGCTCATGGGCAACGGCTCAAACAGGACTTCGGTAACCGAGGACGAGATTCAGGTCGCCCTGAAGGATATCGATGTAACTGATGAGCGGCTCACCGCGGTGTATTCCGCGCTGCGCAACAGCGGCATCCAGATTATCTCCGCGAGCGGAAACGACGACGCCCCCATGGACGTCGACGATGACGATAACGATACCGATACCGACGACTTTGGTGACGACGAGCACGATTCCGGCTCGCTCGACGATCACGAGCTCAAGATGGCCCGTCAGGCCGATGCCGAGATGGGCTCCTCCAAGAGCAAGAAGAAGCGCACCGTGCGCACGTCCCGTTCGCGTTCGCGCGTGCGCGGTATCGACGCCTCCACGGTGATGCTGACCGGCGACCCCGTCCGCATGTACCTCAAGGAGATCGGCAAGGTCGACCTGCTGACCGCCTCCGAAGAGGTCGATCTGGCTATGAAGATCGAGGCGGGTCTCGAGGCCACTGAGAAGCTCGAGGCCTCCGAGGCGGGCGAGCTTGAGCTCACGCGTTCCGAGATGCGTCGTCTGACCCGTATCGAGAATGTCGGTCTTGAGGCCAAGCAGGCACTCATTAGCGCCAACCTGCGTCTGGTCGTTTCCATCGCCAAGCGCTATGTCGGCCGCGGCATGCTGTTCCTGGACTTGATCCAGGAGGGCAACCTCGGTCTGATTCGTGCTGTCGAGAAGTTCGACTACCAGAAGGGCTTCAAGTTCTCCACGTACGCCACGTGGTGGATCCGTCAGGCCATTACGCGCGCTATCGCCGACCAGGCCCGTACCATCCGTATTCCCGTGCACATGGTCGAGACCATCAACAAGCTCGTCCGCGTGCAGCGCCAGCTTCTCCAGGACCTGGGCCGCGACCCGACCCCCGAGGAGATCGGTGCCGAGATGGACATGAGCGCCGATCGTGTCCGCGAGATCCAGAAGATTTCGCAGGAGCCCGTGTCGCTCGAAACTCCTATCGGCGAGGAAGAGGATTCTCAGCTGGGCGACTTCATCGAGGACTCCCAGGCCATCGTTCCGCCCGATGCAGCCAGCTTCTCCATGCTGCAGGAACAGCTCACCCAGGTGCTCGATTCGCTTGCCGATCGCGAGCGCAAGGTTATCGAGCTGCGCTTTGGCCTAGTTGACGGACATCCCCGCACGCTTGAGGAGGTCGGTCGCGAGTTTGGCGTCACGCGCGAGCGCATTCGCCAGATCGAGTCCAAGACGCTGGCGAAGCTCCGCCACCCCAGCCGCAGTAGCAAGCTGAAGGACTATATTGAGTCTTAACCTCGCAAGCAAGAAGCGCCCTCAAGCACATCCGTTTGGGGGCGCTTTCATGCAGTCATAGGGGACGTCCGCAATGACTAGTCGGAAAAATTCTCAAAAAAGTTCTTGCCCTAAGCTGATTCGTCCGTATAATAAACTTCGTTGCTTGAGAGCACACACCTATTCCTCGGTAGCTCAATGGTAGAGCACGCGGCTGTTAACCGCGCTGTTGTAGGTTCGAGTCCTACCCGGGGAGCCAGGTTGTAAAACCCGTCGCTTATGCGGCGGGTTTTTTCATGCCGCGATCGCCTGTGGCGAACGTTACCGTATCAACATTTCGTGTCGAGGATGTAATCGCGAACCCCGCCACCTCAACATGGCGCACTCGTTGTAAACTATTGGAATGATTGCTCCCACGAGATGGTGCCGTGAGCACCAGATAAGGAGATTCTTGTGTCTGAGACCATTAACGGCAGCCTGAGCGTCTCGAACGACGTTATTGCCGATATTGCCGGTTATGCCGCGATGACGTGCTATGGCGTCGTCGGTATGGCCGAACAGCTCCAGGGCGCCGAGAGCGTGCGCCTGCTTGCCGGTCAGCGCCTCCGCAAGGGCGTGCTTGTCTCCGCCGACGAGAACGGCCTTACGGTCGATCTTCACGTCGTGCTCGAGAACGGCGTCAACATGAAGTCCGTCTGCCACAATCTTTCGAGCTCTGTTGCCTTCACCCTGCAGGAGATCGCCCAGATCGATCCCGCCAGCCTTAAGATCGGCATCCACATCGACGCGCTCAAGAGCCGTCTGAACTAGCATCCGAAAACGGAGATTCAAATACCCATGATTGCAAAGACCATTCGCACCTGTTTTCCGATCGCTGCGGCTGCCGTTTCCGACAAGGCCGAGGAGATCAACAAGCTCAACGTCTTCCCCGTACCCGACGGCGACACCGGCACCAACATGTCGCTCACGCTCGCCTCGGTGACCAAGGAGCTCTCCGCCCTTCCCGCCGATGCCGATATGGAGGCCATCGCCGGCGCCATCACCCACGGCTCCCTGATGGGTGCCCGCGGCAACTCCGGCGTCATCACCTCGCAGATCCTGCGCGGCGTGGCCGAGGGTCTCGTCTCTGTCGACGAGCCCATTACGTCCGCCAACATCGCCTTCGCTTTCCGTCGCGCCGTCAAGGTCGCCTTTCAGGCCGTTCGCAAGCCCATCGAGGGCACGATCCTCACGGTGCTTCGCGATGTCTCGACCAAGGCCGATGAGTGCGAAAAGAAGAAGTTCTCGGCCGAGGACGCGCTCGACGCCATCGTCGTCGAGGCCTACCAGTCCGTCGCCCGCACGCCCGACCTGCTGCCCGTTCTGAAGGAGAACGGCGTGGTCGACTCCGGCGCCTTTGGCTTTGCCATCTTCCTGGAGAACTTTGTTGCCGCCGCGCTTGGCCGCAGCACCGTTGTCGAGGATTTCTCCGCCACGTTTGATTCCGCCGGTTCTGCCCGCGACGCGGCTCTCGGTCGCGTTGAGATCGAGGCTAACGACGATTGGGAGGGCTCGGAGTTCCGCTACTGCAACGAGTTCCTCTTTAAGGCCGACGCTCCCTTTGACGAGGATGAGTGCCTTAAGTTCCTGGGCTCCATGGGCGACTGCGAGCTGCTCGTGGGTGCCTACCCCGACTACAAGATCCACGTGCACTCCAACACCCCCAACCTGGTGCTCGAGCACATGCTGCAGCTCGGTCAGATCTACGAGGTCTTTATCCACAACATGGAGATGGAGGCTCACGACCGTACCGCCAAGATTCACGAGGACCAGGAAAAGGCCGCTGAGCCCGCCAAGGCGCTGGGCTTTGTCGCCGTTGCCGCCGGTTCGGGCGAGGCCGACATCCTCAAGTCCCTCGGCGTTGACGTGATCGTCTCGGGTGGCCAGACCATGAACCCCTCGACCGCCGACCTGCTGGGCGCGGTGGACCAGGTCAACGCGACCTCGGTCATCATCCTGCCCAATAACGGCAACATTCGCATGGCTGCCGAGGCCGCAGCTTCTGCCTGCACCGACAAGAAGGTCGCCGTCGTTCCCACTAAGACCGTCCCGCAGGCGTTCTCCGCGCTGTTCGCGGTCCTGCCCGATTCCGAGCTCGAGGACGCCGTTGCCGCCATGGTCGACGCCATCAGCGAGGTTCGCGATGGCGAGGTCACTCGTGCCGTGCGCGATTCCAGCGCCTCTGACGGCTCTCCGATTCACTCCGGTGATGTCATGGGTATCATTGCCGGCTCCATCGACGTGGTCGGCTCCGATGTGAAACAGGTCACGCTCGACTGCATCAACCGCATGCAGGAGGAAGAGGAGGGCGACGCGCTGACGATTCTGGCCGGCGAGGAGCTGTCCGATGAGGCCTTCCAGGAGATCGTCGACGCCATTGAGGAGGCTCAGCCCGACCTGGAGATTGATGCCCATCGTGGCGAGCAGCCGCTCTATCCCGTGATCTTCTCGATCGAGTAGGCATCTGCCCATGTCCGAGCTGTGCTCCGTGCCGCGCGTCTCGGAGCGCTTTGCCCAGAGCAATGCGCTCGACGAGGATATCGCGCGACTCAAATATGTTTCGGGTAAACGTGAGGAGGCCCTTCGCCGTCTGGGAATTCGGACGGTGGGGGACCTCCTTCTCCATATCCCTCATCGATATCTCGACTTCACGCGCTCCTGTTCTATCGAGATGGCGCCCATCGGTACCGTTTGCACGATAGTCGCCACGGTCGATCGCATTGCTCAAAAGCAGCCTCGCTCGCGTATGCAGGTGACCGAGGTCTCGCTGGTGGACGAGACGGGCGTGCTGCAAGTCGCCTTTTTCCGTCAGCCATGGATTGCCCAGCAGTTTAAGCAGGGAGACCGCCTGGCCGTGATGGGTAAGGTCGAGTTTGCCTACGGCTTTAAGCAGATGGCCTCGCCGCATTTCGAAAAGCTCGAGGACGGGCGTGCCGCGGGCACCATCCTGCCGGTCCATTACGTGAGCGATGGCGTGAGCCAGGCGTGGATGCGCCGCATCGTTAGCGGCGCGCTCGAGGTCGTCGGCAATCCTTTCGACCCGATTCCCGCACGCGTGCGCGCCAAGCGCCGCCTGATGAGCAATGCCCGCGCGCTGCGCTCAATTCACTTTCCATCGAGCATGGCCGAGCGCGACATCGCGCGGCGGCGTCTTGCCTACGAGGAGTGTCTTTGCTTGCAGCTCGCGCTGCGCCTGCGCAACGACGGCGGCTTGGTCGAAGTCGCTCCCTACGCCCATGTCGCGGGCGAGCACTTGGCGGCGCTCAGGGAAGCCCTGCCGTTTTCGCTGAGCGACGAGCAGGAGGCCGCGTTCCAAGACATCTTGCACGATATGTGCGATGGCGGGCGCGTGATGAACCGCCTGCTTCTGGGCGACGTCGGTACCGGCAAGACGGCCGTCGCCGCCTGCGCGCTGGCTGTCGCGGCCGATTCGGGCACCCAGTCCTGCGTTATGGCGCCAACGGGCGTGCTGGCGCGCCAATATGCCGATAAGACCGGCCCCTTGCTCTCGCAGGCTGCTATGTCCTGGGCGCTCCTGACGGGTGCCACGCCGGCGGCCGAGCGCGAGCGGATCCATGCGCAGTTGGAATCGGGCGAGCTTGACGTCCTCTTTGGCACTCACGCGGTCCTTTCGGATGACGTGGCGTTTAAGCATCTTTCGCTTGTCGTCATCGACGAGCAGCACCGCTTTGGTGTGGGCCAGCGCAATGCTCTGCGTGCCAAGGGCCCGGGTGCCGACCTGCTCGTTATGACGGCCACGCCGATCCCGCGCACGTTGGCGCTCTCGGTCTACGGCGACCTGGACACGACCATCATCCGCCATCGACCTGTTCCGGGGGCGGGCGTTACGACGCGCGTGCTCACCGAGTCGAGCCGCGATTTGGCCTACGGTGCCATCCGCGAGGCGTATGAAAAGGGCCAGCAGGCTTACGTGATCTGCCCGCTTGTGGAGCCGAGTGACTCGGCCGATGAGCTGGAAGACGTACCCGGTATCGCCCGCGACGACGAGGGCCGCGTGACCGTGCCTGTACCGCTGCACGATACGGCAACCGAGCTCGAACGACTGCGTCTGGCCCTGCCGGGACTTACCATTGAGCGCCTTCACGGCCGCATGCCAGCGGGGGAGAAGGACCGCGTGATCGATGCCTTCAAGCACGGCGAGATCGACGTGCTCGTCTCGACCACGGTGGTCGAGGTAGGCGTCGACGTGCCCAACGCCACCGTCATGGTCATCGAGAACGGTGAGCGCTTTGGCTTGGCGGCCCTGCACCAGCTGCGCGGCCGCGTGGGCCGCGGCAGCGTGTCGGGCACTTGCCTGGTCATGACGCACTCCAAGGGCAACGGTGGCGCGTCGGCGGCACAAGACCGTCTCCAGTCGCTCGAAAAGACCTCTGACGGCTTTGAGCTCGCCCAGATGGACCTGCGCCTGCGCCACGAGGGCGAGATCCTGGGCTACCGCCAGCACGGCGGCGTGACCCTGCGCTTTGTGGACCTGGACGCCGACGAGGATCTTATCGAATGGGCCCATTTGGACGCGGTCGAGCTCTTGCGGTATGCTTGCAACCTTGACTCCGTGGCGACGCGCCCCTTGCGCGACGCGGTCGCCATGCGTTATCGACATATCTTTAAGGAGGTCAGCGGAGGATGAGAATCATCGGCGGTGAATGGCGCGGCCGCAAGATCGAAGAGCCGCGTGGGCGCGATGTCACCCGTCCCACGACCGATCGCGTGCGCGAGGCATGCGCGTCCATGGTCATGTCGGCGTTCGACTTCGATCTGGACGAGGTCCGCGTGCTGGACGCCTTTGGCGGCTCCGGCGCCCTGGGAATCGAGATGCTCTCGCGTGGCGCCCGCTCGCTCACCACGTTCGAGATCGATCGCAATGCCGCCCGTCTGATCACCAAGAATATCGAGTCGCTGTGCCGCGACCGCTCGCGTTGGCGTGTCGTTACCGGCGATGTGTTGGCGAGCGCCTCGCGCGGCCGTGTGCCGGGTGGTCCCTTTGACCTGATCTTGCTCGACCCGCCCTATGCCTTTGGCGCCGAGCCGGTCGAGGAGCTGCTGCAAAATCTTTCCCAGCAGGGACTGCTGGCGCCCGGGGCCTTTGCCCTTTTTGAGCATGCCGCAGCCGATGCAGGTGCTCATCCGGCTTGTTTTAAGACCGTGCGAGAGAAGCGCTACGGCATTACCTCGGTTGACTTGCTGCGCTGGGTGGCCGAGGACGAGAACGACCATGCTGACGAGAACGAAAATGACGAGGATGTTCCTTCGGAGGACACCCATGAATGACACCATCAACCGCGTAATCGTCCCGGGCACCTTCGATCCCATCACCTTTGGCCATATCGACGTGATCCGCCGAGCTCGCCGTATCTTTCCCAGCGTGATCGTCGCCGTGGCCGAATCGCAGGGTAAAAACGGCGTGGGTACCACCTTTATGCTCGACGAGCGCGTGGCGCTGGCCCGCGAGGCCCTCGGTGATTTGGACGGCGTCGAGGTACTGCCCTTCACCGGCCTGCTGGTCGACTTTGCACGTGAACAGAGGGCGGGTGCCGTCGTTAAGGGTCTGCGCGCCATGACCGACTTTGAGTACGAGTTGCAGCAGGCCGACCTCAACTATCGCCTGGATAGCGAGCTGGAGTCCATCTTTGTCATGAGTGCTCCGCAGTACGGCTATATCTCGAGTTCGGTGGTGCGTCAGATCGCGTCGCTTGGCAGCGACGTGTCGACGTTTGTGCCGCCCAACGTGGTCGAAGCACTCAAACATCGCTTTTCGTGACGTTTTTTATTGCCTGGTGGCATGTGGTAAACTAACACGATGATATGTTACCTATGAAAGGAGACCGGATGCCGGGCGAGAATTTTCCTGGCGACAGGATCGTGAGTCTTGTCGACGAGCTCGAGGGGCTCATCGAAGAGGCTAAGACGCCGTTCGGCAAGAACGCCCAGATGAAGGTTATCGACGCCGACGTCTTCTTTAACATCCTCGATGAGATCCGCATGAGCTATCCCGAGGAGTGGCAGAAGTCCCGCCGTATCCTCAAAGAGCGCGAGGAGCTTATGGCCTCCGCCGCCGCTCAGGCCGATTCCATCATTGCCGATGCTCAGCAGCAGGCGCTCACCATTGCCGGTGAGCAGGAAATTGTCCGCTTGGCACAGCAGCAGGCCGACGACATCCGCGACCGTGCCCAGCAGTACGAGCGCGAGACGCGCTATGCCGCCGAGGATTACGCCGAGCAGGTCTTTACGCACCTCGAGGAGAACCTTAAGAGCCTGACCGGCACCGTCACCCGTTGCCGTCAGCAGCTCAACGAGGGCGCCGCTCAGCAGAACGGTCAGTGGTAATGGCCGAGTTCCCGAGCGTAACCGTCGATCTTTCCGAGCAGCTCGAGTTTCCCGGAGACTCATACCCGCTGACCGGCAAGGTCGATGTCGCCACCTACACGGTGGGCGAGAAGGAGTACCAGCTGCAGGACGGCATTGCCTACGACGTGGTCTTTACCAACGCCGGTACCGGTGTTCTGCTTTCGGGCATGGTCCGCGCTCACGCCACCGGCGAGTGCGATCGCTGCCTGGAGCCCGCCTCGTTTGATATCGCAGGCGAGATCGAGGAGTTCTACCTCTTTGAGGAGCCCGAGGACCCCGAGGCCTACGAAGACGGCTACGAGTTGCTGGGCGAGGATCGCATCGTCGATCTGGGTGAGCCCATCAACGACGCGGTCGTCATGGACACGCCGTTCGTTGTCCTGTGCAAGCCCGATTGCCGCGGCCTTTGCCCCACCTGCGGCATCAATCTCAACGTCGAGCAATGTGATTGCGCCGCCAAGGCGGAGGCCGAATGGGCCGCTGCCACGGAAAATCCATTTGCAGCATTGAAGAATCTCAAGCTTGACGAGTAAAACTGTGGTAGTATCGCTACTTGCGCGTAATCGCCACACTGGATAGTTCATAAGGAAGGTCACTATGCCCGTACCTAAACAAAAGCAGGGTCGTATCCGCACCCATACCCGTCGTTCCGCCAACATGAAGATCTCGGCTGCGGCTCAGTCCACGTGCCCCCGTTGCGGCGCTGTTAAGCTCCCGCACCACGTGTGCCCCAGCTGCGGTTTCTACAAGGACCGCGAGGTTATCGTTACCGAGTAACTGTATACTCTGGATACGATGCCGTTCCAACTGGAACCACAATGGCCGGCTCAATGAGTCGGCCATTTTTGTATAAGGAGCATATGAAATGAGTAACGTTCGCGTTTGTGTAGACGTTGTGGGCGGAGACGAGAGGCCCCAGGTTGTCCTCGACGGTATCGAGGCTGCGCTCGAGGCAGATTCCGAGATCGAGATTTTGGCCGTCGGTCCCGCCGAAATCGTCAACCCCTTTGCCGCAGCGCATGCCCGCGTGGAGGCTCTGGAGGCCCCCGATGTCATCAGCATGGAGGACGATCCCATCCGCGCCGTGATGACTAAGCGCAAGTCCTCGATTGTGCTTGCATGCCGTGCCATTAAGAAGGGCAATGCGGACGCGTTTTTCTCGGCCGGCTCGACCGGTGCCATGACCGCTGCCGCCACGGCGTACGTCACACCGTTTAGGTATTTGGCGGAGGGTAAGAAGCAGCCGGTCCGTCCGTGCCTGACCAACGCACTGCCCAATCGCGCCGGCGGCTTGACGGTGCTGTGCGACATGGGCGCCAATCCCGATGTCACGGTGGACGACATGGTGCGTTTCGCCCAGATGGGCTCTGCCTATGCTCGGGTGGTTTTGGGCATTGAGCATCCCCGCGTGGGCCTGCTTGCCAACGGCACCGAGGACGAGAAGGGTTCTAACTTTACCAAGTCGTGCTTCCCGGCCATGAAGGCCGCGGTTCCCGGCTTTGTGGGCAACTGCGAGGGCACCGATCTTACGTCGGGCAATTTTGACGTCGTGGTCGCCGATGGCATGTCGGGCAACATCGCGCTCAAGGCCACCGAGGGCGCTGCCAAGTTTTTGCTTCAGGAGCTCAAGGGTGCCTTTATGTCCTCGCTCGGCACCAAGATCGCCGCGCTGCTCATCAAAAAGCAGATGCGCGAGATCAAAGCCAAGCTTTCGGGCGACGCCAAGGGCGGCGCGATCCTGCTGGGCCTGCGCGGCGTCGTGTTGATCGGCCACGGTGCCACGTCGGTCGAGGCCGTCAAGAACGGTACGCTTGCCGCGGCTCAGGCCGTGCGCGCCGGGCTTGTCCAGGACGTTGCCAATTCCATGGACGGTATCGTTTTGTAAGAGCCCCGTTACGTGGCTCAACCTGTACCGTGTGGGGTAGAATCGGAGCCGTATTGCAACGCGGCTTCGATTGCCGTGTTGTGTTGTGTTCCATGACATACGAGAGGAAGCGCTATGGACCGCTCCGAAATCTTCGATAAGATCGCCGAAGTCGCCGCTGACGTGCTGGGCGTCGATGTCGCCGACATTAGCGACGAGACCACTTTTGACGATCTCGATGCCGATTCGCTCGAGCGTCTGCAGCTGGTGACGGCCATCGAGGACGAGTTCGACCTCGAAATCGATGACGAGACCCTGCTGTCGCTCAACTCTGTCGCCGACGCCGTCGACGCGATCGAAAACGCCAAGGAGGCCTAAGTCTTGGCTTTGTCTGAACGACTCACGCGCGCCCAGGAGATTCTGGGCCATGAGTTCAATAACAAGGTGCTGCTGCGCGCGGCGCTCACGCATCCCTCGGCCGTCGAGGGCCTGCCGGTCTCTGCCAGCTATGAGCGCCTTGAATTTTTGGGCGATTCCATTTTAGGCGCCGTGGTGGCCCGTTCGCTCTTCGAGTCCTATCCCGAGTTTGACGAGGGCAAGCTCACGCGCCTGAAGGTGTCCCTTGTCTCGGGCGCCACGCTGTCCGAGGTGTCGCACGAGCTGGGTATCGACGACATCATCATCTTTGGCGCCTCCGAGACCGGTACCGGCGCGCGCGGCCTGCACTCGGCGCTTGAGAACGTTTACGAGTCGCTCGTGGGCGCGTTGTATCTGGATGCCGGTTGGGATGCGGCGGCGGAGTTCATCCACCGTACGCTTAAGCCGCACCTGGCCACCGAGCGTGCCGAGCACCCCGCGAACCCCAAGTCGTTCTTGCAGGAGTGCGTGCAGGCAGACGGCCACGAGCCTCCCGCGTATAAGCTGGTCGGCTCCGAGGGCCCCGCACATGCGCCCACCTTTACCGCTGTGGTGCTCATCGACGGTATTCGCCAGGGCCGCGGCACCGGTTCCTCCAAGAAGGAGGCCGAGGGGGCCGCTGCACTCGAGGCGCTCGACCGCATGGGCTACACCACCAACGGCGTGATTCTTAACAAGAAGCCTGTTTAAGCGAGGAACCGTGTATCTCAAGTCCCTCACGCTCAAAGGGTTCAAGTCGTTTGCCGACCGCGCCCATATGTCATTTGAGCCGGGCCTGACCGTCATCGTCGGTCCCAACGGCTCGGGAAAATCGAACATCTCCGACTCGATTCTGTGGGTCCTGGGCGAGCAGAGTGCCAAGCAGCTGCGCGGCCAGGCCATGGAGGACGTCATCTTCTCGGGCTCGTCGGCGCGCAAGCCGGTGGGTGTCGCCGAGGTCACGCTGGTGCTCGATAACTCGGACCATATGCTGCCCGTCGACTTTGACGAGGTCGCTATTACCCGTCGCATGTACCGCTCGGGCGAAAGCGAGTACCTCATCAACTCGAGCCCGTGCCGCCTGATGGACATTCAGGACATCCTGCACGATTCGGGCCTGGGCAAGGATACGCATTCCATCATCAGCCAGGGCAAGCTCGACGCCATTTTGCAGAGCCGCCCCGAGGAGCGCCGCGCCCTGATCGAGGAGGCTGCCGGCATCTCCAAGCACAAGCGCCGCAAGGAGCGTGCGCTCAAAAAGATTAAATCGATGGACGAGCACCTGACCCGTGCCCGCGACATCAATAAGGAGATCGCCCGCCAGCTGCGGCCGCTGGAGCGTCAGGTCGATCGCGCGCGCAAGTACAAAGAGCTGTCCTCGCGTGCGAACGAGCTTACGCAGATGCTGGCCGTCGACGAGCTTCGTTCGCTGCAGTCGCAGTGGAACGACCTGGAGAGCCGCTCCAAGGAGGGCGCTGCCGAGCTTGAGCTTGCGCAATACCGCTTGGGCGAAAAGGAGCGCGAGCTCGAGAAGCTCCAGGTCATGCTCGAGGAAAAGGGCCTGTTTGTGGGTGATCTGGGCGAGCAGCGCCGTCATATGCAAGACGTGGTCGGCCGCATCAACTCCGACATGCGCCTACTCGAGGAAAAGGGCCACAACATGGTGTCGCGCCTGTCCGACATGCGCGGCCAGATCTCGAGCTCCGAGCATCAGCGTCGTCGCGTGGTCGAGGAGCTCGAGGATGCGCGTGCCCAGCTTGAGGAAGTGACCGGTGCGCACATGCAGGCGCAGGACGACGTTGACGCCGCCGGTCCTGCCGCCGCCCAGCTCCACGAGCGTCGCGTGGCGCTCGACAATCAGATTTCGCAGCTCACGCGCGAGCAGCGCGATGTGCAGCGTGTGGCCGATAACGCCGCGCTCGAGCTCGCCAAGGTGAAGGACTCGCTGAGCAACGCCGAGGTCGAGGACAACATGTACGCCTCGCGCCTGGAGCAGATCGACGAGCAGCTCGAGGAGGTCACGGCCTCGCTCGAGAGCCGTCGCGACCGCGCTGAGGAACTTGACGGTGCGCTCGATCAGGCCCGCCAGGCCCAGATTGATGCTCGCGAGGCCACCGAGGCCGCCCGTGCGGCGTTGAAGGACTTGCGTAATCGTGAGAGTGAGGCGCGCAACAAACTTTCCGAGGTGCGCTCGGAGCTTGCCAGCCAAAAGAAGCTCGATGCCCGCATGGCCGACAGCTCGCCGCTGGTGAGCCGTCTGATGGGCGCGCTGGGCGATGATGTCTCGGGTCGTCTGGGCGACGTGCTCGAGGCTCCTCGTGAGCTCGAGGGCCTGGTCGAGCAGCTGCTTGCTGGCGATATCGATGCCTTGCTGTTTGATGACGCCGCTACGCTTGAGCGCGCCGGTCGTGCGGCTCTGGACCAAAAGAAGGCCTCGGGCGAGGCGCTGCTGGTGGGTCGCGGCGTGAGCGGCTCTGCTGCTGCCAAGGGCGCTGCCGGTTCTCGTTTGGTCGACCGTCTGTCCGTGCGTTCCGGGTATGGCCCGGTTGTCGAGGCCCTGCTCGGCGGCTATTACGTGGTCGATGACTTGGCTGCCGCGCTTGCGGCACCAGTCGTTGACGGTGTGACCTATGTGACGCCCGATGGCGCCCGCGTGAGCTGTGGCGGCCTGGTGCGCGTGGGACTCGATGCCGGCGAGGCTTCGGGTGCCCTGGAGCGCAAGCGTCGCATTCGCGAGCTGGAGGGCCTTGAGCCCGATTTGGCTGTCGTGTTTGAGCATGTGTCGGATCAGGTCGTCGAGGCCAATGCGGCCGTCGAGGAGGCGCGTGCCGCTGAGGGCGATGCCGCCGGCGAGATCGCCCGTCTTGAGGGCGAGCGCCGCTCGCTGCTCTCCGAGATCGGCCGCCTGGAGCAAAGCGCCAACAACGCCGAGGTCGAGCGCGTGCGCATTTCCAAGCGTCGCGAGCAGGCCGCCGAGGCCGTTCGCGCTGCGCGCCCGCGCGTTGACGAGCTCACCCGTTCGCGTGACGAGGCCCGCGCGCAGGCAAGCGACCTGGGTCTCCAGATTGCCGAAGCCAACGACGAGCTCGATCGCGTGCGTCGTGACGATTCCGAGGCAGCCGGCAAGCTCGCCGATGCCAAGGTCCGCCTGGCTCAGACGAGCGAGCGTCTGCGTTCGCTGAAGGGCCGCGTGCCCGACCTGGAGCATCGCCTGGAGGGCATCGACCGCCGTATCCGCGGAACACGCCAGGCTTCGCGCTCGCTCGAGTTGCTGCGTCTGCGCGTCGACCCTATGCACGAGCGCTATTCGGCCCTTCTGGAGCGCGCGTCGGATTGGGCCGCGCGTCTGCGTGACCAGGCTTCGCTCGAGGAGGCGGACTCGGCCTCGCTTAAGAAGACCATCGAAGACGCCAAGGCCGAGGTTGCTCGTGCCAAGGAGCGGGTCGATGCCGCCACGGCGACGCAAAATGAGTTCAAGGTCTCTCGCGGCAAGCTCGAGGTGCAGGTAGAGGCGGCCATCAAGGCCATTACCGCCGATGGCACCACGGTGCTCGAGGAAGCGCTCATGCTTCCTGCGCCTACCGACCGCGATGCCGCCGAGCGCGAGCTTAACCAGCTCGTGCGCCAGATCAACAACCTGGGCCCTGTGAACCAGGTTGCCATGGAGGAGTACGAGCAGCTCAAGCGCCGCGCCGATTACATCGAGGAGCAGCTGGCCGATCTGGAGAGCGCGCGCAAGGCGCTCACCAAGATCACCGTGGCCATCGATCGCAAGATGCGCAAAGCCTTCCTGGTAACCTTTGAGAAGGTCGATGCGAACTTCCGCGAGATCTTCGCCATGCTGTTCCCGGGTGGCCAGGCACATCTGGAGATGACCGATCCCGAGCATCCGGCCGAGACAGGCATCGAGGTCGTGGCGCAGCCGCGTGGCAAGCGCATCAGCAAGATGATGCTCATGTCGGGCGGCGAGAAGAGCCTGACGGCGCTCGCCCTGCTCTTTGCCGTGTATCGCACGCGTACGGTGCCGTTCTATGTGCTGGACGAGGTCGAGGCGGCACTCGATGACGCCAACCTGTCCAAGCTCATCGGCGCGCTCGATGTTTTGCGTTCCGATACGCAGCTCTTGGTTATCTCGCATCAGCGCCGTACTATGGAGGACGCTGACGTCCTCTACGGCGTCTCGATGCAAGCCGACGGCGTCAGCCGCGTCGTCTCGCAAAAACTCGATCGCGAAACCGGAAAGGTCGTGAATGCATAATGGGATTCTTCGATGCTCTCTCGCGCGGACTTGAACGCAGCCGCGAGGCCCTCAACGAGGTCTTTTATTTTGGCGGCGAGGTCGACGAGGATTTTTGGGAGGACCTAGAGGACACTCTCGTCATGGGTGACATGGGTGCCGAGGTCGCGATCAAGGTATCCGATGACCTGCGTGATGCCGCGGCCAAGAAGAACCTCAAGACCGCCCCGCAGCTTCGTCGCGCCCTGGCCGAGCAGCTCGAACAGCATTTTGTGCCCGTCGAGCGCGATCCGTTCGCCGACACGCCGAGCTGCGTGCTGTTTGTGGGCATTAACGGTGCCGGCAAGACCACGACGGTCGGCAAGATCGCGAGCGCCATGGCTGCCCGCGGTAAGAACGTCGTGATCGGCTCGGCCGATACCTTCCGCGCCGCCGCCATCGAGCAGCTCGATGTGTGGGGCCAGCGCGCCGGCGTCCCCGTCATCAAGCGCGACCGCGGCTCCGACCCGGCGAGCGTTTGCTACGACGTGCTGGACGAGGCCGACAAGCGCGGCAGCGACCTGGTGCTTATCGACACCGCCGGTCGTCTGCACACGAGCCCCGAGCTCATGCGCGAGCTTGCCAAGGTGGTCAACGTGACGCGTAAGCGCGCCGCCAATATGGCCGCCGGCCCCATGCCCGTCTCGGTCGTCCTCGTGATCGATGCCGCGACGGGTCAAAACGGTCTGAACCAGGCGCTCGAGTTTAACGAGGCGCTGGGTCTGGACGGTATTATCATGACAAAGCTCGACGGAACGGCTAAGGGCGGTATTGCCATGGCCGTGGCCGAGAAGCTCAAGCTCCCGATCCTGCGCGTGGGCGTGGGTGAGCAGGTCGATGACCTGCAGGAGTTCAATGCCAAAGATTTCTGCCGCGCCCTGGTGGGCGAGTCCAATTAAGGAGTGACTAGTGTTTGATTCTCTGAGCGATCGCCTCAACGACACATTTGACCGCCTGCGCGGCAAGGGTAAGCTGACCGAGGCCGACATTACCTCGGCAATGCGCGACATTCGCATGGCGCTGCTCGAGGCCGACGTCAACTTCAAGGTCGTCAAGGAGTTCGTCGCTAAGACCAAGGAGCGCTGCATGACCGCTGAGGTCATGGAGTCGCTGTCGCCGGCGCAAAACGTCGTCAAGATCGTGCTCGACGAGCTCACCGAGATGCTCGGTTCCACCGAGAGCAAGCTCGTCTTTAGCAACCGCATTCCCAATGTCATCATGCTCGTCGGCCTGCAGGGCTCCGGTAAGACCACGGCTGCCGTAAAGCTGGCCTACCTGCTCAAGAAGCAGGGCCGCTCGCCGCTGCTCGCCGCGTGCGATGTCTACCGTCCCGCCGCTGCCGACCAGCTGGCCACGCTCGGCGGAGAGATCGGCGTGCCGGTCTTCCGCGGTGACGGCGAGCATCCGGTCGACATCGCCAAGGGCGCCATCCAGGAGGCCGTCGACCACCTGCGCGACGTGGTCATCGTCGATACCGCCGGTCGTCTGCAGATCGACGAGCAGATGATGCAGGAGGCCGTGGACATCAAGAAGGCCGTCAAGCCCGATCAGGTGCTGATGGTCGTCGATGCCATGACCGGTCAGGATATCGTCAACGTCGTCTCGACCTTCGCCGAGCGTACCGATTTTGACGGCGTGATCATCTCCAAGCTCGATGGCGACGCCCGTGGCGGCGGCGCGCTTTCCGTGCGCCAGGTGACCGGCAAGCCCATTAAGTTCGTGAGCATGGGCGAGAAGCCCGATTCGCTTGAGCCGTTCTACCCCGACCGCATGGCCAAGCGCATTTTAGGCATGGGCGACGTCGTCGGTATTATCGAGAAGGCCCAGGAGGCGGCCGACGCCGAGCAGCTCGAGGCTGCCGAGCGTATGCTGCGCGAGGGCTTTACCATGAACGACATGCTCGACCAGATGAAGGCCGTTAAGAAGATGGGCGGCATGAAGGGCATTCTGGGCATGCTCCCCGGTGGTCAGCGCGCGCTCAACCAGATGGGCGGCAACCTGGATGAGGGCATCTTCGACAAGAACGAGGCCATCATCATGTCTATGACCAAGGAGGAACGCCTTCGTCCCTCTATCATTAACGGCCAGCGTCGCGCCCGTATCGCCAAGGGCGCCGGCGTGACCCCCACCGAGGTGAATAGCCTTATGAAGCAGTGGGGCGAGATGAACAAGATGATGGGCCGCATGCGCACGATGGCCAATCAGGCGCAGGCCGGTGGCAAGAAGGGCAAAAAGGGTAAGAAGGGCAAAAAGATGCGCATGCCCAATATTCCCGGTCTGGATGCCATGGGTCTGGGCGGCATGGGCGGCCTGGGAACGGGCGGTCCTAAGTCGGATATGGACCTGCTGCGCCAGATGGAAGCTCAGATGCGCAATAAGAAATAGCGACTGGTTAAGTCGTGTATGGCGAAGGCCGCCTGGATGGTACTCCAGGCGGCCTTCGCCGTTTGTTCGCAGGTTGTCACACACGTGGAAGCGTGCTTGCGCCAGGGCACGTGCCGCTAGTGGCAGCCGCAGCTCTCGTGCCTGTCGTGGTCGTGATGGCCGTGGCATCCGCAGGACTCGCCGTGCTCATGGGCGTGCTCGTGGTCGTGGCCATGGCAGTCGCAGGTGGCCTCGCCGGTCTGAGCGAGCGTGCCTGCAATGAGGGCCTCGACGCAGGCGTCGCAGCTGCCCTGGGCGCCCGCATAGACCGTGATGCCGGCCTGGGTGAGTGCGTTGATGGCACCGCCGCCGATGCCGCCGCAGATGAGCGTGTCAACGCCACCGTTGGCGAGCAGGCCCGCCAAGGCGCCGTGGCCGGTGCCACCGGTGCTCACGACCTGCTCGTTGAGCACCTTGCCATCCTGGACGTCGTAGATCTTGAACTGTTCGCTGCGGCCAAAGTGCATAAAGATGTTGCCGTTGTCGTACGTCGTTGCCACCCTCATGGTGCCGACCTCCTTTGCTGGCCATGCGGCCGTCGTCGTGGTGATGGGGGAGTATGCGATATTGCCGCCCTCGATACTGAGCGCCCGTCCGTTGACCAGCGCGTTTGCCACCTTGCGATGCGCGCGGCTGCAGATTGACGCCACCGTGGCGCGGGCAATGCCCATGTACTGGGCGACTTTCTCCTGATTGAGGCCTTCCAGGTCGCATAGGCGCAGGACCTCGAGTTCGTCGACCGTCATGTCGATGGCATCTCCGCTGGCAAGGCCGTCGGGGGTAAAACCGCGATATTCGGGGATGATCCCAACGCGGCGTAATTTTTCTCGTCTTCCTGCCATACACCCTCCAAATCTGACATATGTCAACAATAAGATAGCGCGCGAGCTGAACCGTGCAAGACATTTTTGGCATATGTCAGAAAATGAGGGCTTATTTTTGGGCTGTGGGGCCGCGTGCGCCTGGGCTACAATGAATTTCGCTTATAGGCGACTGACAGGAGGGTCAATGAGCAAGGCTGATCAACAGTTTGTAACCATGTGCCGCGATATCTTGGACCATGGCACCACCACCGAGGGCCAAAAGGTCCGACCGGTGTGGGAGGACGGCACCCCTGCCTATACCATTAAAAACTTTGGCGTTACGGCTCGCTACGACCTGCGCGAGGAGTTTCCCGCGCTCACACTGCGTCGCACGGCGCTTAAGTCTGCCATGGACGAGATTCTGTGGATCTATCAAAAGAAGTCCAATAACGTTCATGACCTCAACAGCCATATTTGGGACGAGTGGGCCGACGAAACCGGCTCCATCGGCAAGGCCTACGGGTACCAGATTGGCCAGAAGAGTCATTATGCCGAAGGCGATTTCGACCAGATGGATCGTGTGCTCTACGATCTTAAGCACACACCGTACAGCCGCCGCATCATGACCAACACGTACGTGTTTAGCGACCTTTCCGAGATGCACCTGTATCCGTGCGCATATAGCGTGACCTATAACGTCACGCAGCGCCCGCAGGACGATAAGCCCACGCTCAACATGATTCTCAACCAGCGCAGTCAGGACATTTTGGCCGCGAACAACTGGAATGTGTGCCAGTACGCCATTTTGCTGATGATGGTCGCGCAGTCGGTCGATATGATTCCCGGCGAGCTGCTGCATGTGATTGCCGATGCCCACATTTACGACCGTCATGTCGATATCGTCCGTGAACTTATCGAGCGTCCGCAGTTTGCGGCGCCTAAGGTAACGCTTAACCCCGATGTGCACGATTTTTATGCGTTTACGACCGACGACCTGATCGTCGAGGGCTATGAGCACGGCCCGCAGGTCAAGAACATTCCCATTGCGGTGTAGGTGGCGCTCATGACGTGTAAGCTATCTGCAATCGTCGCCGTGTGTGACGACTGGGGCATTGGGTGCGAGGGCGACATGGTGGTGTCCAATCGCGCCGACATGCGCCATTTTGTGGCGTGCACCAAAGGTTGCCCGGTTATCATGGGGCGCAAGACGCTGCTAAGTTTTCCCGGCGGGCGCCCGCTCAAGAACCGCCGCAATATCGTGCTTACCCGCGACGAGGATTTTGCGGTCGAGGGCGTTGACGTGGTACATAGCGTTGACGAAGCGCTCGCTGCGGTTGCCGATGAGCCCGTTGCGTGGGTGATCGGCGGCGGCGATGTCTATCGGCAGTTTTTGCCGTATTGCGCCGAGGCCGAGGTCACGCACAACCATTGCACCCATGCCGTGGACACGTACTTTCCCGACTTGGACGCCGATCCCGCGTGGGAGATTGCGTGGCGTGGCGGGGTTGCCACGATTGCCTCGGGCGAGGGCGATGAGGGCGTCGATTATGAGTTCGTGACGTATCGTCGCGTTGAGGCGTAAATCGCCTGGCGTGAACGGTATCATCGGGTTGATTGAATGCATGGGGCGGCGCTTAGCGTCGCCTCGTTTGGTATAGATGTGCTGTAAAGAAGGGTGCGGGCTGGCTGCTATGACTGATGCCGTTGAGGTGCTGCGAATTGACTCGCTTACGGATGAGCGGCTCGATGCCTACGTGCGACTGACCGAACGCGAGCTACGCTGCGTGCTGGAGCCGCAAAAGGGCATCTTTATCGCCGAGAGTGCCAAGGTTATCGAGCGCGCGGTGCGTGCCGGATATGAGCCGGTGAGCTTTCTTTTGGGCGAACGCTGGCTCGACCAGATGATGCCGCTGTTTGAGCGCCTGGTTGTGCGCGAGGACGCCGGCCCTGTTCCTGTGTTCGTTGCCTCCATGGAGCTCATGGAGCAATTGACGGGCTTTAACGTGACGCGCGGTGCGCTCGCGGCGTTTCGTCGCCCGCGGCAGATTCCGGTTGATGAGTTCTTGGGCGGCGTCGTCGAGGCGGCGGGGGAGCGTCCGGTGCGTGTGTGCGTGCTCGAGGGCATTGTCGACCACACCAACGTCGGCGCGATTTTCCGCTCGGCCGCCGCGCTCAATGTCGACGGCATTCTGGTGAGCCCTACGTGCTGTGACCCGCTGTACCGTCGCTCGGCCCGCGTGAGCATGGGGACCGTGTTTCAAGTGCCGTGGACGCGTATTGGCAGTGAGGCGCGCGTGTGGCCGCATGACGGCCTGGCGGCGCTGCACGATGCCGGTTTTTCGTGTGCCGCCATGGCGTTGACGGACGATTCAGTGTCGTTGGACGATCCCGCGCTACAGGAGATTGACCGCCTGGCAATCTTTATGGGCACCGAGGGTGCCGGCCTGGGCGCCAAGACCATCGCGGGCTGCGACCGGGCCGTGCGCATTCCGATGGCGCACGGGGTCGATTCGCTCAACGTGGCCGCGGCGAGTGCCGTTGCCTTTTGGCAGCTGTGCCCGCATGTGAGTAATGAGTATCACTACCAGCCGGGTTTGTATCACTAGGCAGATAGTTCGCACCGGGCTCTGACTCGGGGTGTTTCGGTCGACGCCAGTCGGTGCTAAGCTGCTATTGGTTTTGGCCTTAAATTGCCGTTTTGTTGTTTAACGTATGCTGGTGGGGAGGGCGTGTGGCTAAGAAATCTACGGCTATCGATGTAACGCAGGGTGTTATTTGGCAGCAGCTGCTTTCGCTGTGCGTTCCCATCTTTTTTAGTTCGTTTTTTCAACAGGCCTACACGCTTATCGGTACCTATATCGTCGGCCAGTTTGGCGGCAAGCTTGCACTGGGTGGCATTCAGGCCACGATGGTGCTCACCGAGCTCTGCATTGGCTTTTGCGTTGGCGTCGGCGCCGGCTGCGCGGTCATTACCGGTCAGTATTTTGGCCAGCACGATGATGAGCGACTGAGTCGTTCGGTCCATACGGCCATGACGCTCGCGCTGGTGGGCGGTATCGTTTTCTCGATTCTTGGCATAGTGTTCGTTGAGCCCATGCTGGTGCTTATGAACACGCCGCAGGAGTTATTGGCCGAGGGCGTGGCCTATGCTCGTTGCTATTTTGCCGCCATGGTTGCGGCGCTGCTGCTCAATATGGGAACGGCACTGCTGCGCGCCGTGGGCGACACGCGCGGGCCTGCTGTGATCATCGCTTCCGGCTGCCTTGTTAATGCGGTGCTGGATGTCATCTTCGTTGCCGTGCTTCATATGGAGGCTCTGGGCTGCGGCATCGCGGTAGCGCTGACCATTTGCTCCAACGCCACGATGATCGTGATTCGCATGATGCACGCACCGGGTGCGTGGCGGCTTTCGCTGTCCAAACTCGGCATTGATCCTGGCATTTGTAAGAGCATGATCTCGTGTGGTCTGCCGCTTGGCTTTCAGTCTGCTGCGTATTCGATTTCCAACGTTTTGATTCAGGTGTCGGTCAACTCGTTTGGCGCCGATGTCACCACGGCGTGGGGTCTTTCGGGCCGTTTGGATGGCATTGTCTGGATGGTTACCGAGGCGCTTGGTGTGTCGATCACCACGTTCTCGGCACAGAACTTTGGCGCGCGCAACTACGAGCGCATGCGCAAGGGCTACCATACGTCGCTCGTGCTGTCGTTTATGCTCATTGGTGGCCTGTCTGCCGTGCTGCTGGTGTTCTCGGGTCCTCTGTCGCGTCTGTTTGTCGACGATGCTTCGATTGCGGCGTACACCACGACGATTCTTCATTTCATCGCGCCGTTCTACGCCATCTTCTCGATTATCGAAAACGCGTCGGGCTCCATTCGCGGTGCCGGCGTGAGCTTGCAGCCCATGTTGCTCACGATTTTTGGCACCGTTGTGCTCAGGGTGATCTGGGTGTTTGCGATTATGCCGTTCGATCCGTCGCTTGAGCACCTGCTGCTGGTTTACCCTGTAACCTGGCTCATCACGGCCACGATGTTTACCATCTACCACCACAGTGGCAACTGGCTCGGCCGCGCCACTGCCTAATGACCCGTAGGGGACGGAGGAAAACGGATCATTGGCCCGGCGATAAGGCGAAATGATCCGTTTTCCTCCGCCCCCTTTGGATCAATTAGTATTCGATGCCTTGGCGGGCTAGGAGGCCTTCGTCGAAGTAGTGTTTGACGGGGCGCATTTCGGTGACCAGGTCCGCGAGGTCTGCGAGGGGCAGCAGGCCCCGGCCGGTGAGCACGAGCTCCGTAGTGGCGGGCTTTATCGCGATCAGCGCTTCGACATCCTCGCGCGTCACAAAGCCGCGGCGCATCGCTTCTCCGAGTTCGTCCAGAATGAGCACGTCGACCTGCGAGATCTGTTCGCGTGCAAGTTCCATGATCTGCTCGGCGCAAGCCTCGGGTGTGTCGCGATCGGCCTGTATAATGTGCAGTCCCAGGCGCGGCGCGGCATCGTGTTCGGCGCAGTGCAGCTTCTTGGCAAACTGCAGCATGAGTACGTCGAGCCCATAACCCGTGGCGCGCATCGCCAGTCCCAGCGCAGCCGTGGTTTTGCCCTTGCCGTCGCCCGTGTAGATCTGAACCTTGCCGACTTCCAGTGATGCCATCTCTGTCCTTTCGTGCCCGGCGTCGGTTTATCGCCGTCCGGGTTGGGTATTCTAGATAGCATTATCAACCCCAGTAGATGGAGTTCAAGCAGATGGAGATGGATGACAACAAACGTAGACGGAATATGATCCTCTACGTGCTCATCGCCTTCGTCGTCTACCTCGTGCTCTCGACCGTTCTGTTCCCCAACATCGGTCACACGCAGCAGATTACGAAGACCGATTACTCGACGTTTGTCAAAGCGCTCGATAAGAAGAGTGTCGACAAGGTCGAGTACAATACCGACGATTACACCATTTATTACACCAAGAAGGGTGAGGACGAGAACATCGCCTACAAGACGACCGGTGTGCCGAATGACGCGGGCTTTACCGATCGTGTGCTTGAATCCGGTGCGTCCCTGGAGTCGGTCGTTCCCGATAAAAACTCGGGTCTGATGACCTACTACCTGCTTACGCTTATTCTTCCCATGGCCATCTTCTTCCTGATCGGTTGGTGGCTCAACCGCCGTATGAAGAAGGCTATGGGCGATGACGGCCCGTCTATGAACTTTGGCGGCGGCTTTGGCGGCGGCGGACTGGGTAAGTCCGGCGCTCGCGTGATTGCCTCCAAGGATGTTGGCGTGACCTTTAAGGACGTCGCCGGCCAGGAAGAGGCCAAGGAGTCCCTCAAGGAGGTCGTCGACTTTCTGGAGAATCCGCAGCGCTACGAGGAGATCGGCGCCAAGCTTCCGCGCGGTGCTCTCCTTGTCGGTCCTCCGGGTACTGGTAAGACCCTGCTTGCCAAGGCTGTTGCCGGCGAGGCGGGCGTGCCGTTCTTTAGCATTTCGGGTTCTGAGTTCGTCGAGATGTTCGTCGGCCGCGGTGCCGCCAAGGTTCGTGACCTGTTTAAGCAGGCCAAGGAAAAGGCCCCGTGTATCGTCTTTATCGATGAGATCGATACCATCGGCAAGAAGCGCGATGGCGGCGGCTTTAGTGGCAACGACGAGCGCGAGCAGACGCTCAACCAGCTGCTGACCGAGATGGACGGCTTCGATAACCACAAGGGCATCGTCGTCCTCGCTGCGACCAACCGTCCCGACAGCCTCGATCCCGCCCTGCTGCGCCCCGGTCGTTTTGACCGCCGCATTCCCGTTGAGCTGCCCGACCTGACTGGCCGCAAGAACATCCTCGAGCTGCATGCCAAGAGCGTGAAGACGCAGCCGCCGATCGACCTGACCGCTATTGCCCGCGCCACGCCCGGTGCCTCGGGCGCCGACCTTGCCAATATCATCAACGAGGGTGCCCTGCGCGCTGTTCGCGAAGGCCGCAAGCGCGCGACCCAGGACGACTTCGAGGAGTCGGTGGAGGTCGTCATTGCCGGCCAGCAGCGTAAGTCCACGGTGCTTTCCGACCACGAGAAGCAGGTCGTTTCCTACCACGAGATCGGTCATGCCATCGTCGCTGCCCGCCAAAAGGGTTCCGCGCCGGTTACCAAGATCACCATCGTGCCGCGCACGAGCGGCGCTCTGGGCTACACCATGCAGGTCGAGGAGGACGAGCGCTTCCTGACCACGCGCCAGGAGGTCCTGGACAAGCTCGCCGTCTACTGCGGTGGCCGCGCGGCCGAGGAGCTCATCTTTGGCGAGATGACGACCGGCGCCGCCAACGATATCGAGCAGGCCACCAAACTCGCCCGTAACATGGTGACGCGCTTTGGTATGTCCGATGAGTTTGGCATGATGGCGCTCGGTACTGTCCAAAATGCGTACCTCAACCAGGATACGTCGCTCACCTGCGCCCCCGGTACGGCCGAGCGCGTGGACGCAATTGTCGCCAAGCTGATCGAGGATGCGCACGACCGCGCCCTGCAGATTCTGAAGGAGAACAAGTTTAAGCTCCATGAGCTGGCTCGTTATCTGTACAAGAAGGAGACGATCACGGGCGAGGAGTTTATGAATCTCCTCACGCGCGAGAATCCGCTGATGCCGAAGCAGCAGTAGCGTTGCATTCGGGTCAGTAAATATCGACACCCCATTTGAGTGCCTATCTCAAATGGGGCGTTTTGCTTGGGAGGGATATGAATGAAGATCGTGGTGAGTGCCTGTTTGATGGGCGAGAGCTGCAAGTATAACGGGCTCGACAACTACCTTCGCGAGCTGGTCGAGGCTTGCGAGCGCACGGGAACCGAGGTCCTGTTGGTGTGTCCCGAGGTTTTTGGCGGTCTTTCGACGCCGCGCAAGCCGTCCGAGATCGTGAACGGCGAGGTCCGTACCTGCGAGGGCGTGTCCGTTGACCGGGAATTCCGCCTGGGCGCTCAACGTGCGCTCGACATGTGCGAGCAGTCGGGCGGCCCTTCTGAGATTGCTGTGTGCATCTTGCAGGACCGCAGTCCCTCGTGCGGCGCGGGTCGCATCTACGACGGATCCTTTAGCGGTACGCTCACCGCGGGCAACGGTATTTTCGTCGACCTGCTCCTGCGCCACGGGTACCGTGTGATTCCGGCTAGCGAGTTCGATCCCAGCATGCTGGAACATTGTCCACAACACTCGAACCCAACACTTCCTCACGGGTGACCGTTTTGGCATCATCCATGAAGTTGATATTGAGTACGACCCGGTCATCAAAGACGTAGACCGAGTTGACAGGCGCCGTACCCAGGCAGCCCCTCCCCGCGGCCCTCGCGCAGGAACGCGTACAAGGCCCTCCCGTCTCGTGCGCCCCTCCTGCCCCAAACCCTGCTAGGAGCGAGTGCAGCAAACTGGAAGTTTAAATTAGTCTTTGTAAATAACCTTTGAACCTTCACCATCAATTACAATTCCCTGACGATTGTTAATTGGGCATAGATTCAAATCCGAAAACTCAGTTATTATTTTCTCGGTAACTTTCTTAAATGGTGCTGTAAGAAAATGCGGAAGAACATAGAAATCAATCAAATTAAGCCCTGCATCATCTTCTTGTGAGTAGTCCTCCGGCTTTTCATCCATTTGCTCGATATATTGGATGCTTGGAGCGCATATAATCGCACCTGCCGATTCACCAATCATCAGTTTTCCCTTTGCCAATTCTTTCTTCAACAGCTCATCCGTTCCCGTTTTACGGAGCTGGTCTATAAGGAAAAAAGAATTTCCGCCGGTAAAATATATCACATCCGCATCTTCAAAAACAGACTGTATCGTTGAATAAGCCTCCGTTGAAATATCAATTTCAGTTACGATTGCTCCCAACTTTTTGAATAATTTTCGAGCCGAGCCGACATAACCGGTGTAGCCTTCACGCAGCGAAGCTGTTGGAATAAATGCGACTTTCTTATTTTCAATTTCTTCCTTTATCAGACTTCCTACACTTGAAAAGTGCGAACATAAAAACATTTTCATCAATATTCTCCTTTATATATAAATTAAATTCTTATTTGTTGAACTAAGCCGTGTATACCATACTCACCAATGAAAGAACGCCCTGATATAGCGTAATTTGCTGTTTTCCTGCGTACGTGCGTACACACTCCGCAGGAATTCTAAGGGCCCTGCCCCCTTAGCACACGGACTTTGGAACAAAGTCTAGTGTGTTACGCCTTGCCAGAGGCGTACAGGCTCCCGGTACGCACGTACGCAGCAATTGCCATCAATGCGCCATATAAGTGGCGATCAAGTTCGCATAAAGCGACCTTGGTTCCGCAAAACAAAAGGCAGGATACCATCACCACGATGGTACTCTGCCTCTGTTCGTTTCTGTTTACCGTTCCGAGTGGTCCTTCCGCAGAATTACCGATAAACAAAAAACGTACCCGGACCCTTTCTCGTATAGAATCGGGTTCGAGTGCGAACTGAATGTTGGAGCAATAAAAAACCACCACAAAGGTGCCTGTCCCCTTTGTGGTGGTTTTGGGTTAGAGCTAGAGGGTGTGGCCGTAAGCGTCGGCGGCCTTGATGGCGGCGGCGAACTTCTCGTCGGTGAAGGGCTCAGGGTTGCCCTGCTTCCACTCGTTGGTGGCATGCGCGTACTCGCACAGGGCTGGGATATCGGACTCGGAAAGCCCGACCTGCTCAAGCGTCACGGGCAGCCCCATCTGCTTGTTAAAGGCAGCGTAGCGCTCAAGGTTCTCGGTGTCTCCCGTATAGGCAAACAGCACCAGCACGCCCAGGCTCACGACCTCGCCATGCAGGTAGGAGCCCTCGCGCGGAATGCTGCACGTGGCGTTGTAGAACGCATGCGCCACGCTCGAGTTGTAGTAGTAATCGTTTTGGTTGGTCAGGTTGGAGACATAGCCCGTGTTGACCACGATATCGAGCGCGATCTGCTTGACGGCCTCGCTCGACAGGTTCTGCCGCACGTCCTCAAGACCCTGGACACCATAGGTAAACAGCGGCTCGGAGCAGGTGTGGGCGAGTGCCAGGCCAAGCCCGGCGGTGTGCTCCAGGTTGCCGGCGCTCGTGGCGTACTCGACCTCGGGCTGCTTGGACAGGGCATCGCCCACGCCGGCCCAGAAGTACTCCGCCGGAGCCTCGGCGATGATCTTGGGGTTGATGAAGATGTGCGCGGGGCGGTTGGGGTACGAATAGCCCTCGAGCGAGCCGTCGTCATTGTAGACAACGGCAATGGCGGTCGCGGCGGAGCAGTTGGAACAGATCGTCGGGACCGTGAAGACGATCTTCTTGAGCTCGATGGCCGCCGTCTTCACGGTATCAAGCGCCTTGCCGCCGCCACAGGCAATGAGCACGTCGGCTTCCTGGCAGGCAGGGGAGTTCACGACCTTGGCGATATTGGCACGCGTACTGTTGGTACCGTAGACGCGCGTCTCCAGAATCTCGACGTCGGTACCTGCCAGCGCAGCTTCGATACCGGGAAGTGCTGCGGCCAGTGCCCGCTTGCCACCGATGATCGCGACCTTTGTCGCGCCGTACTCCGCCAGTGCGGCGGGCAGCTCGTCAAAGCAATCCTCGCCAACGGTGTAGTCGCTCATTCCAATCGTGCGCATAGCAACCTTCTTTCGTTCGATAGAGTGCTTTCAGGTATTTTGCTCCTAGAGCAGGGCTGTAATAGCGAGAAATTTCGAACGTATAAAACCAGTGTTGAGGGTTTTTCGCCGGCGCGGAACGTGCTAGCATACACCGCATAAGCGTTGATGGGGACGAGTAGTCGGCCGTCCGCATGCTACAGAGAGCGGGGAGCGCTGAGAGCCCGTGCATGCGACCGATGAAAATCACCCCGGAGCTGCGGTCCCAACGGACGAGCCGCATAGGCACGTCTTAGTAGACATCGCCGAGATGGTCGTCGATACAGGCCAGCCGAGTAACGGATGCGAGCGCGCGAATACGCGGGCGAGGGCATCTAAGCTGGGTGGTTAAGCGAAGAGCTTTTGCGGGCGCACAGCCCGTTTTGTGGCGCTTCGTCCCAGCTTGCAGGGACGGGCGCTTTTTTGGTGCCCAGAGGGCGTGCGCGCCCACGACATGAAAGGGGTACCGTGGCAAACGAGTACAAGCAGACGATGAATCTGCCCAAGACCGGTTTTCCCATGCGTGCCGGTCTTTCCAAGTCCGAGCCCAAGCGACTCAAGGACTGGCAGGACAACAAGGTCTACGAGCAGGTTCTGAAGAAGAACGAGGGTCACAAGAAGTTCGTGCTGCACGACGGCCCTCCGTACGCCAACGGTCCGATCCACATCGGCCACGCCATGAACAAGATCTCCAAGGACATGATCAACCGTTACTGGATGATGCAGGGCTATGAGGTTCCCTATGTCCCCGGTTGGGACTGCCACGGCCAGCCGATCGAGCATAAGGTCGAGGAGAAGCTCGGCACCGAGAAGTTCAACCAGACCCCCACGGCCAAGATCCGTGAGCTCTGCAACGAGTTCGCTGTCGAGAACATCGAGCTTCAGAAGGCCGGTTTCCGTCGTCTGGGCGTGCTCGGCGACTGGGACAACCCCTATCTGACGCTCTATCACCAGCATGATGCCGCCGACATCGAGGTCTTCAAGGCCATGTTCGATAAGGGCATGATCTATCGCGGCCATAAGCCCGTCCACTGGTGCAAGCACTGCCACACCGCACTCGCCGAGGCCGAGATTGAGTACTCCGACGAGACGAGCCCGTCCATCTTCGTGCGCTTCGAGATGACCTCCAAGCCCGCCGGCCTCGAGAACTTCGACGGCCCGGTTGACTTCATCATCTGGACGACCACGCCGTGGACCATCCCCTCCGACCAGGCAGTTTCCCTCAAGCCCGGCGCCGCCTATGTCGCCGTTGAGCACGATGGCCGTGCCGAGGTCATGCTCGAGGACCTGGCTCCCAAGTGCTGCGAGGAGTTTGGCTGGGAGTACACCCCGGTTATGGTCGACGGCAAGCCCTATGTGGTTCCCGCCGAGACCTTCCACCACATCCACTACAAGCAGCCGATCTTTGACGGTGTTGAGGGCGTGGCGCTGCTGGCTGATTACGTCGGTGTCGACGACGGTACCGGTATCGTCCACAACTCGCCCGGCCACGGCGTCGACGACTACTTTGCCTGCCTCAAGGAGGGCATCACCGACATCTGCATGCCGGTCGATGACGACGGCAAGTTCTACACCGGCGAGGAGTTTGGCACCGGTGGTCCCTTCAGCGGTATGGATACCGATGAGGCCAACCCGCATATCATCGAGTTCCTGCGCGAGCGCGGCACCCTGGTTCTCGAGAAGAAGATCACGCACAGCTATCCGCACTGCTGGCGCTGCAAGCACCCGGTGCTCTTCCGTGCTACTGACCAGTGGTTTGTCTCGATGGACAAGACCGGTTTGCGCGAGCAGGCTGGCAAAGAGGTCCGCGAGAACGTCAAGTGGTATCCGGCCCACGCGGCCAATCGCATTGGCGCCATGGTCGAGCAGCGTCCCGACTGGTGCATCAGCCGTCAGCGCAACTGGGGCGTGCCCATCCCGAGCTACACCTGCGCCGACTGCGGCGAGAAGGTCATGAACGACGCCACACTCGATGCCGTCATCAAGCTCTTCCATGAGAAGGGCTCCGACGCCTGGTTCACCGACGCTCCCGAGAGCTACCTGGGCGAGGCCTGTGTCTGCCCCAAGTGCGGCGGCCATCACCTCAAGGCCGATAAGGACATCCTCGACGTGTGGTGGGATTCCGGCGTCTCCTGGAAGGCCGTCTGCGAGTATCGCTCCGAGCTTGAGTACCCGGCTGACGTGTATCTCGAAGGCTCCGACCAGCACCGTGGTTGGTTCCAGAGCTCGCTGCTCACCTCTGTGGGCGCCAACGGCCATGCTCCGTACAAGGCGGTCGTCTCGCAGGGCTTCACGCTCGACGGTCAGGGCCGCAAGATGTCCAAGTCGCTCGGCAACGTCATCGACCCCAACAAGGTCTGCGACGAGATGGGCGCCGACATCATCCGCCTGTGGGTTGCCTCGGTCGACACCAGCTCTGACGTTTCCATCGACCACGAGATTCTCGCTCGTACGTCCGATGCCTACCGCCGTTTCCGCAACACGCTGCGCTTCCTGCTTTCCGAGCTCGAGGGCCAGTTTGAGCCCGAGACCGACGGCGTCGCCTTTGCCGATCTGCTGCCGCTCGACAAGCTCATGGTTGCCCGCCTGACCCAGGTCCAGGCCGAGGTCGACGATGCCTACGCCAGCTACGAGTTCCCGCGCGCCTACCGTGCGCTTTACGACTTTGTGGTTACCGAGCTCTCCAACGTGTACCTCGACGCCCTGAAGGACCGTCTGTACTGCGAGAAGCCCGGCTCTCTCGAGCGCCGCAGCGCTCAGACCGTGCTCGCCGAGCTCTTCTCGATGCTCATGCGCGATCTGCAGCCGATCTTGTCCTACACCGTCGACGAGGCCATGGCCTATGCGCCCGCCGGCTGCGTCGATCACCAGAAGTACGCCGCGCTGCTCGATTGGTACAAGTCGCCTATCACGGTCGACGAGGCCAATGAGTTTGAGGGCGTGCTCGAGGCTTCGCTCGAGCTCCGTAGCGCCGTGACCAAGGCCCTCGAGGATGCCCGTTCTGCCGGCACCTTCACCAAGAGCCAGCAGGTTCGCGTCAAGGCGGTCGTTCCCGCCGAGATGTATGCGCTGTTGACCGGCGACAAAGCCGTCGACCTGGCCGAGTTCTACATCGTCTCCGATGTTGAGCTGGCCCAGGGCGAGGAGCTTTCCGTTGCTATTGAGGCTGCCGAGGGCGAGTGCTGCGACCGTTGCTGGAACTATCGCACCACCGTCGGCGAGTACAACGGCCACGCGCATATTTGCAAGCGCTGCGCTGATGCGCTGTAGGTTACGGCGTTCGTAGAACGCCGTAACCTACCGACGCTGTAAACGCCCCTAAGCGGCAACCTGACGTTCAATCGTCGGTCGCGTACCAAAGTACGCTTCCCTCCTCTTTCACGTCACCTTGCTCGCTTAGGGACGTTTTCGCTGTTGGCGACGGTAATGCGGCGTTTCTATTGTTTAGTTGTTGGGGACGTTCTTAAACGACTAGTCAAACAAGAACGTTCCCATTGACTACCTGTGTCACATTCAAGCGGCATTCTGTTTTTCGGAATGCCGCTTTCGTTTTTAGCTGAATATTTCGCTTGCGTTGGTGGATATGTCGTGCGCTCCGCGTGTGGCAATATAAGATGATTACTTGCGTTAAACGTAATTCGATGTTCTTGAGGGTAGGGGATTGATTTGGGTCGTGCCGGGGATATGACGCCGCCTTTGCGTTGGCGGTTGGGTGTTGCTGGTGGGGTAGCGCTCGTTGTGCTGCTTGTCGACCAGCTGACCAAGCTTGCGGTTCGTGCCGTGGGCGATGCTCTGCATGTGACTGTTATCCCCGGTGTCATCGACTTTATGTTTGTCCGCAATATCGGTGCTGCCTTTAGCATGGGCGAGGGGCATGGCATCGCGTTTGCCGTGCTGGCGTTGGCGGTCATTATCGCTATTGCCGTGTACCTCGTTCGTGCACCCCAGCTCGCCCATCTTGAGGTTGTGGGCATGGCGATGGTTGCGGGCGGTGCTATCGGCAACGCTATCGATCGTTTGGCCTTTGGCTTCGTGACCGATTTTATTGCCACCACCTTCATCGACTTTCCCGTCTTCAATGTGGCCGATATCGGCATTACCTTGGGCGTCGTGCTCGCCCTCTTCGGCTACATGTTCTTGAGCCCCGCTGCCCGTGAGGTCGATGCGACCGCCGAGCTTAACGCCCGTGACGAGGCCCGCGCTAAGCGCAAGGCCCAGCAACGCGGGGAGCGTGCCCGCAAGATGCGCGAAAGGAACGAGCGCTAATGGCCGACATCCATATTCTTGTTGCCGACGATGCCGCTGGTCAGCGTCTTGACGCTTATCTGGGCGCCAATGACGGCTGCCCTACGCGCTCTGCCTGCGCGCATCTGATTGAGGGCGGTGCCGTAGTAGTCAATGGCGAGACCTGCCTGTCCAAAAAGTACGCCGTGCGAGCCGGCGATCGTATTTCGGTCGATTTGCCCGAGCCGCACGATCCCACCGATGTGATTCCCGAGGCCATCCCGCTCGACATTCGCTATGAGGACGCTTATCTCATTGTGCTCTCCAAGCAGCGCGGCCTGGTGTGCCATCCTGCGCATGGTCATGAGAGCGGTACGCTCGCGAATGCCCTGGTCTATCACTGCGGTATCGACCATCTGGGCACCGTGCAGGGCGAGGACCGCCCCGGTATTGTGCATCGCCTGGATCGCGATACCTCGGGTCTCATGCTTGCGGCAAAGGACGACGACACCCAGCGCGCGCTCCAAAATCTCATCCGCACGCGTACGCTCGACCGTCGCTATATCACACTTGTTCACGGGCACATCGCCATGGACGAGGGCACCATCAACACCGGCATTGCCCGATCGACGCGCGACCGTGTCAAGATGGCGGTTTCGGATGATCCTTTCGCGCGCCAGGCCATTACGACCTTTAAGGTCCTCGAGCGCTTCGATTCCACGCGATTTGACGACGGCTATACGCTCGTCGAGTGCCACCTGTTTACGGGCCGCACGCATCAGATTCGCGTGCACATGCGCCATATCAACCACGCCTGCGTGGGCGATCCGCTCTACGGTAAGTGCGATGCACGCGCCGATCAGGGCCTGACCAGGCAGTTCCTCCATTCTTGGCGCGTGGCGTTTGACCACCCCGTGACGGGGGAGCGCATTGAGTGCCGTGACGAGCTGCCGTGGGACCTTGCGGCGGTTCTGGATGATCTGGCCCCTCGTTCGCTCGGCCGCACTGTCGCTGGCGACGAAATCGTCCCGCAGCTCGGTCTGCTCGAAGCCTAGCCAGTATTAGGTGGTTTCTTGAACTCGGTAAGCCTGCGGTAAGATATACGATTGTTTACGTAACGCGTTGCTGGGAGCCTGCATGCTCGCCTTTTTACAAACCAACACACCCATCGTGATCTTCAACCAGATTGTCGTCACGCTGCTCACGGTCTGCTTTCTGTACCAGGTGGTCTTCTTTGTCATTGGCGCTCTTCGTGGCGAGGTCGCGCCTCCCAAGGCCAAAAAACTTCACCGCTATGCCTTCTTTATCGCTGCGCATAACGAGGAGGCCGTGATCGCCAACCTCGTTCGCTCCATCAAGGATCAGGACTATCCGTCCGAGCTTATTGAGGTCTTCGTGGTCGCCGACGCCTGCACCGACAACACGGCGCAGCTCGCGCGCGAGGCGGGCGCCATTGTCTATGAGCGTAATGACCTTGCCCGCAAGGGTAAGAGCTGGGTCATGGACTTTGGCTTCGACCGCATTCTCAACGAGTATCCCGATACCTTTGAGGGCTATTTTATTTTCGATGCCGATAATGTCATTTCCCGTGATTACGTATCCAAGATGAACGATGCTTTTGACCAAGGCTTTCATGTGGTCACCAGCTATCGCAACTCTAAGAACTTCGGCAGTTCGTGGATCTCTGCGGCCAACGCCACGTGGTATCTGCGCGAGGCGCGCTTCCTTAACAATGCGCGCAACATCTGCAAGACTTCCTGCGCTGTATCGGGTTCGGGCTATCTCATTTCTGCCAGTGTTATCGAGGGCATGCACGGCTGGCAGTTCCACACGCTGACTGAGGACATTCAGTTCACCACGTTCTGCGCTATCCACGGCATTCGCATTGGCTATGCGCCGGCGGAGTTCTTTGACGAACAGCCCGTGACGTTTAAGGCGTCTTGGAAACAGCGTATGCGTTGGACCAAGGGCTTCTACCAGGTGTTCTTTACCTACGGTAAGCATCTGGTCAAATCGACCTTCCGCTATCATCGCTTTGCCGCCTACGACATGTTTATGACGATCGCTCCGGGTATGCTGCTATCGCTGATCTCGATGCTCGCCAATGCTACCTTCCTCATCGTGGGCGGTCTTTCGCACGGCTTCTTGGCCACCGAGGTCGAGATGCAGGCGTGTGCCGCCTCGCTCATTATGACCTTCGCGATGATGTATCAGACCTTCTTTATCCTGGCGCTGCTTACGACCATCTTTGAGTACAAGCACATTCACTGTGCGCAAAAGTGGCGTCTGGTGACCAACCTGTTTACCTTCCCGATCTTTATGTTCAGCTATATCCCCATCACGGTGGCTGCTCTGTTCTTGAAGGTTGACTGGGTGCCGACGCAACACGCCGTAAGCGTTACCCTCGACGAGGTCATGCAAGGCGCCAAATAACTACGATCAAAACCACCACAAAGGGACAGTACCTTTGTGGTGGTTTTTGCGTTTGAGCTGCTGCCCAAGGAGGTGTTAGATGGTCTTTATTCCGTTTTGGATTTGCATCTTTGTTGGCGCGGCGATTGATGCCCGTGAGCGGCGGTTTCCCAATGAACTTGCCGGCGCGTGTGCCGTGGCGGCGTTTGCAGGCGTTTGGCTCGACAGGGGCATTAACACGGCGCTTGAGCACGCCGGTCTTGCGGTCATCGTCTACCTTGCCCTTGTGTTTGCTGAGTCGCTCTGGCGTCGTATTCGCCACGCTCCCGGCATTGGCATGGGGGACGCCAAGGCGCTCTTTGCCCTTTGCATCCTCGACCCTCTGGGTGGCATCGTTGCGTTTGCTGTCTCGCTCCTTGCCCTTGCTGTCGCCTGCCTCATCACAAAATCGCGCTCCTTGCCATTGCTGCCGTTTTTAGTGCCGATATTTGCCATAATCGAGGTCGTGGGTAGTACGCTGTAATCGTTGCGCGCCCTTTTTAAGGAGCATGCCATGGCAATCAATCAACAGACAGCCGCCATCAAGGCGCGTATGGATCGCATTCCCTCGGCGTTGTCGCCCGAGCTGGTCGAGCGTATCGCTACCGACCGTGCCTCGGGTGTCGTTAACCCTTATCGATGCAACGATGGTCAGGTCATCCGCCGTGTTGATCGAGCCGCAGACCAAGGCACGCTCATGCGTCCGGCCTTTATGCGCGATGCCGAAAAGATTCTGCATCTGCCTGCGTACGCCCGATACGCCGGCAAAACTCAGGTTTTCAGCTTTCGCAGCAACGATGATCTGTCGCGTCGCGGCCTGCACGTGCAACTTGTTTCGCGCATCGCACGTGATATCGGTTGCGCCCTGGGGCTCAACTGCGATCTGATCGAAGCGATTGGTTTGGGCCACGACTTGGGCCATACACCCTTCGGCCATGCCGGCGAGCGATTCCTCAACGATATCTATCACGATCGTACGGGCCGCTACTTTTTCCATAACGTGCAGTCGGTCCGCGTGCTCGACGCGCTGTACGGCCGCAACGTGTCGCTCCAGACGCTCGACGGCGTACTGTGCCACAACGGCGAGTATGAGCAACGTGTGTTTGAGCTTTCGGACATGGGTTCCTTTGACCAGTTCGATCAGACGGTTGAGGATTGCATTGCCACAGGTTACAGCGCAATTGAGCACCTGCGCCCCATGACGCTCGAGGGCTGCGTGGTTCGCATCTCGGACATCCTTGCCTATGTGGGGCGCGATCGCCAAGACGCCATTGCGGCAGGCCTGCTGTCACCCGACGCCTTTGACGATGACCTGGGCGGCGCATACAACAGCTGGATCCTTACGCATGCCTCTATCGATATCGTCGCGCACAGCTATGGCAAGCCGCGCATCGAGATGAGCGAGGACCTGTTTGAGGAGATCCGCCGGGCCAAGCGTGAAAACTACGAGAAGATCTATAGCAAGGGCGGTATTGAGGGCGACTCCGAAGCGGAGCTGCGCGAGGCCTTCGAAAAGCTCTACGACCGTTGCCTGCAGGACATAAACGAAGGAGACGAGTCCTCGTATATCTTTAAGCACCACATTTCTCGCATTGAGCAGCAGCTTTCCTACTACGATTGCACCTATTCATGGCAGGACGATAAGGACCAGGCGGTCGTGGATTACATTGCGAGCATGACGGACGGTTATTTCTGCGAACTTACGAGCAAGCTGTTCCCGGGATTGAAGTTTCCACACCGTACCTATATTAACGAACGGTAGTTCGTATATTTTCGGTATACTGTTAGCAGATGACGACTTTGATAGATGCACGGGATGGCTATGGACGACCTTTTTTCTGCTTCGACGCGCGAGCGTTCCTTTCAGAATGCGCCGCTTGCGGTGCGCATGCGGCCCAATTCGCTCGACGAGTATGTGGGTCAGCAAAAGGCCGTCGGCAAGGGCTCGTGGTTGCGTGCCGCGATTGAGCACGATGTGCTGTCGAGTGTGATTCTGTACGGGCCGGCCGGTACGGGCAAGACGACGCTGGCCCACATTATCGCCAACCATACCAAGAGCGAGTTTGTCGAGGTCAGCGCTGTGACGGGCACCGTAAAGGATCTTCGTCGCGTGATTGACGAGGCTAAGACGCGCCTGAATACGTACGACCGCCGCACCATTCTTTTTATTGATGAGATTCATCGCTTTTCCAAGTCGCAGCAGGATGCCCTGCTGCATGCAGTTGAGAACCGTACCGTCATTATGATTGGCGCCACGACGGAGAATCCGTACTTCGAGGTCAACTCGGCATTGCTCTCGCGCGGTCGCGTGGTGGAACTTGAGCATCTTAAAGACGAGGATATCGCCACGCTTATTGAGCGTGCGCTCGAGGCGCCGCAGGGTTTGAACGGTAAGTTCTCGGCCGATGAGGATACGGTTAAGACCATTTGCACGCTGGCAGCGGGTGACGCTCGATCGGCGCTCACGACGCTTGAGCTTGCGAGCGAGATTGCCGTCACGCGCCCCGATACCGAGGGAACGCCCGCGCCGGCGGCGGGGGAGCGCTATCCCATCACTGTTGACGACGTGAAGATTGCCAATCCGCGCCGTGGCTTTTCGTACGACAAAAACGGTGACATGCACTACGACATCATCAGTGCGTTTATTAAGTCTATGCGCGGTAGCGACCCCGATGCCACGATTTATTGGCTCGCGCGCATGATTGACGCGGGGGAGGATCCTAAGTTTATCGCTCGTCGTATTATGATTCAGGCTTCTGAGGATGTTGGCAACGCCGACCCACAGGCGCTTTTGGTGGCACATGCCGCGTTTAAGTCTGCCGAGGTCATTGGCTATCCCGAGTGCCGTATTAATCTGGCTCAGGCTGCTCTCTATGTGTGCTTGGCGCCTAAATCCAACGCGTGCGAGGCTTCGATCGATGCGGCGTTGGCCGATATCCATTCAAGTGGGCTGCGCGAGGTGCCGAGTTATCTGCGCGATCGTCATCGCCCGGGCAGCGACGAATACGGTGTGTATAAGTATCCGCATGATTATCCCGAAGGCTGGGTCGATCAGCGTTATTTGCCCGAGGGGTTGGAGCGCGGTGCGTTTTGGCAGCCTGCCGGCCGCGGCTGGGAAGAGTGGCGCGTAGAGCAAAGCGAGCGGGACCGTAGCGGCAGAGCGCCCAAGTAGGTCCTTGGGACCTCGCACATTCCCTTTGGGTATCTTTCCCCTTCTTTGGGGTACCATGAACAGCGTCTGTATTTCGATTCCTTCGGGAGGCTTGTATGAGTCCCATTCAAATCGCCCTGCTGCTGCTCGCCGTTGCCGGTGTGTGGGCTGTTATCGAGCTCGCGCTCACGCTGCGAAAGACCCGCACCGTCGTTGATTCGGTCGATAAGACCGTGAGCGACCTTAACAACACCATCGCCGAGGCACAGCCGGTGGTAGCAAAGCTCGATGGCGCTGTCGATGAGCTCACCCCCGCGTTGGCTCAGGTTGAGCCGCTCCTCAAGTCGAGCAAGACCGCCGTCGACGCCCTTACCTCCAATCTCGTAGAGGTCGAAGCTGTGGTTCGCGACATTTCCGAGGTTACGGGCAGCGTGGCCGAGGCCAGCAATGCCGTATCGAGCGTGACTGATTCTGCTGCTGGTGCCGTGCAGAAACTCTTTAACAAGGTGAAGGCTCCCGCGGCCGACGCCGAGCGCACGCTTTCCGCTGTCGCCGAAGCCGAGCAGCCGACCGAGCGTGTCCTGATTGACGAAGCCGGGGACGATGCCGCTGCTGGTGACGATGATGCGCAGAAGCCCGCAGCCAAGCCTGCTCAGTATTACACCTATACGCCCGCCGAGACCTCCGAGGAGTCTTGCGATGAGTAGCGAAGCAACCTGCCCCATTACGCTGAGCGTTGCCGGTGATCCGCGTCTCGCGCGCCTTGTGCGCATGACGGCGGCAAATGTCGGTGCGCTGTGCTCTATGTCCGTCGATCGTATCGAGGACATCCGTATGGCTGCCGAGGAGGCCTTCATCTTTGGCTGCACGGCCGTTGATTCTGACGACATTTCGATCAAATTCGACGTCGACGAATCGCACGTGGGCATGACCTTTACCTTTGGTGACCAGGCGACTGTCGATGAGGATGATCAGGCTGCCGTGTATGCCGAGCTCATTCTGGCAAGCGTGTGCGATTCCTACGAAAAGACCGCGGCGCCCCTGACGCTTTCCCTCGACCTCAAGGCGGATATCTAATATGACCGAACGTTCCCGGAGCGGTAAGACCGCTTGGGACAAGGAGAAAACCCGCGAGCTGTTTCGTCGCTACAAAGAGACCGGTGATCCGGACGCACGCGAGCAGCTCGTCATGTCCCATATGAACCTGGTAAGGTTTCTTGCCAACAAATTTAAGAACCGCGGTGAGCCACTCGACGACCTCATGCAGGTCGGCTATCTGGGTTTGCTCAAGGCTATCGACCGCTTTGACCCCGAGCGCGGACTCGAGTTCACGACGTTTGCCACGCCTACCATCCTGGGCGAGATTAAGCGTCACTTCCGTGATAAGGGCTGGAGCGTGCGCGTGCCGCGCCGTTTGCAGGAGCTTTCTGCCAAGGTTAACCAAGCTACCGACAAGCTCACTAACGAGCTGCAGCGCTCGCCTAAGGTTGAAGAAATCGCTGAGTACCTGGGCGTGACCGTCGACGAGGTGCTGGAGGCCATGGAATCGTCTTCGGCCTATACCTCGGTGCCCATCGAGGCTCCTGGCGCGTCCGATTCCGATGATGCCCCCTCGATTCTCGACCGCTATGCCGATGACGACAACGAGCTCGATTTTACCGATGACCGCCTGGTGATCGAGGAAGCCATCCGCGATTTCTCGCCGCGTGAGCGTGAGGTTATCGAGCTGCGCTTTGTGAAGGGCATGACCCAGATCGAGATCGCTAAGAAGTTGGGTATCTCGCAGGTGCAGGTTTCGCGCCTGCTGCGCCGTACCCTTAAGAAGATACAGGACAAGATCGACCCCGACGGAGTGATGGTTCGTTCATGATTGAGCACCCCCAACAAACCGACCGCACGCTGCGCGATACTCGTATTCTGACGCTTCGCATTTGGGCTGTCGTCGGCTGCATTGTCATCGCAGCCGTCATCTTTAACCTTATGGGTATCCTGGCGCCGGTTATCGAGTTTCTCGCTGTCGGTTCCATCATCGCTTTTGTGATGTCGCCGATCACTAACTGGCTCGAGCATCACGGCGTCGGTCGTGGCATCGGTTCGCTCATCGCGCTGATCGTGGTTGTGGCAGTGCTCGTCGGCGTCGTCTGCATCCTGTCGCCTATTTTGCTCGGTCAGATTATGGAAGTCCTGAGTCGTCTGCCTGAGCAGCTTCGCGTTGCGGGCGGTGATCTCAACGAGATGATTTCGCACGCTAAGACGCTCAACAACACGCCGCTCAAGGAGTACTTGGACGATAATCTGTCCTCGCTGGTTACTGTGGCGTCCAAGTACGTATCGCAAATCGCCGCTGAGCTCGGTCGCGGCGTGTTCCCGCTTATTACCAACACGGCCTCGCAGCTGTTCGTAATCTTCCTAGGTTTGGTGCTTGCCTACTGGCTGGCCTGCGACTACCCCCGCATGCACCACGAGGTCTGCACCATCATTGGCCAGGAAAAGGAGACCTCGTACCGCTTTATGGTCGCGATTCTTTCGCGCTCGGTCGGCGGTTATATGCGCGGCATGGTCGTGACGTCCATCTGCGGTGGCATCCTCGCCTTTATCGGCTTTACGCTCATTGGCCATCCCTACGCGGCACTCATGGCCATCTTTACCGGCATCATGCACTTGGTCCCGGTTGTCGGTCCCTGGGTAAGCGCGGCGATCGCCACGGTGCTCGGCTTTATGTTTAGCCCTATGCTGGCGTTGTGGACGCTCGTTGTGACCATGGTGGCCCAAAACGTCACCGATAACGTCATTTCCCCCAAGGTCATGCAGAGTTCGGTGCAGGTGCATCCCATCATGAGCCTGACGGCCCTCGTTATTGGTTCGGCACTCATGGGTCCCATCGGCATGGTCATCGCCATTCCGCTGTGCGCGGCCCTCAAGGGCATTTTCGTCTACTACTTTGAGAACGAGACCGGCCGTCAGCTCGTGGCATACGACGGCGCCGTGTTTAAGGGCACGCCGTATCGCGATGCCGAGGGCAACCCGGTCGCCGCCTATGACGCGCTTGGAGACGATACGTTCATTTACGAGTCCGAGCTCATCGGCAATGAGACCGCGCCCGAGGCCCAGGCGATGCCCAAGCCCGAGCTCGAGAATCCCTGGATCAAGCTCTCGGGCCTGCAGCCCGATGCGACGGGCTTTTTCAAGAATCCCTTCGCCAAGGATGACGATTCCAATACGAACGACGACACCAAAACCGGCATCGACGGTTCCATGGACGATTCAGATTCTAAATAGGTCCTATTAACGTTTCTTGAAGTTGTAAATGACAAGAAACGCGAGCAAAGCGATTGTTAAGGGGCCGGCTACATAGAAAAAGAGAACGTCAATTGCGCGTAGAGTGTAATAGGCTTTATCGCCGGACATTACTGCATACAATACGTAGCCAAATGCTGGTTGGTTTGCGTACCAGCAGGAGAAAGCCAAAAGCGCTAAAAGTGCTACAACCAGAAGTGCATTCAGGACAAATCGTTTGCTTTTCATCGATCGCTCCTTCCGGGTGAATCTTATATGTAATTATACAGTAGCCTTTTTCAAAGCATCGCATACTCCTAAATAACGTGCACTTTCGCTGTAGGGTCGGCTTTATGTCGGCCCTCTTTTTTGCACTTGCGCGGCGGGATGGTAATATCGTTACGTTTGAACTGTTTCGATGTGAAACCGAGGAGATTCCCTCTATGAGTGCTGACTACCCGTCAATGACTACGGCCGAGATCCGCTCCAAGTTCCTCAACTTCTTTGAGGAGCGCGGTCTTAAGCTCTATCCTTCTTCGTCCCTTGTTCCCGACGACCCCTCGCTGCTGCTTGCCAACGCCGGCATGAACCAGTTTAAGGAGTACTACCAGGGCAAGAAGACCATGAAGGAGATCGGCGCGATCTCCTGCCAGAAGTGTGTCCGCACCAACGACATCGACTGCATCGGCGAGGACGGCCGTCACCTGTCATTCTTCGAGATGCTCGGTGATTTCTCCTTTGGCGGCGTCTCCAAGCAGCAGGCTTGCGCTTGGGCCTTCGAGCTCATCACCAAGGAGTTCAAGCTGCCGCTCGATCGCCTGTACTTTACCGTCTTTACCGAGGACGACGAGACCCACGACGTGTGGCGTTCTCTGGGCGTTGCCGAGGACCACATCTCCCGCCTGGGCGAGGACGACAACTTCTGGGCTGCCGGCCCCACCGGCCCCTGCGGTCCGTGCTCCGAGATCTACTTTGACATGGGCGAGGAGGTCGGTTGCGGCAGCCCCGACTGCAAGCCCGGCTGCGACTGCGACCGCTTCCTTGAGTTCTGGAACCTCGTGTTTACCCAGTACGACCGCCAGGAGGATGGCTCCATGCCGGAGCTGCCGCACCGCAACCTCGATACGGGCATGGGCCTGGAGCGCATGGCCGCCATCATGCAGCACAAGACCGCCAACTACGACGGCGATTTGATGCAGCACCTCATCAAGCTTGGCGAGGAGATCAGCGGCAAGACCTATGACGCCGACGATTACTCCGGTGCCAGCCGCTCCCTGCGCATCATCGCCGACCACTCCCGTGCCGTCGACTTTATGATCTCTGACGGCATCCTCCCCGGTAACGAGGGTCGCGAGTACGTCCTTCGCCGTCTGCTCCGCCGTGCCGTGTTCCACGGCCGCCTGCTGGGCATCGAGGGTGCCTTCCTGACCAAGTTCATCGACGAGGTCAACGCTCAGATGGGCGAGGCCTATCCCGAGCTGCTCAAGAACGTCGCACTCGTCAAGGGTATCGTCGCCTCTGAGGAGGAGCGCTTCTCCACGACGCTCGACAACGGCCGCGTCTACCTGGACGAGGCCCTGGCAGCGCTTGCCGAGGGCGCCGTGCTTCCGGGCGATGTTGCCTTTAAGCTGCACGACACCTTTGGTTTCCCCATCGACCTGACCGTCGAGATTGCCGGCACCGCCGGCCACGACGTCGACATGGACGGCTTTACCGCTTGCATGGAGGACCAGAAGGCCCGTGCTCGCGCCAATGCCAAGGGCGACGCCTGGGGCAGCTTTAACGATGTGTGGGTCGAGCTTTCGGACAAGGTCGCTGCGACCGAGTTCGACGGCTATGACAACGATGTGATCGAAGGCGCCAAGGTTGTCGCCATCGTGCGCAACGGCGAGTCCGTCGAGTCCGCTGCCGCGGGCGATGATGTTGAGGTCGTGCTCGACCGCACCCCGTTCTATGCCGAGATGGGCGGCCAGCAGGGTGACGCCGGCGAGCTTTCCGCCGAGGGCGTTTCGCTGACCGTTTCCGATACCAAGAACCACAACGGCCTGTATGCCCACGTTGCGCACGCCGCTGAGGGCACGCTGACCGTCGGTGCTACCGTGACCGCCGCGCTCGACGCCGAGCGCCGTGACTTCCTACGCCGCAACCACACCGCCACCCACCTGCTTGACGCCGCGCTTAAGCACGTCCTGGGCGAGCATGTCTCTCAGGCCGGCTCGCTGGTGACGCCCGAGCACTTGCGCTTTGACTTCACGCACTTTGAGGCCCTGTCCTCCGAGCAGCTCAAGGCTGTTGAGGACCTGGTCAACCAGCAGATCTTTGCATCTAAGCCGGTCGTGACCCGCGTCATGGGCATCGACGAGGCCAAGGCCGCCGGCGCCGTCGCCCTGTTTGGCGAGAAGTATGGCGACGTCGTCCGCGTCGTTTCCGTGGGCGCCGAGGACCAGCCGTTCTCCCGCGAGCTCTGCGGTGGTACGCATGCTGCCAACACTGCCGAGATCGGCCTATTCAAGATTATCTCCGAGTCCTCCACGGGCTCGAACGTCCGCCGTATCGAGGCCGTTACCTCTAAGGGCGCCCTCGACTACATGGCCGACCGCCTGGCACTCGTTGACGCCGCTGCCGCTGCGCTCAAGTGCCGCGTTGACGAGGTTCCCGCTCGTGTGGAGAACCTGCAGGCCGAGCTGCGCGAGACGTCTAACAAGCTCAAGAAGGCGCTGACCGGTGGCTCCTCCGACGCTATCTCCAGCGCCATCGAGGGTGCCGTCGAGCTCGACGGCTATAAGCTCGTCGTCGCTGAGCTCCAGGGCCTTGAGGCCGCCGACCTGCGCAACGTTTGGGATACCGTGCACCAGAAGGTCGCCGTCCCCGTTGCCTGTGTTGTTGCCAGCGTGACCGAGAAGGGCACCCCGGCCCTGCTCGCCGCCGGCTCCGATGACGCCGTGAAGGCCGGTTTCCACGCCGGCAACGTGATCAAGCAGATCGCGGGTCTGGTCGATGGTCGCGGTGGCGGCCGTCCCAACATGGCCCAGGCCGGTGGCAAGAACGCTGCCGGTATCGCCGATGCCCTCGCGGCCGCCAAGACCGCGCTCGGCGCCTAAGTAGTCGCTGTGGTCGCGCTCGCGCTGGACATAGGGGAGACCAGGATCGGCATCGCCGTCTCGAGCCGTGATGGCAAGATGGCGATGCCCGTCAAGGTGCTTCCGGCAGCTGAGGTTACCGGTATGGCCAAGACGTTCCGTTACCTGGTCGAGGACTATGAGCCCGACATCTTGGTAAGCGGGCGTCCCCTGACCATGGCCGGCGAGCCTGGCCCCCAGGCCGAGCGCGTTGCCGCCATAGCGCAAAAGATCGCCGACGAGCTCGATCTTCCGCTGGAGTTTGAGGACGAGCGCCTGTCCTCGCAAGAGGCCAAGCGTATCCTGCGCGAGCAGGGACTCAACGAAAAGCAGATGAGGGGCAAGATCGACATGATCGCCGCCAGCCTGTTCTTGCAGACGTGGCTCGATCGCAAAAACGAGGAGGTTTTGCATGTCTAGCGCTTTCGATCCGCGCCAGCCGAATCGTACACGACAGCCTGCGCCACGCCCTGTATCGTCCGGTCAGCGTCCGATGCAACCGACTCAGCGCGCGGCCCAACCCGCCGCACGTTCGGCGCAGCCCTCTTCTTGCCCCACTCAGCCCACTCAGCGTCCAGGCCAGCAGCCTGTTCGTCGTCCTGCTCAGCAGTCTGCTGCCCATACAGCCCAGCCCGCGGGCGGTTCCCGCTTTAAGCAGCAGGCTCCTGCCCAGCGCACGCAGGGACAGGCACTGCAATCACGCTCCCACGCACATCATGCTCATGGCTCGCACGGCGTTGCTCCGGCCACGCGCTCGAGCTATAACACGCGCGCTCGCCGTGGTGCCCAAAAGAAAAGCTCCCCGGTGCCTATGATTATCGGTGGCGTCGTCGCCGTGCTTGCGCTTGTCGCGATCGTTTTCTTTGTCGTGCCAGCTGTCAAGGGCTTTTTTGCTGGTGAGGATGCGAAAGTCACTGCTGGCCAGCAGGTTACTATCACTATTCCCGATGGTGCCTCGGGTGACAGCATCGCTTCGATTCTCTCCGAGAACCATATCGTCGAAAATCCCAAGGATTATTACGCGGCGGTCAAAAAGCTCAACGCCGACATGTCGCTCAAGCCCGGCACCTACTCGTTCACCACGCTCATGGACGCGACCAAGGTCGTTCAGCAGCTCATGGAGGGCCCCAATGCGGGCTCCGATGCACTGACTATCCCAGAGGGCCTGACGGTTGACCAGGTCGCCGATCGCGTGGTCAAGGCATACGACAGTATCTCCAAGGAAGACTTCCTCAATCAGGCAAAGGCCTCCAACTATGTGAAGGACTATAGCTTCCTTGAGGGCGCTGCAAACGATTCGCTCGAGGGCTTCCTATTCCCCAAGACCTATTCGTTGGGTAAGGATCCGTCTGCCGATGATGTGATTCGCGCCATGCTCGATCAATTCAACACCGAGTACAAGTCGCTCGATTTTGCCGGTTGCGAGGCCAAAATCAAGGAGCGCTACGGCGTGGAGATGTCTGATTACGACATCATCAATCTCGCTTCCATCGTTGAGCGCGAAGGCCTCAACGCCGAGCAGCGCGCGCATGTCGCCTCGGTGTTCTACAACCGTCTTGCCGGCAAGCTCGATGGTCTGCGCTACCTCAATAGCGATGCGACCATGATGTATGTCACCGGCGGCGAGGTTACCGCCGACGACTTGCAGAGCGATAGCCCGTATAACACCTATAAGCACGAGGGCCTGCCGCCCACGCCCATCTGCTCTCCGTCACTCGAGGCGCTCAAGGCAACCCTTGAGCCCACCGACTCCGATGACCTGTATTTCTACATTACGCAGGACGAGGAGTATTTCTCTCAGACCTACGAAGAGCACCAACAGTCTTGGAATTAAACATGAGGATTTTCAGCCCCAAACGATATGTTGCCTCGGTCGACCGCATCGACCTTGATACCCTGTGGGCCGACGGCAAGCGCGCCATTTTGCTCGACCGCGATAACACCCTGGTGCCGCGTGATACCGAGCAGGTTCCCGCTGCCGTCTCGGCCTGGCTCGACGCCGCTCGTGCCAAGGGCTTTAAGCTGTGCATGGTGTCGAACAACTGGCATCGCGACCAGGTCATGAGCTCAGCACGCGAGCTGGGGCTCGAGGCCATCAGCCATGCCATGAAGCCTGCACCGTTTGCTCTCAAGGCCGGTCTTAAGCGCTTGGGCGCCACGGCCGATGAGGCTGTGCTGATCGGTGACCAGCTGTACACGGACGTGTGGAGCGGTAACTTTGCCGGCGTCGACACGATCTTGGTAAAGCCACAGGCAACTCAGGACCTGTGGTATACGCAGATCTTCCGTATCTTTGAGCGCCGGGCCCTGCGCGACCTTCCCTGCGAGGAATAGGTTTCGTCATGTCCCAGCACACCAAGCACGGCTGCGACCATATCTTCTTTATCGGGTTTTTGGGTGCGGGCAAATCGACGCTCGCACGCAACGTGGGCACGATGTTCAAGCGTCGGTTTATTGATACCGACCGCCTTGTCGTGCGCCGTTGCGGCAAATCGGTAACCGAGATTTTTGAAACCGAGGGCGAGGAGCGCTTTCGCGAGCTCGAAACCTCGGCGCTCCGTTCGCTCCAAAGCGAGCGCAGCTTGCTGGTTTCGTGCGGTGGCGGCATTGTCGAGACGCCGGTCAATATCGAGCTCATGCACCAGATGGGTACCTGTGTGTACCTCGAGGGCGATTTTGAGGATTCGATGCGCCAGATCCGCCGCTCCGACACGCGTCCCGATTTCCGCTCGCCTGAGCACGCGGCGCTGCTCTTTGAGCATCGCCGTCCGTTGTATCGTCAAGCTGCCGATCTTACCCTTGATATTCGCAACAAGTCCTTCGAGGACGTTTCCTACCTTTGTGCCGAGATGCTTTTGGAGCGTGGACTGCTATGATTCGCCGTCAACTTATCAATTTCCAAAACCGCAGTGTCGATGTCCGCGTCGGATTGGGCGCGTTCGAGGAGCTGTCGCGCATGTTTGCCTCGGCTGTGGGTAAACCCAAGCGGGCGATGGTGGTTTGGAACAGCGCCACATCCGAGCGTTTTGGCGAGGTTGTCGAGCATGCGCTGGTCGACGCCGGTTTTGCCGTGTCGCCGCTTGTCCTCGAGGTTTCGCCTGCCGGTGCTACGCTGGCCGATGCCGATACCGTTTTTGGCGCCCTGTCGGCTAACGGCATTACCTGCGACGATCTCGTTGTCGCTGTCGGCGACACGGTGACCTGCTCGGTCGTTTGCTGGTGTGCCAATCAGTGGTGCGGTCGCACCGAGTGCGCCTTGCTGCCGACGACGTTCGACGCCATGCTCACGGTCGCGACGACTATGAAGCCACTCGTCGCCTCGTCGGCGAATGCGCTTCCCGCTATCGCGTTCCGTCCCGAGCCGGGCTTGGTCGTGTGTGACCTCGAACTTGTTCGCGAAGCGGACCCCGAGGACCTCAAGCTCGGTTATGCGGTACTTGTTGGCACCATGCTTTCGAGCAGCAAGTCCCGTTGGAATCAGTTTACCGAGACTGTCCCCGAGATTCTCGCTGGCGAGGAAGTCGCGCTCGTCAATGCCGTTCAGTGGTCTCAGACTGCCCGCAAGGACGTACTGATGGCCACGAACCCGAGCGCCCGTCAAGCGCTCGATTTTGGCAAGACGGGGGAGCGTACCCTGCGCGCCTGCTTGGGCGATGCCGCTTCGCAGGTCCCTGCCTACCAGCTGTTGTCCGAAGGTATGCGCTTTGAGGCGCGCCTAGCACATGATGCCTGCGACTTCGATATCGATTACGTCTTTGAGGTCGATGACTGCCTGGAGGACTTTGGTATCGAGGAGTTTGCCTTCGATCTGGAGCCCGCCGCATATATCGAGGAGTTCCGCAGGCAGCAGTATGTCCGCTCGAACCGCAGTATGTTGCCGCTGCCCGCGGCACTTGGCGCCATTCGTCTAACGAGCGTTGAGGACGAGGTTCTTGAGCGCCATGCTCACGCCTACTTGGCTTCTCGCAAAGAACTTCTCTAAGTTTTATTGACATCCATCGTCTTTCGTATCATGTTGAGGTGCGGGTTTTCAATCGGTTGCGGATCGCGTGCGAATCCGTCTTTCGATCGGGACCCGTCCCGCTTTTATGAGGACAACAAGAAAGGAATCTGCATGTCTGAGTTTGCTGCCGGTCCTGCCGGTCGTATCGAGCGCGTCCGTGCCTTGATGGCCGAGCGCGGCTACGACGCCATCGTCGTGCGCGACGAGGCCAATCTCCGTTGGCTCACGGGCGTTAAGGGCGTCTTCGATTACACCTTCGAGTTCCCTCACGCCGCGTTTATTACGGCCGATCAGTGCCTGTTCCACACCGACTCGCGCTATCTCAACAGTTTTGAGGAGAACACGCCCGCCGGAAGCACCTGGGTCTACGACATGGACGAGGGCACCATCCCCGGCTGGGTCGCCGGCAAGATTGCGGCCAACAAATGCCGCGTCTGCGCCGTCGAGGATGACATGCAGATTAACTTCTACCAGGGTATTCAGCGTGGTCTGGAGGACCGCTCCGTTGCCTGCATGCTGCCGCTGATGCATGACGACATCCGCAAGATGCGTGCCATCAAGGATGCAGAGGAGATCGAGCTCATGCGCCACGCGCAGTCGATCACCGATGCTGCCTTCCAGCACATGCTCGGCTTTATTAAGCCCGGCATGACCGAGAAACAGGTCCGCAACGAGCTCGAGAACTTTATGTTCGCCAACGGCGCCGACAGCCTGGCCTTTGGCTCCATCGTCGCGAGCGGTCCCAACACCGCCAATCCGCATGCCGTCCCGAGCGACCGCGTGATCGAGAAGGGCGACTTTGTCCTCATGGATTACGGTGCGGGCTACTGCGACTACCGCTCCGACATGACGCGTACTGTCGTGATGGGCGAGCCCACCCAGGAGCAGCTCGACCTGTACGCGCTCGTGCGCCGCACCCATGAGGAGTGCGTCGCCGCTATCCATCCGGGCGTCGAGGGCAACGACATTTTCAAGCTTTCCAAGAAAATTATTGGCGATGCCGGCTATGGCGATTACTACAACCATGGTCTGGGCCACGGCGTGGGCATCGACATCCACGAGCTGCCTAACTTCAACCGCAGCAAGAATATCATCGAAGTCGGCTCGGTTATCACCATGGAGCCCGGCGTGTACCTGCCCGGCGTGGGCGGCGTGCGCCTGGAGGACTACGGCGTCGTCACCGAGAACGGCTACGAGCCCTTCACCAAGACCCCGCACGACCTGCATATTATCGATTGCTAAACCATCCATTTGGGTTTTTGGAGGCGGGGCGTCCGGATCGATTCGGGCGTCCCGCGTTCTCTTTTTATGCGCTCGCCGCAGCCGGCGTCTGCAAGTGTATAATTTCGCTCGTATGTAATTTGGACGCTTGTGCGTCTCGCCAATAACAAGAAAGGTCGCTATGCCTACTATCTCTACCGCCGACTTCAAGAACGGCCTCGGTCTCCGCATTAAGGACAAGGTCTACACCATTGTCGAGTTCCAGCACGTCAAGCCGGGCAAGGGCGGCGCTTTCGTGCGCTACAAGACCCGCGACATCAAGAGCGGCCGCGTCGTCGAGAACACCTGCAACGCCGGCACCAAGTTCGAGAGCGTCATGCTCACCACCCGTGAGTTCCAGTACCTCTACAACGACGGCGCCGATTACATCTTCATGGACAACGAGTCTTACGAGCAGGTTCCCGTTCCCGAGGACATGGTGGGCGAGAACGCCAAGTGGCTGCGCGAGAACGACACCTGCCAGCTGCTCTTCGCCGACGACGAGCTCATGGGCGTGACCCCGCCGATGTTTATCGAGACCACCATCGTCCAGACCGACCCGGGCTTCAAGGGCGATACCGTCCAGGGTTCCACCAAGCCGGCCACCATCGACACCGGCGCTGTCATCCAGGTCCCCATGTACCTCAACGAGGGCGAGGTCATTAAGGTTGACACCCGCGACGGCAAGTTCGTCTCCCGCGTCTAGCAACCAACTCTTCTAGGAGGACTCATGCCCCAGGAAATCAAGATTGACGGCATCGGCATTTCGCCCGATGTTCTGACCGCCATCGTCTCGCGCGCCGTCACGGATGTCGAGGGCATCGCCTCCGTGGGCGTCAAGGACCTTGCCACCAACCTTGTCTCCATGATGCTTTCGTCCAAGGCCCCGGCTTCCGAGCCGGCGGTCGAGGCCGAGGTCATCGGCGACAAGCTCGCGCTTACCGTGCGCGTCGTGGTGTTCTTTGGCTATCCGTTCAAGAAACTCGCCGATGCCGTTCGAGCCGCCGTGGTTGCCGCCATCGACGCCCAGGTGGGCGTCGAGGTCGAGCGCGTTGACGTTTGCATCGACGGCCTCGTTTTCCCCAAGGAGTAACCTTTGAGCCTTAAGGTTTATCGCGGGCGTACGCTTGCCCGCAGTCAGGCGCTGCAGCTGCTGTTCCAGGCTGAGGCCACGGACAGCCCGCTCGAGCGCGTCCTCGAGGGCGATTTCCTGATCTCGAAGGGTCCTCTCGACCCCTACGCGCTGGAGCTGTGCCGCGGTGCCTACGAGCACATCGACCGCATCGACTGCGCCCTGCGCTCCGTTGCCAAGAACTGGGATCTTATGCGCATGCCCGGTGCCGACCGCAATCTGCTGCGCATCGCCGTCTATGAGATGCGCTTCCTCACCGACGAGGAGGTCTCGGACGCCATCGTTATCAACGAGGCTGTCGAGCTTGCCAAGGCCTATGGCACCGACCAGTCCGCGTCGTTCGTCAATGGCGTGCTGGGCAAGATCGCTCGTAGCGAAGAGCTACCGGGCGAGGACCTGTATCAGGAGCTGCTGGCCGAGGACCGTGCCCGCGAGGAGGCCCAGGCTGCCGAGGCTGCCGCCAAGGTTGCCGCCGCTCAGGCTGCGGCCGGCGTTCTCGACGAGGATGCCGAGGTCGCCGAGGCCGAGACCGGTACCGTCGAGGAGTAGCCATGCCAGAGGGTTCCGTCCGCAACTTCGACGAGATCTCGGACCGCTTGGACCAGATTATCGCGACCGTTCGCTCCAAGGATACGTCCCTGGAGCGTTCGCTCGATCTGTTCGACGAGGCGATCGAGCTGGGCTCCCGTGCGGTCGACATGGTCGATAAGTTTGAGCTGACGCCTCGTGAGGCCGATAAGCTTGAGCAGGAATACGATGAGGATGCGGCAAACGAATCCAAGGATAGCCAGGCCGCGTCTCCGGATACGAATGGTTGATGGCATTCATGAAACGTGTGCGTCTTGATGACGAACTGATTTCACAGGGCATCTGCGCCGATCGCGCGGATGCCCTTCGCACTCTTATGGCCGGCTTGGTCTCGAGCGGCGGCGAGCGTTTGACCTCGCCGGGTCTTAAGGTGACGCCCGGCCTGCCGTTGCACGTGAAGGGTCGTATTCCCTACGTGGGGCGCGGCGGGCTCAAGCTCGAGGGCGCGCTCGATGCGTTTGGGATTGATCCGACGGACCTTGCTTGCCTCGATGTGGGCTGCTCCACGGGCGGCTTTACCGATTGCCTGCTCAAGCGTGGCGCCGCCACGGTTGTTTCGGTCGATGTGGGTCGCGCCCAGTTTGATTGGTCACTGCGCCAGGACGATCGCGTGACGCTCCATGAACGCACCAATGTGACGCAGTTGCCCGAGCTCGGCTACGGCGGCGCTGTCGACCTGGCCGTGTGCGATGTGTCGTTTACGAGTATCGCGAATATCATCGACGCCGTGCTGGCGTGCCTGAAGCCTTCGGGTTCGTTCTGCACGCTCGTAAAGCCGCAGTTTGAGGCGCCGGCTGCGCTGGTGGGCGAGGGCGGCATCGTGACCGACCCCGCCGTCCGCCGCGATACGCTCGTGGCGGCGATTGAACTCTTTGCCGCCAAGGGCCTGTTCCCGCGCGACGTGTGCGTGTCGCCCATCCATGGCGCCAAAGGAAACGTTGAGTTTTTCCTGTACGGCACGAGGTTTGCCCCCGGCGAATGCACCGACGATGAGCTGCATTCCCAGGTATCGGTTTTGAGCGAGAAAGCTGCAACGCTATGAAGGTCTTTCTGGTTCCCAATTTCTACAAGCAAGAAGCGGTCGAGAGCGGCCTGATGCTCGAGCTTTGGCTTTCGCGCCAGGGCTACGAGGTCGCATGGGCTGCCGACCAGCGTTCCAAGATCCAGAGTGCTCCCGATGTTGACGATGCCGACCTGGTCATTACGCTCGGCGGTGACGGTACGCTGCTGCGTGCCGCTCGCATTCTCAACTACCGTGAGATTCCCATTTTGGGTCTTTCCTATGGTCATTTGGGGTTTTTGACGGCCGCGAGCCCCGAGGAGCGCGACATTTTGCAGGTCGTGAGCGATGCCCTGTCCGGCGAGCTCCATGTGAGCCGCCGTGCCACCATCGCCGCCGATATCGTTTCGGTTCGCGAAGACGGCACGAAGGATGTCGTGCGCACGTTTGCCCTCAACGATATGGCGCTTACGCGCGGGCCCCTGTCCGATATGGTCGAGTTCGATATCACGGTGTCCGGCCATCATATCGACCGCCTGCGCGGCGACGGCGTGGTTGTATCTACGGCGACTGGCTCCACCGGCTACGCGCTTTCCGCCGGCGGCCCCATCGTCAGTCCCGATTACACGGGCATGGTCTGTGTGCCCATCGCTCCGCATACCATTCAGGCTCGCGCCTTTTTGACCTCGCCGAGCGATATCGTCGAGATCTTTATGTCCGATGATCGCCCGAGCGTGCCGGCGATCGCCATCGACGGGCAGTTTATTACCTGCGATGGCACGGTCGAGAGCGTGGCCGTGCGACGCGGTCCCGGCGATGTGCTGCTGCTGGATTACGGCCCCGAGAGCTTCTATAACTCGGTGAGCCGCGTGTTCTACGGAGTGCGCCATGATCGATGAGCTGCAGGTTTCCAACATTGCACTCATTCGCGAGGCGACGTTGGTTCCGAGCGCGGGTCTAACGGTTCTGACCGGAGAAACCGGCTCCGGTAAGACCGCGCTGCTCTCGGCGCTTAAGCTCATTTTGGGCGAGCGCGCGGATTCGTCGACGGTGCGCGAGGGCGAGGCGCTTGCCAGCGTCGAGGCGCGTCTGTTTGACGGACCGCACGACACGGAGGGCTTCACCGTGCAGCGCAGCCTTTCTGCCGAGGGCCGCAGCCGCGTAAAAATTGACGGCCGCATCGCCAGCGTGCGTGAACTTTCGGAGCGCGTCGGCGTGATGATGGATCTTTGCGGTCAGCACGAGCACCAGCGCCTGCTCGACCCGGCGCATCATGTTGCCATGGTCGATGCCTGGGCAGGGCGCCCGGCACTCGAGGCGCTCGAGCACTACCGTGCTTGCTTTAAGGCATCGCGTGCGGCTGCCAAGGAGGTCCGTCGCGTCGAAGAGGCCTCGCGTGCGCAGGGGAGTCGCGTCGAGGAGGCGCGCTTCGCCATGGAGCGCATCGCCGAGGTCGACCCCAAACCGGGCGAGTATGAGGAGCTCGAGGAGCTGCTGCCGCGCTCCGAGCATGCTGAGGTGTTGGTGGCCACGGCCAACGATGCCCATGCATCGCTTACAGCTGAAGGGGGAGCGCTCGATGCCGTGAACAGTGCCGTGGCGGAGCTTTCCCGCATGGCGACCGTCGACCGCAAGCTGGGCGACATCGCCGATGCGCTTTCGGATGCCTGCATCTCGCTCGAGGATTGTGCCAACGAGCTGCGCGCCTATCGCGATGGGGTCGCTTTCGATCCGCGCGAGCTGGCTCGTATGCGCGAGCGTTATTCCGATCTTAAGGGTTTGCTACGTCAGTGGGGACCCACCATGGGCGATGTCTTTGCCATGCGCGATCGCTCACAAGAGCTGTTGTCGCTGGTCGATGATGGTGATGAGCGGATCAAGAAGGCTCGCGAGGCGCTCGGGTGTGCCGAACGCGAGCTTTTTGCTGCTGCCAAGGCGCTTAAACGCGTGCGGAATACCGCAGCCCCTCGCTTTTGTCACGAGGTTGGCCGTCAGATGGCGCGCCTGGAGATGGGCGACGCCGAGCTCGTTTGGGAGTCGCGCGATCTTCCGCGTGCCGAATGGACGCTGGCGGGGCCTTCGAGCTATGAGCTTTTGTATCGCAGTGGTGCCGGATTGACGCCGCGCCCCCTGCGCCGCATTGCGTCGGGCGGCGAGCTGAGCCGCGTCATGCTGGCGAGCAAGGTCGTTCTCGGTAACGCGGACGGCGTGGATACGCTGGTGTTCGACGAGGTCGATGCCGGTGTCGGCGGCTCTACAGCACGTGCCCTCGCGAGCGTGCTGGCAGATCTCGCCGCTACGCATCAGGTGATTGTCGTAACCCACCTGGCGCAGGTCGCTGTCATGGCCGACAAACACTACGTGGTGAGCAAAGAGCCCGGCGACGTTCCCCAGACGCATCTGGATGAGGTGGCCGGGGACGCCCGCATCGCAGAGATCGCCCGCATGCTGAGCGGCGATCAATCGGAGGCAAGCCTGGCACACGCCAAGCAGATGCTGGAAGAGGCTCGAGGTTAGAACGAGCTGACAGTGTTGGCGGGGACAAAATATCAGCAATTGTTGCACCGCCACTTGCTTGTCTGGCCCGACCGTCAAAAACTATGCCGGTTTACTACGATGAATCGGCGTAGCTCGAGCACAGCTAAAATTGTAAAAAGAAAACCGCAGGTAGAACCCCTGCGGTTTTCTTTTAAAACACGATGTGGTCGCATATCCCGATTTCATCGTAGTAAACCGGCATAGTTTTATCGGAATGGTACATAACGTCCCCTGATAAAACCTACTCCACGACCTTATCCGGCTGGATGAGCTCCTCGTAGTAGCTGATATGCTCGCGGGCGTCTTCAATCTCGGGCAGCAGGAAGTTGTATATAACCTCGATGATCATCGTGGCACTCATCTTGGAGAACGCAAAGTCGCCCGTGGTGAGCAGTGCCTCGTGGTTCACAGTATTAAAGGTGTAGTCGGCCAGGCGAGCAAGCGGGGACTTGCTGTCGCTGCTGATGACGACAACGGTGGCGCCACAGCCGCGAGCCGCTTTTGCCATGCGATTCAGTCGACGCGACTTGCCGGAGCTCGAGATCAGCACGATGACATCTCCGGGGCGCAGCGTAAGCGCAAAACCAATCGAGGTCTCGCTGATGGTGCTTGCCATACAGCGAAGGCCCAGCTGCGAAAACTTAAACGTCGCGTCGAGCGCGACGGCGTTGGTGTTGCCTACGGCAGCAAACTCGATAGCCCCTGCGTTCTTAAACGCGTGCACGACGGCTGCCAACGTGTCGTGGTCAATGCCATCGATAGTCGCATTAAGCTCGCTTACCTTTGCAGCGAGAATATTCTTGAGGCTCTGCTCCATATTGTCGAGCGAGACCTCGTCGGTGAGGCCTTCATTGCGCTGGCTTTCCAGATCGCGCGCTAGTGAAAACTGGAAACTGCGAAAACTGCCAAAACCCAGTTTGCGGCAGAAGCGCGAGACGGTTGCCTCGGAGGTTGCAGCGGCGCGCGAAAGCTGAGCGGCTGTCAGACGCGGGGCCTCGGACTGGTGCTCTAGGATATAGTCGACAATGCGCTGCTCGGACTCGCTGTACCCCCTGTGCATACTAATAAGGGAGAGTGCGCTCTTGCTGCTATCGGACATGGGATGGCTCCTGGCTGGCATGAAAATCGGACTTGTTTTGTAATGTCGTAGTATACGGGCATTTTCAATTACAAGATACACCTTGCCGTTTCAATAGTTGATGGTAAACTTTCATCGACCGTTTACGGTAATGAAAGAACCTTTCACCGGAGAAATGAGCTGTATTGCTTCTCATATAAGCGGTGGGTTGGTATCTTTCAGGTGTGGAAAAACGCGTATCGAAGCGCGTGTAGGGGAGCGCCCGCGGGCGCTGTACTCAAGAAGGAGGGACACATGGCTAAGTTTGACATCATCGCAGCCACCGGTTGCCCGACCGGCATTGCGCACACCTTCATGGCGAAGGAGGCGCTGGAGAAGGCGGCTGCCGAGCGCGGTCTGACCATTAAGGTCGAGACCCATGGCCAGGTCGGTGTCGAGAACGAGCTCACTAAGAGTGAGATCGCTGGTGCCAAGGCCGTCGTCGTCGCAGCCGACAAGGATGTCCAGGCGGAGCGTTTCGCCGGTAAGCCCATGGTTTCCGTTGGTGTTTCCAAGGCCCTGTCCGTCGAGGCTGCCGGCAAGCTGATCGACCGCGCACTCGCCGCCAAGGGCGACGATACGGTTGCCGCTGCTGCCGATGTCGAGGATGAGGTCGAGGAGAAGGAATCCATCGGCCACATCATCTATAAGCACCTCATGAACGGCGTTAGTCACATGCTGGTCTTCGTCGTTGCCGGTGGCGTCCTGACCGCCGTTTCGTTCCTGTGGGGCATCACGTCCTTCGATTCGACGGCTGCCGACTACAACAGCTTCGCCGCTATGCTCAAGATCATCGGCGGCATTGCCATGAACCTCATGGTTCCCGTGCTTTCCGCCTACATCGCCGAGTCCATCGGCAAGCGCCCGGCACTCGTCCCCGGCTTTGTTGCCGGTATGATCGCCATCCAGGGCCTGCCCGTTAACGCCGATACCCACATGATCGATGCTGGCGGCACCGGTGTGGGCTTCGGCTTCCTGGGCGGCATTGTCGGCGGCTTCCTCGCCGGCTATGTCATCCTTCTGCTCGAGAAGGTTTTTGCCAAGCTGCCCAAGAACCTGGACGGCCTCAAGGCCATCTTCCTGTACCCACTGTTCTCGACTGCTATCGTCGGTTTGGTCATGCTCGGCATCTCCGGCCCCATGGCTGCCATCAACACCGCCATGATGGATTTCCTCAAGGGTCTGTCTGCCTCTGGCGCTGTTGTCCTGGGTCTTGCTATTGGTTGTATGTGCGCCTTTGACATGGGTGGCCCGGTCAACAAGGCTGCTTACGTCACCGGTACCGCCATGCTCACCGAGGCCCTGGCTGCTGGTGTCGGCACCGACACCTATAACTTCGGCACCAACTTCATGGCTGCCGTCTCTGCCGCCTGTATCGTTCCGCCGCTGATCACCACCTTCGCCGTCATCGTCGGCAAGAAGTATTTCAGCCAGGAGGATCATGACGCCGGTGTCGTCAACCTCATCCTTGGCTGCACCCACATCACCGAGGGCGCCATTCCGTTCATGACCAAGAACATCTGGCCCGTCATGCCCATCATGATGCTCGGTTCCTCCATCGCCTCGATCCTGACCATTATGTTCAACGTCCACGATCCGGCACCCCACGGTGGCTTCCTGGTCCTGCCCGTTGTCGAGAACGGTCCGCTGTGGGTCCTCGCGATCCTCATCGGCGCCGTGGTCGGTGGCATCCTGTTCGTTGCCTTCAAGAAGTATGACTTCGAGAAGAACCAGAAGGCCGCTCCTGCCGCTTCCGCTAAGCCGGTCGAGGCTCCCAAGGCCGCTGCCGTCGAGGCCTCCAAGGCCGAGGCTGCCGGCTTCGTGAAGGTCGAGAATGTCTTTGTCGCCGAGGACTTCGCTTCTCGTGACGAGGCTCTGAGCTTCGTTTCCAACCAGGCCGTCAAGGCCGGTATCGCAAACGACGCCGACGCCGTGATGAACGCCTTCCTGGCTCGCGAGGCCGAGGGCACCACGGGCATGATGGAGGGCTTTGCTATCCCGCATGCCAAGTCCGATGCCATTACCGAGGCTGCTGTCATCGTCGTCAAGGACGACTCTGGCGTGACCGGTTGGGATACCATGGACGGCGCTCCCGTCAACGTGGCTATTGCCCTGCTCATCCCCGGTGCCCAGGCCGGCACCACGCACCTCAAGATCCTGTCCAAGGTCGCTGAGGCGCTCATGGACGAGGACTTCCGTGCCACCGTCAAGGGTTCCTCCGACGCCGCCGAGATCGCCAAGACGATCAACGCCCGTCTGGTCTAAACCCGCAGCACGCGTAAAACATCGCTCCCTGCATACAAGGCGGAGACCCCCTCTAGGGCCTCCGCCTATTTCTACCTCTCCCACAAGTTGCGGTGAAATAGGGACTGTTTAAACGATTCAACTCCAAATGCAGTCCCTATTTCACCGCAACTTGGAAGAAGGGGATAGCGCGGCCTGTCTATCGGATCGTCCGTGCGGATAAATATTCAGCCAGAATTCCGTTCGCACGATATTGCTCTGGACCGACCGAGTTTCCGCAGCTCGCCTGCCGGGCGGGGCGGTTAAGTTTGTCGCGAGTTCCGCACGCAAAGGAAAGCACTTAATGTGCTTTCCGTCTT
>ENA-ORVG01000036-ORVG01000036.1-human-gut-metagenome-genome-assembly--contig:-NODE-36-length-157629-cov-31.573051_pt1 | contig 157629 bp, 137 predicted proteins | sample MGYA00242091_ERZ509233 | MGnify/ENA primary metagenome ERZ509233 (study PRJEB26280, sample SAMEA2338840) | human gut metagenome | biome: human gut; feature: human-associated habitat; material... | reverse complement strand
TGTTGTCAGCAGCCCGTTTCACGGTCTGCGTGTAGTTCCTTGTAAACTGACCTAACACGCATTACAAAATCAATACGCATATAATACGGAGTTAATACGCATTACGGAGGTGGTGCCGCCTATGAGAAACAGAGAGCAGATCTATGGACAGGAGGCCGCAGGGCTGCTGCGGAACATAACCGTCTATCACTGCATACGCCGTGACCAGCTTCTACGCCTGTATCCGGGCAAGGAGGGCGTCATTGAGAACCTGCTGCGCTATCTGGTCAAGCAGCAGCGGATATTTTATAACACTGACCGGGATTGCTACGGAGATGTCCCTGACTGCCGCGAGGACAGAGAACTGACAGCGGCACTATGGGTGCTGCTGGACTTTATCGAAAAGGTGGAGTATCACAGCCCCGACAATATGCCGGCAAAGCTGGTATTCTTCGCCGATGGCGAGGTATATGAGGTCGTCTATGTAACCCCGGGTAAGGAAGCGTTGCTGCAGCACGCACTGGCCGCAGAAGATGATTCCGGGCGACGGCTCGTTATCATTGAGGAAGAAGACCAAATGCAGCACCTGCACATCCCTCATATCGCCGCCTACTGCATGGTGGATGACCAAGGCTGCGTACAGTACTTCAGGAAGGAGGAACCTTGTGGACAGAGCCACCCTCTCGCAGCGGATAGAGAGCATTTTGAATGAGATCACCCGCCTGTCCAACACGCTCTACGCTATGGACAACACGAATATCCAGCGGCATTCAGATAACTATGAAATGCTGTCCACCGAGGCCGCACTGCGGGGTGAGGTCATTGCCTGCCGGCTGCGGCACCTGATCTATGAGACGACCACCATCCGAAAAGCCGAGTATCTGACATCGGCTGGTGTCATGCAGGGCATCTCTGTTATAGAGAAAGATGGCATACTGGAAATCACGCTCCCCTGCCTACTGCCTAAGAAGAGCAAGAAGCATAGCTGTGAGTATCTGACAGACCCCATCTACTACACGCTTAGTAAGTATGCGCAGACACACACGCTGCTCAAGTTCCGGCACTGTGTTGTCTGCTTTTCTCATATCTACAGCCGCGAGCTGTCCCCCAACCGGGTGCGTGACTATGACAATCTGGAGCTCAAGCAGCTTTTGGATGTGATTTCCACCTTCGTTATGGAGGATGATACGGGTCTGCTGTGCGATGCCTATAACACGACGGAGATCGGCGACAGTGACTGTACCCGCGTGTCGGTGATGGATAAGGAGCGTTTTCAGGGCTGGCTTTCGGACCGCGAGAATCGGCTTCGCTCTATATCCGATTTATAGTGTTTTGGCTGTATCAGAAACGGTACACATGACCACGGTACGGCAAAGCCTGTATTTCCGGGCATTTTCACATGACCGGTGCGGGCGAAAAATACCGTGGTCATGGCAGTCTGGGTACTGCACACCAGAAGGAGGTGGTCAGTATGAGTACCCTACCACAGAAAGCTCCCGGTAGCCTATCACAAGCCTATCAGCTATTGGCCCTGGTCGCCCTGTCCGGTGAGCTGCCGGCCAGCCAACTGAGCAGGCTCGCCGGTGGCACCAGCTACAAAGAGAACGTGGTCAAGTCGCTGAAGCGTCAGCGGCTTTTGCTGTCCTACTACAAGAACGGACTGCGTGGATACCGGCTCACCGCCGCGGCGAAAAAGCTGCTGCTGGAGCGTGACCCTGAGCGTTTTTCCTTCTACCTGTCCGGTGCCTGCGCCACCAACCACATCAGGAGCGAGCCGGAGCAGCGGCTTCGACTCCACCGTGTCTCTCAGACATTGATCACCATGCGTAACGCCAACGTTAGTATCTTCCGCGATGAAAAACCCGGCGTATTCCGTCCCGGTGAAACAGCGATTGGTAGCATCTGCACACCTGCCTTCTATTCATCCCGTGAGATCAAGGAGATGGGGACAACCTTTGTTAAAATCCGTGGGGCCCGGTCCGTGGGCGTTTTACTGACACCGCAGCATATCCACGTGGTTTACAACATGGGCAATGCGCTGATGAAATGGAGCTATAAAGCCGAAATGCGGACAAAGGCGCTCATGCAGACGGTGCTGTGCCGTGAACGAATGCCGCACCAGTACCACCCGGATGCGGTGCGGGGGCTTCTGCTGGGTGACAGTATGGAACAGGCCTATGAGCTGCTGACCAACCAGGGCGGCAAGAACTATTTCATTCTGGATGGCAGCTATGAACGGTTCTGCTTCCTGACCAACGACCATCATGGAGAGGTGCTGCTGCGCCTTATCTGCGATGAAGAACTGGACAATGAGCTGCGTGAGCTGCTGCTCCTTGATTTGGAGCCCCAACAGCCGGGTGAAACGGTGGAGAACGACGCCATGACGCCAGAGGGCGCACCGGTGCTGTTCGCCTATGATTGTGACCTGCCGCGGATCAGGCGGTTTGATACGGCGCTACGGCTCCAAGACCGCTATGGCATCCTGATCTGCTTCGATCATCAGGCCGAAGTGCTGCGCCGCTACTGCGGTGACAGGGCCGTTGTGCAGGCCATTGACTTTGATGCGTTTGAAGGGAGGTTTTTGCCGTAGAGAAAAAGAAGCTGCGAAGTCTGCTGTTTTCGCTCCCGCTTTTTCTGGCGGGACTGCTGTTTGGCGGCGGCTATCTGGCGCAATTCGTCCGGAACTATCAGCAGTGGAAGGACGCAGGCGGAACGCCCGGCGACGGAAGCTCACCGGCCACGCCGGTGCTGTCCTTCTCCGCCTGCTGCGAAGCGCTGTTCAGTAAGAGCGGGATCATCGGCGTGGGGCTTTGCCTGTTGCTGCTGGGGCTGCTGATCGTCATGGTGATGCGCATGGGCTATTCCGACGTTGGGGAGTATGATGCGGAGCGTAATCTGACCTACTCCAACAAAGGCACCTACGGCACAGCCGGATTCATGGAGAAAGCGGAGATGAAGGGCGTCCTTGATCTGGTATCCGACATCAGCAAGCACAGCGGCGTCATACTGGGCAAGCTGGACAACCAGGTGGTGTGTATTCCGGAAAACTCCCGGCTCAACGGCAATATTGCCGTGTTCGGCGCCAGCGGCTCCATGAAAACGCGTGCCTACTGCATCAACCGTATCCTGCAAAGCGCGTCCGAGGCCCACAACGGCCACAAGGAGTCTCTGATCATCACCGACCCGAAATCCGAGCTTTACGAAAAGACCAGCGAGTATCTGCGCAGCAAGGGCTATGTGGTGAGGGTGTTCAACCTGATCCAGCCGGAGAACTCCGATTCATGGAACTGTCTGGCGGAGATCGAGGGCGATGAACTGATGGCGCAGATCTTCTGTGACATTATCATCAAGAATACCGGCAGCGAGAAGGGCGACCATTTCTGGAACGCCGCGGAGATGAACCTATTGAAAGCACTGGTGCTGTATGTGGCGCTGGGCTATCCACCAGAGAGCCGGAATATCGGCGAGGTCTATAAGCTGCTGGTGCTGAACGCGGAAAAGGAGCTGGATAACCTCTTTTCCATGCTGCCGGCCAGCCATCCCGCCAGAGCGCCCTATGCGCTGTTCAGCCAATCCTCGGATACGGTGCGCAGCGGCGTTATCATCGGACTGGGCAGCCGCTTGCAGGTATTCCAGAACCGGCCCATCTGCCAGATCACCAGCCATGATGAAATTGATATGGCGCTGCCGGGCAAGCAGCCCTGCGCCTATTTCTGCATTACATCCGATCAGGACAGCACCTTTGATTTCCTCACGTCCCTGTTCCTATCCTTCGCGTTTATCAAGCTGATCCGTTACGCGGATAAGAACTGTGCCGACCGCAGGCTGCCAGTCCCCGTTCATGTGCTGGGCGAAGAGTTGACAGCCTGCGGTGTTATTCCAGACTTGAGCCGAAAGATCAGTGTGATCCGCTCGCGGGGCGTCAGCATGAGCTGCGTGTTTCAGAATCTGGCGGGCTTACAGAACCGGTATCCCTACAACCAATGGCAGGAGATATTGGGCTGCTGCGACTATCAGCTTGCACTGGGCTGCACCGATGAGCTGACTGCCAAATTCCTCAGTGACCGTACAGGAGAGGTCAGCGTCCATGTCTCTAGCAAGGCCAAGCAGTTGGGTACATGGCGTATCAGCAACTACACGCCGGAGTTCCGCGAAACCAGCGGCGTGGGCAAGCGCAAGCTACTGACTATGGATGAGGTGCTGCGCCTGCCGGTAAACCGCGCGCTGGTCATCGCACGCGGCAACAAGGTGCTGCAGGTAGATAAGTACGACTATACCAATCACTACGAGGCAAAGAAGCTGCGGGACTGCAAGGCCTCCGCCCATATCCCGGAATGGCGTAAAAGCCCTGTGTTTTCACCCGCGCCGAAACAAACAGAGCAGCCTATTAAGTCAAAGAAAGTGCCGAGCAGGCGCAGTGAGTTTGTAAAAACCGATAAAGATTCCATCATGTCAACCAAAATGTGAGCTAAGGAGGAAAGTAATATGCCGAGAAAGAAAACAGAAGAACTTGCCGTGATGCCGGAAGCACCGGCACTTCCCATCGTCCCCGAGGATGCGGCAGAACAGCCGGTGACAGAAGAGTGTTTGCCGGAAATCGCAGCCGATCCTGTTGTGGAGGATACTGTACCTACAGAGAGTGTTCTCGCCGAACCTGCGGAAGTGGTGACTGTGCCGGAGGATCCCCAGCCCTCTGAAAAGCCGAAGCGCACCGTCCGCAAACGAACCGCTGCAAAAAAGACGGTAGAGGTGGAGAAGCAGGCTACGCCGCCTACTGAGGATGCTGCCGCCTCTGCTGAACCTGCCCCTGCCGCTGTCCAACAGAGAGATATTTTGACATTGGATGCCCGGGGCGAAGCGGAAACGCAGGCGCAGATGGAGGACATTATCTGGCACGAGATCCACAATGCCTACCGCACCCGGCGCATGCTCTCCGGTATGCTGAGCGGCATTGAAAGAACGGAGGCGGGGAAAACCATTGCCATTGTGGACTACAAGGGATTCCGCATTGTGATCCCCTTGAAGGAGATGGTGCTGGACTTCCCGGCAGATATGTACGGTGCTGACTATAATGAGATGATCCTTCGACACCAGAAGATCCTCAATAAGATGCTGGGCGCAGAGGTGGATCTTATGGTCAAGGGCATCGACGCCAAAAGCCGAACCGTTGTTGCCAGCCGAAAGGACGCCATGCTGAAGAAGCAGCAGATCTACTATTTCGGTAAGGACGGTGACGGACAGTATCGTATTTATGACGGGCGCGTGGTGGAGGCTCGTGTGATCGCTGTGGCGGAGCAGGTCGTCCGGGTCGAAGTGTTTGGCGTGGAGACATCCATCCTGGCTCGCGATCTTTCGTGGGACTGGATCGGCGATGCTCATGACCGCTATGCTGTGGGAGACAAGGCTCTGGTACGCGTGCTGGAGATTGACCGCACAGAGCCGGAGCGCATCAGAATTAAAGCCGACATCAAAAGCGTATCCGGCAACAGCAAGAATGACAATCTCCAGAAATGCCGTATTCAGGGCAAATATGCCGGGAAGGTCACCCATATCCATAAGGGCGTTGTGTATATCCGCCTTAGCAACGGTGCCAATGCCATAGCACATTCCTGCTATGATCGGCGCAGACCCGGACGAAAGGATGATGTCAGCTTTGCCGTTACCCATCTGGATGAGGAACACGGCGTTGCGCTGGGGATCATCACCCGAATTATCAAGCAGCATATTTAGGATGCGCGAAAAGCAGCTGGCCGCAAATGCGACCAGCTGTTTTTTTTGTGAATTATTCAAGCATCATGAACGTATCAGTGTTGTGCCTGTGCTATCAGGCCGGTAGCTGACCGGTGTGCAGGTAACGGAGAAGCTGCTCTTTGTCCAAATGGCCGATGCCGAGATAGTCCAAATCGAAGGGATTGTCTTCAAAGAAGCTGGTTTCGTGCATGGCACCGCCCAGCACGATCATGCTGTCAATGATCGGTGTCGGTACGCCGAACTTTTTGCCTAGGTCGTGGTAGATCTTGCAGCCCACGGGAATGTCCTCGGTGATGTAGCGGTGGTCGATGGAATTTGGCCCCGTATTGCCCTCGTCGCAGGGCTTGTCCAGCGGAAAGATCACATTATCCTCGCCCTCGGAGCCAAGGCCCATGTACTCCTGCGTCAATATGCTGCGGCGGGAGAAGAATGACTCATAGGCATAGTCCGGGATGCGGATGCCGATCGCGTCGGCAATGGCACATTCTTCCTGATAGAACTGATACTGCACTCGGCAGATGGAGGGGCACAGCCCGTGGGAGTACATGGAATAGCTGTCGGGGTCGTTGCCATAGATGGATGACCAGTTTTCCATGCTCGACACGCCCAGCACCGAAGCGGGAACGTGGATCACCGGGTTGACATTGGAAAAGCCAATGTCCAGCACCGTGTCTCCGGCCACAGGGCCATCCCCGTGGGTAACGGCATCCATGCAGGGCAGATATTTGGCGGACTCCAGAAAATCATCGATATCTGTCATGGGCTGCGTCGCGCCGCGAAGGGTAATGGCGCGATATTTCGCGCCTACATGGGGCATTGTAAAGCCGCCGATCTTCTCCAGCCGCGTTCCGTAGGGAGCGGAGCTCCAGCCGCCCACGATGACTTTCTTGGTGCAGCCGGCCTCGCGCATGAAGCGGCGCAGCAGAAGCGTGGCGTAGTTATCAGTAAAGATATGTACGACCTGACCGTCCTCCAGCAGCGGCACCAGGGTGCGCAGGTAGTGTTCCTGGGCGTTGGCGGTAATGCCGATCACGATAAGCCCCGCGCCCTTTACCACCTCGGCCATATCCGTGCTGGCCAGATCCAGAAACGCACGGCCTGACCGCTCAAAGCCGTACAGGTTCCGCTGTACGCCATCCAGCAGGATGCCGGTCTTGTCCAGATTCGCCACGGCCTTGGGGGTGCGGGAATAGAGCCGCACTTCCCGTCCGGCCAGCTTCATATCTGCGGCGCAGGTCTTTCCGACCGCACCACCGCCTAAAACGGCAATGGGCAGATCCTTCAGGTACGACATATCATGCTTCATCAAATATTGCCCTCCTTCTGCTTTTTTGACTTTATCATTATGCACAATACCAGTTTACCATAGAGAACACGAGAATTGCAGTTAAAAAAGTGTAAAATATATGGCACACCAAAGGCCACGTCACTACATCGGCAGAGGATGGCAGCAGATTGGCACTGTTTTGCGATTTCGCCGTAAATCACCATGTGCTATACTTGGTACAGTCAAAATTGTAAAGACCGCCGGGTGGTAACTCGGCGGTCTTTCGCATACAGGAAGAGGGTGTTTTATATGTGGTAGGCAGAGCAGCGTTTCACGCCCGAGCGGCAAATGCAATCGCCGCAAAACCCAAACAACAGTACATAGTGTTGAAAAAGGCGAGGCTCCAGTCGTAAATATCTTCAAAGCACATTAAACAGTGCTGCGATATTTACGTAAAGGAGAGAACGCCCATGAGGAGAAAAAGAATGCGTTTAGTTTCACTTATTTTGAGTGCCGTGTGTCTGTTAGGCTGCGCAGTCCAGCCGGCACCGGTCTCGGATTCGTCTGAGTCCAACACCAAGGTCTCTGCCTATGCAGCAAGTCAGGCCGAGCAGAACGAAGAGGAGCGCACGGAGGCCGAATCCCTGCTGCCGCAAACAGAAGATGGAGGCGATACATCTGAGAGCAGCGTCGCTCCTGAGCGGGCAAATGCATCAGAGAATGCGGATAAAGCCGCAGAAAAGCAGCCTACAGCTGTTGAAACGGCACCGCCCGCTGCACCGAAAGAGCCGGCAATACCCGCGCCTGCGCCGGAGAGCAAACCTGCTCCTACGCCTACACCTGCACCTACCCCGGCAGAGAAGCAGGAGGAAGAACCTGCGCCTGCGCCTACGCCCGAACCTGCGCCCACGCCGAAGCCTGCCGCCAGCGGGAACATCTACTCCATCGCGGAGGCTGTCCGGGCGGGCAACGAGTACGCAAGAGCGCAGTACGGCGTGACCATCGACACCAGCATGACCGCGGCCAATTCCAGCTTCTTCCCCGGCACGGCAGACAGCGTGGCATGGCTGGCGGAGAACGGCGGGCAGGCGGCGCTGACCGCCGCCGTAAAGGGCAACGTGGATGCCACCTTCGCCTGCCTCGCTGCCATGGACGGCGCAGAGACGGTCAGCGCGTATGCGCGATTCAACTGCACCGCCCGCTACGATGCGGCATCGGACGAATACATCGTGGTGGTGCTGTACGGATAAACCAACTGAACACCCGACCGAAAGACCGACAGCGTGAGCTGCCGGTCTTTTGCGTTGGGAGAAAGGACGAGCATGAAGAAAACAATTCCTAAGCTGTTGACGCTGGTATGTCTTTTAGTAGCAATCATGGGACTGTCCATCGTGACCGCCCACGCTGCCACGGTCACAGGCACGATCAGCGGCGGCAACGAGTACCGCTACCATGAGGACAAAACGCCCGTGCCGCAATGGGGCGCGTTTACCAGCACAAAGCTGAAATACTTTACCAGAGATGATACAGGCGTAACGGTGCCTGCCTATTGCATGGAGCCATCCGTTCGCTCTGCCAGCGGCGATCTGAGCTACTCCTCCACCAGTTGGAGCAGCCTGAGCTGGAATCAGCGGTATGCCGTGACGCTGGCCATGGCCTATGGTTATGGCGGCAATTACGGCTTCAATATGCACCCGGACTGCGCGCAGCTGGCGACGCAGGCGGTGATTTGGGAGTTCGTGTGCGGCTACCGCAGCCCGGTGTACCCCTACACGCTGTACGACACCACCTGCGCCAACCTGTTCCACTATGCGGGCGACGACGTGGCGGTGGCGTACAACATCATTATTGACCGCATTATGAACCACGGCAAGATCCCCAGCTTCGCGGTGAAGTACCGCAATCAGCTTTCGGGCGCTAATGCCATTACGCTGACATGGGACGGCAGCAAATACACCGGCACGGCCACCGACACAAACGGCGTGCTGCCGCAGTACTACTTCAGCACTAATATCAGCGGCGTGACGGTCAATCAGAGCTGGAACACGCTGACCGTGACGGCCACAAAGGACGCAGCGGCGCAGCTGAACGGCTATATCAGCAGCGACTACGGCTACTCGCTGGATGTGGAGGGCACAGAGTCCGTGCTGCTGGAGCCCAGCAACGGCAGCGGCTACCAGGCGTGTGCGGCGCTGACCTCACTGCCCGACCCCGTGTGGGCGTATATTCATTTTAAGGTCAAAATTGTGGAAGAGAAAGGCAGTCTGACCATCAACAAGGTGGACGCGGAAACCGGCAAGGCACTGGCAGGCGTGACCTATCGGCTATTTGATGCCAATGGTAAAAAGGTGGCTGACATGACCACCGGTGCAGACGGTAAGGCAGTGTTCAAGGATCTTCCACAGGGCAAGTATAGCTATCAGGAGATCAGCGCGCCCAGCGGCTATGTGGTGGACAACACCAAGTATCAGATCACCATTACGGCCACGGCACTGAACATTACGCAAAAGAGAACCAACACACCGGCCAAGGCCAGCATCGAGATCGTCAAGGTGGACGCTGATCACAAGACACCGCTGCAAGGCGCGGGCTTCCGACTGTATGATACTTCCGGTAAACAGGTCGCGGAGGGCAACACAGACGTCAATGGTAAGCTGACCTTCTCCAACCTGCGGTTGGGCAGCTATACCTACAAGGAATTCAAAGCACCGGACGGATATGTTTTGGATGACACGGCGTACTCCGCTGTGCTGAACCAAAACGGGCAGGTGCTGAAGGTCACTCGCGAGAATATACCGGTCAAAGGCAGTATTGAGGTCTTGAAGGTGGACGCAGAAACCAAGCAGCCGCTGGCCGGTGTGGTGTATTATCTTTTCGACGCCGATGGCAACAAGGTCGCGGATGGCACGACCGATGCCACCGGCAAGGTGACATTCTCCGGCCTGCGACTTGGCAAATACGCCTATCAGGAGATCAGCACCGTGGACGGCTATGTGCTGGACGAGACCAAATACGATTTCAGCATGACCACTGCGAACCTTAATATCAAAGTCACACGCGAGAACGTACTCGCCAAGGGCAGCATCACCGTCCGCAAGGTGGATGCGACGGGCGCACCGCTTGCCGGTGCGGAGCTGCTGTTGGAGACTTCCACAGACGGTAAGACATGGACGGAGGTCGGCAGAGTGACCACCGACAACACAGGCATCGCCAAGTGGAGCGACCTCAAGGTTGGCGCGCAGTATCGTATTACCGAAACCAAAGCTCCCGCAGGGTACACCCTCCTGACCGAGCCGCTGTTCACAGGAACGTTGGACAGCAATAACCGAGACATTACCATCACTGCTTGCAACAATGCGGGATTCGTCCTGCCGTTCACGGGCGGAACGGGATTTACAACCTATTTCCTGTTTGCAGCACTCATGCTTTGCATGGGTGTTTGTTTTTGCAAAAAATCTGATTTTATGAAGGAGACAGCTAAATGAAAAAGATCCATCGCGTGTTGGCACTGCTGTTGGCGGCGCTTATGGCCCTTGGGCTGATGACCACAGCATTTGCCGCAACAGATTCTGCGCCTACCATCGACCCCGGCAAGAAAGCATCCCTTTCCGTCTACAAGTACGACATCACCAAGGCCAGCAACGATGGTGCATGGGATGCTGAGTCCTACGTCAGCACCAGTCTGCATGATGATGCCGTTATTGACAAGCTGGCAAAGTATGCCATTCAGGGCGTGGAGTTCACCTACCTCCGCGTGGCCGATATTGTCATGAGCAATGAGCTGATGGACGGCCAGCGTAAGGTGGGCGTGCTGTATGACTTCGACAACAGTGATTGCAGCACCGCCGTTTTGTCCGCCATCGGCATGACCGGCGCAGATGCTTACAAGACTGAGAACGGCATCAACTACTTCACCAGCGATATGCTGAACAACAAGCTGTCCGCTGCGCTGACTGCCAATGCCACCACCGTGAAGAATGCGCTGGAGGCCGCTGTCAAGAACGGCGGCGTGGCCATGACCGAGACGGATGCCACAGGACACACCTCCGCTTCTGATATGGAGCAGGGATTGTATCTTGTCGTGGAGATCAGAGTCCCTGAAAATGTCACCAGCACCTGCAATCCCTTCTTCGTGTCCCTGCCTATGACCACCATTGACGGCACGGCGTGGAATTACGATGTGACCGTTTACCCCAAGAACCAGACCGGCAATCCTACGCTGGATAAGACCGTGCGTGAAGCAAAGAACTCCACCGGCAAGAATACCGGCAGCCTGACCGACATCACCGATGGGTACGCTCACACTGCCACCGCCTCTGTAGGCGACACGGTGGACTATCAGATCATCAGTACACTGCCCACGATTACCTCCAAGGCGTCTTCTCTCAGCGAATATTCTTATGTTGATACCATGTCCAAGGGCATCCGCTACAACAAGAACGATGTGGTTGTCGAGTTTTTCCGCGATGCTGGCTGCACCGACAAGATCGCCACATGGGCCGAAAATTCCGGCAAGTTCAACGTAGGGTACGATGATGCACAGAACATTATGACCATCCGCATGACCGACACCGGCCTGAGCGAGATCAACGAGGCGACCACCGTATATGCCGATAGTGTCAAGCGCGGCTATTCCGATTGCACCATGCGTATCACCTACGCCGCTACCCTGACTGCCGACGCTCAGATGGGTGACACCGACAACCCCAACGAGGTCGTGCTGACGTGGCGCAGAACGAATAGCACCTACTTTGATACCCTCAAGGACTGCTGCCATGTGTATACCTACGGTATCGACGTACTCAAGCAGTTTTCTGACAACGGCGGCAACCTGCGGAATGTAAAGTTCAAGCTGCACAATAACACCGACGATGTGTATGTCGTTGCCGAGCAGAAAGATGGTGTGTACTACGCCAAGGGTTTTGCCGCAAAGAAGGCTGACGCCACCACGTTCGTTCCCAATGCACAGGGACACATCGTGGTCAAGGGGCTGGAGGACGATGCTTATAGCCTGACTGAGATCGCTACGGATAAGGGTTACGTTCTCCTCAAGGACTCGGTAAAGATCGTCATTAAGACCGCTGAGAACGGCCAGTGCGAGAAGTGCAGCGCGAAACTGCTGACTGCCAGCGCTACGGTCAACGGCAAGGATGCCAGCATGACGGATGGCAACGCCATTGTGCCGCTGACTGTGGTCAACAACCCCGGCTTCGATCTGCCTAAGACCGGCGGCTACGGCGTTTGGATGTATACGGTGGGCGGCGTTCTGCTGCTGGGCGTAGCGGCATTTATCGTGATCCGCAGCCGTAAGCACAAGAACGAGCAGTGAACCGCTGGTTACTGGCGGCGGCTTGCGGCGTTGCGGCGTTGGGGCTTCTGTTTTACCCATTGGTGGGAGAACTCTTGAATGAAAAGTATCATTCCGATGTGGAAACCACCTACACCGCTGTTATCGCGGACACCGATGACGCCGAGCTGACCGCCCAGCGTGAAGCCGCAGAGCAGTACAACGCCATGCTGTCCGGCGCGGCGACCATTACCGAGGGAGGGGCATCCGCCCCTCCCTTGGCCTATGCCCAGCAGCTCACGGTGGGCGGCGTCATGGCCTATGTGGACATCCCCAAAATCAACGTATACTTGCCGGTGCAGCATGGCACGGACGCAGACACGCTGGAGCGTGCCGTGGGTCATGTGGTAGGGACATCCCTGCCGGTAGGCGGCAGCAGTACCCATGCGGTGCTGTCGGCTCACAGCGGCATGGCGAGCTCCAAGTTGTTTTCGGACATTGACCAGCTTGCGGCGGGCGATGTGTTCTACATCCATGTGCTGGGTGACACTTTGGCCTACGAAGTGGACAGCATCCACACGGTGCTGCCCACGGACACGAGTCTGCTGCAAATCGAGGACGGTAAGGACTATGTAACGCTGGTGACCTGCACGCCGTTTGGCGTCAACACCCACAGGCTGCTGGTGCGTGGCCACCGTGTTCCCTATGCTCCCGAACAGGAAACTACTGCCGCAGAAAAACCTGCGGCATCCTCCTGGACGCAGCACTACCTCACTGGTCTTGCCGTCGGCCTTGGCGTGGTGGCGGTAATCGGTGGTGCTTACTTTTTGGTAAGGAGGGTGCGCCATGCGTAAGACCGCTCTTGTGTTGGCGGCGCTGCTGGCTGTGGCAGGCATCTGCGTCATACTGTGGCCGGTGTTTACGAGACACAAGCTGCAAGCCGGCACAGACGCCGCCGTGCAGAGCTTCCTCGAAGAACGAAAGCCGGAGCAGCAGTACCCCGAACTGCTGGCGGCTCTACAGGAGTACAACCGCCAGCTTTACGCAGAAAAGCAGTGTAATCTCACCGACCTCGAAGCCTGCGAGGAGCCTGCCGCTGACCTGACCACCTACGGCATCGAAGATGAGATCATAGGCGTCTTAGAGATACCCGCTATGGAGCTGACCATGCCGGTCTATCTGGGCGCGTCCGATGCTCACCTTGCCGCAGGCGCGGCGGTGCTGGGCAATACCTCCGCACCCATCGGTGGGGATAACACCAACTGTGTCATCGCCGGCCACCGGGGCTGGCGCGGAGCGGACTACTTTCGGCACATAGATAAGCTGGCTGTAGGGGATACCGTAAGGCTCACCAATCTATGGGAGACGCTGACCTACACCGTGGCAGACATTCAGATCATCCAGCCGCATCAAATCGAAAGAATCAAAATTCAATCAAACCGCGACCTGCTGACGCTGCTGACCTGCCATCCCTACGCCAGCGGTGGGCGACAGCGGTATGTGGTGTACTGCGAAAAACTGCCCACCATGAGCCAATCACGGTGAGCAGTTTTATTTTGAGAGGATTCAGACAAGCGTGTCATCCAGCAGGAAGTCGATGACGCCGATATTGAGAATACCGTTATCATCATACCAACGCTTGCGAATGTCATGACGCACAATGATCTTCGGGAAGGAATCACCGGTCAGCGCGAAAGGCTTATTCTCGGTGATCGCCTTTTCCGCTGTTCCCAATGCGTAGGCAGACTGGATATAGGTCTTCTTGCCACCGGAGGTTGCAATGAAGTCGATTTCCCGCGCGACCGGCACGACCTTTCCTTTGGTATTTTTCTCGTTGCCGTAGACAATGCCGATGTCAACGGCGCATTCACGGATCATCAACTCATTGAAAATGATGTTCTCCATGATGTGCGTCATTTCCTGCTGGCGGAAGCCGATACGGGCATTTCTCAGTCCAATGTCCTCACAGTAGTATTTGTTGGGGTAGTCAAAATAGCTCTTGCCCTTGACATCCCAGCGTTTGCATTCAGTGAAGAGGAAGGAATCCGACAAGTGATCCATATAGGCTTTCACGGTGTTCAAGGCAACGACGTTTTCTCCACTGCGCTTCTGCACGGTGTTGATGGCGGCAGCAACCTTCGTTGGGTTGGTCAGAGAGCCGATAGACGAACACAGCAGATCAAGAATCGCGGACAGCACATCCTCACGCTTGATCTTCTTCCGCTCTACAATGTCCTTCAGATAGACCTCAGAAAACAGCGATTTCAGATAAGCCATTTTCGCGGCATCCGTGGGACGGGACAGGATCAGCGGCATACCGCCGTAGAAGGCATAGTCCTCAAAGGCATCCTGCTTATCACCGCCTACGGCTGAATAGTATTCGGCAAAGGAAAGCGGATGCACACGGATCTCATCGCTCCGTCCCCGGAACTCAGTCAGTATATCGGAGGACAGCATTTTGGAGTTGCTGCCGGTCACATAAATGTCCAAGTTGGACAAGGACTTCAAATCGTTGAGAGCATCGTAGAAGGTGATCTTTTTTCCGTCCGGATTGTAAGGATTCGGAACCTCGTCGGACATCTGAATCTCGTCTACAAAAAGATAATATTGGTCTGCACTGTGTTCTACGATCTCACGGACATGAGCCGAAAGCTCCAGCGGATTGCGATAGCGAATATCACGGGTCAAGTCCAACTCAAAGGACAGAATATGATCTTCGGTAACACCCTCACCGAGAAGGTAACTCTTGAACAGATTGCGAAGCAGATAGGACTTGCCGCATCTGCGGATGCCAGTGATCACCTTCACCTGACCATCCCACATGAAGGAGATGATTTTTTTCAAATAGCGATCTCGTTTTATTTCCATAGCCCAACCTCCATTGAAAACTTGCTGGTATTATCATGCTACATTTCAATAGATAGTATACGACACCGTGAGATAAAAATCAATAGCTCTGATGAAATGTTTCCGGATAAACCCGGTAACATTTCAGCGGGCGGTGATTCAAACCACCGCTCCTGTGAGGAAAAGAAGCCTGAAAGTTGACAAGAACTGCGACGCGGCTGACCTGCCACCCCCACGCCGGCGGCGGGCGGCAGCGGTTTGTGGTCTACTGTGAACGAACTGAAAATTAAGGAGAAATGCACAATGAAAAAAGCAATTTGTATCATTTTAGCTGCGGTAGCTGCCGTGGCAATTATTGTCTCCAGACGCCCCCGACCCCGTGGCCGCAGAGAAATTTGAAAATTTTTTCAAAAAGTGGCGCACTTTTGATTTCGTTTTACGGATAATGATAGTAGAGGGAATTTTATGGACAAGCGTTTTTACCGATTTTTACAGGCAACCTGCTGTAACTGGCGCAACAGCTTCTTCATTGATTGCCAGCGGTGTGACGGATGCTCCGGTTTTCTCCTGTCTGTAAATCACAATGCCGTGCCTTCAATCATCCCTGTGGCGGTATTCGAGGAACTGTCCGGTGAGACCGTGGATAAATATGATTGCGTCGGCATTATGACGCTGGAGGGATTCCAACGCTTCTACACCAGCTGGCTTGTCTGGAACGTAGAAGACCCGAAACGGTGCAGTTTATCCCAATTGTGGGAGATCTGCCAACAATGAACGCACACAAGCCGAAAGAAGGAGGTGAACATTCTGAAAAGAGTCAATATCCATTGCCCTAATTGCGGAGCTAAGGCTACCTTGCATCCTGCCAGCTTTGTATATGGCAACAGTCGTAGTGCAGGAAGCTATCTGTATGTTTGTGACCGTTATCCCGCCTGCAACAGCTATGTGGCTGCCCATCGCGCCACACGGCAGCCCATGGGCTCTCTGGCTGACGGGGAGCTTCGGCATAAGCGTATCCAGGCACACCGGGCTTTTGACCGCCTGTGGCGTTCCGGCTTGATGACCAAGAAAGAGGCGTATCAATGGATGCAGACAGAGTTCGGTCTGCACGAGGAACAGGCGCATATCGCACAATTCGGCGCGTACATGTGTGATCGGTTGATCTGCGCCTGCGATAAGTTTCGTATCCACAGCGCAGAGGTCGCATAGAGAGAACGCCTAAAGCCACAGAGAAAGAGAGGTGAATCTGACGATGAAGAATAGGGATATTGCCCTTACTGATGCCCAGCGCAGTATGGTAGAGGCGAATATGGACGTGGTACGCTGGGCCATCCGTACCAGCATTCAGGTCAATGAGCAGCACTATGGTTTCGGCTATGACGATTTGTTTCAAGAGGGCTGCATTTGGCTTTGCAAGGCCGCAGTGACGTATGACCCGGACGGCGGCGCCAGCTTTCCCACCTATGCTCAGAGGGTCGTTGAGAACGGTCTGCGTACCTATTGCCGGCTGCAGCACAGCAAGGAGCGGCGCAGCTTTCCTGTATCGGAGATTTTTGACACGGAGGCTGACAATCACCGTGCCATGGCCTCCGGCATCCGCAGTCTTCAGGAGCAGCTGGCTGAGGTAGATGCGTTATCGCTTCTGGAAAGCGCGAAGCAGCAATACAACGGTGTCGCACGGCTGGGTATCGAGGCGATGCAGCTGAAATTTATCGGCCTGAGCAATACGGACATTGCTGCCTATTATGGCGTCAAGGCCAACTATTTGGGCGCGGCCGTACATAGAGCCGCCGAGCGGCTGAGGAATAACGCGGAGTTTTTGAATAGCCTTGAATATGAGCCGTTGAAGAAAAGCTCCAAGGCTTCGTGAAAAAATGTGAGGTGAAATTCATGCAGAAATACTATACGGCGGTTGGCCGTTTCGAGCGCAAAGGCCGCATGGGCGATATGACCTGCCCTATGGTCATCATCAACAACCGGGAATATGCATTGGACATCCAGGAGATGATCCTTTGGGCAGCACTGAACTGGCAGATCATGGATGCCGGATCCCTTGAGAATGCTTATTCTGCCAAGCTGAAAGCCAGCGGCATCAAACCCCAGCGCAGTATCTCAGACTGTATGCGCCGACTGATGCAGCGCGGACTGGTGGTGGAGGGCTGCGGCGAAACCGATGAGGATGCACTGTATGCTCTGTTGTCAGGGCTTTACGTGGTGCCGATCTCAGACAGCCTGCTGCTGCGCCTGATCTCGTTTATCAAGCTGACGGTTTTCGGCCATGTCCCTTTTGCGGTTACCAGGAAGCTGTTTCGCAAGGACCGGCGCAGCGCAAACGAACGGCGGGTTTATCGTCTGTCCCGGCAGGCACTCTTATCCACGGCAGAGCTGATCAAGTGTGTGGAGTATGACATCCATACGATCCACTCTGATTCGCAGCTGATGGACGCCCTGTATGCAGACGATACCACCACCAGCGACAATATTGCGGATATGGTCAGGCCCTTCGGCTGCTGCCGCCCCGTGCTGCAGGCTGTGGCAAACCTCTATCTGCGCCGTCAGATCATCTTTGAGAGGCTGTCATGATGGACAAGCTCAGGACAGCGCCGCTGCCCCTGAGAAGAAAGCTGCTCCTCACCGCGTTGGCAGGGGCGGCTTTCTTCCTTGTAGGGCTGGCAGCTATTTTCTTTTCCCTCGATACCGCTACAGCCCTGCTCAGCGGCATCCTCGCCATAGGACTTGCTTTTAAAACGGCAGAACTCTACCGCCTAATTATCGCCGGGCACTACTCGACCGTTGATGGCATCTGCATTGCCATCACACAGACGCCGCTCCGCAAGTACCGCAATATCCGGATCATAGACAGTCAGGAGCGTGAAAGGACACTTGTACTGCCCAGGCAGGACAAGATAGAGGTTGGCCGCCAATATCGTTTCTATTTCAAATCCTCTGCACATAAATCTCCTGCACAGGTACAGACTGGCAGCAGCTTCATAGACGAATCTCTCCCGACCGATGGCTTTCTCGGGCTTGAGGCGGCGTCGGATTATAGCAATGTTGACACAGTGCGTTGATTATAGTATAATTCAAATCAAGAAAAGCATACTATGATTAGAAGGAGGCTGTGATATGACGCTTTTAGATAGACTCACAACGAATTTCGGCTGTAACGAGCCGATCTTACTTGATGAGATTGACTGCGGGGGCTATTCACGCCCGTGGCTCTTCAAAGAACTGAACGAATTGTGTAGAACTGGTAGGCTGGTGCGTTTTGACCGCGGTATTTATTATATTCCCACTGAGACAGCATTTGGCACCAGTCTGCTCGACCCCCGCAAAGTAATCGAGAAAAAATATGTAAAGGATAGTTCTGGCTGTTACGGCTACTATTCCGGTGCAGCTTTCTTAAACCAACTGGGGCTGTCAACGCAAATGCCCAATACCATTGAAGTCTGTACCAACAACGAAAAGACACGTTCCCGTGAGTTAGCTATCGGGAAGCAGCGTGTTATTCTACGCAGAGCCAGAAGTAAGGTCACGGCAAAAAATGCTGCTGTGTTGAGTTTCCTGGAGCTTATGAATGAAATGCCGGCACCTTATTTCTCCGAAGGGAGGAAGAAACTGACCATAGAGTTTATCACAAAAAACGGCATTACGAGACGCGGCATCACAGAATACGCACCTGCGTTTCCTGATAAGGCTATGCGCACTCTGGTGGAAAGTGAGATCATCTATCATGTTACACAGTAATAGAGAATTGTTCGAGCAAGCTATACTACGAACGGCAGATGCGACAGGGATTGCGGCCAGCATCATTGAAAAAGACTACTATGTCACGGAGTTTTTAAGGAGGATGACTTCCTATCAGCCAGACATGGTGTTCAAGGGCGGAACTTCACTCTCAAAATGCTATAAGCTGATCCAGCGCTTTTCTGAGGACATTGATTTGAATGTTGAAGACCGTCCCAGTGAAGGGCAGCGTAAAGCACTCAAGCGAAATATTTTGGCGGTAGTTGATGACTTGGGATTATCCCTGAGCAATGCTGAAGAAATTCGCAGCCGGCGCGACTATAATCGCTATGTGATCAATTACCCTGCATTGCAAGGGGCAACGTATTTGAAGCAGCAGCTTATCGTTGAAACCGTTGTTTCCATGCGCGCATTCCCGAATCATCCCATGGACGCATCCAGTTTCATTTATGATTTCCTGAAAGATACCGGCAGAGAAGATATTATCCGCGAATACAATCTGCAACCTTTTTCAATCAATGTGCAGGCAGCGGAGCGTACCCTGCTGGATAAGCTGTTTGCACTTGCAGACTACTACCTCAATGGATCGATCACAGAGCATTCGCGGCACATTTATGACATATATAAGTTGAGTATGATCGTCACGATTGATGATACTCTGCGACAATTAGCCAGTGAGGTCATTCTGGAACGCCGCTCGCACAAGGTCTGCCTGTCTGCACAAGAGGGGGTGGATATGAATAATCTCCTTCGGCAGATCGTTGACTCCGATGCATATAGGAGTGACTATGAGCAGATTACATCCGCACTCCTTTTTGAAGACGTGTCATATTCCACCGCAATCACTGCGCTGCAGCACATCATTGGTTCTCGTGTGTTTCAATAAATGTCTATATATAGAATTGCGACTCTTGACAATCGCAATATATAGTGCTACAATGCACTTGTAGTTGTTCTTTGTGCATCGCCTATTCAGGGTTTCCGAATACCTTTCGGATCGCACACGTTTGTTAAGATTGTAATTTAGTGCCGACATGACAGCTTTGGCTTATTGCTGATGCTGTATGCCGGCACTTTTTATTATAGATATTTAAGCCGTAAGGCAGAAAGGAGTGTAATGGCAAACATATCCGTCGTTGGCCGTATTGTATCGGATGATATTGAACTGAAGATCAGCGCCAATAATCGGCCCTATCTACGGTTCGACCTTGCGGAGCGTACCGGTAAGGGGGCTTACGCAAGAACGCAGTATTATCAGGTCGTTGCCTTTGGGGCTATTGCCTCACAGTTCGCCAAAAGAGGCTTGTGCCGCGGCGCGCTGATCAGTGTGGAAGGCACACTGGAGCTGGAGGACTATCTGAAACGGGATGGTTGGACGCGGGATAAGCGTCTGAAGGTCATCGCGCTGCGATGGCGGTATCTCCAGCCCCGTGACACGAAAGTGCCTGAACAGGTACCGGAGATCGACGGAGAACGAGAACCCTTGCCCGGATAGGATGCCGGGCATAAGAGGAGCTGTCATGTATCAAAAGGATGCGTGGCAGCTCCTCTTTTTTGTTTTCATCACGAAAAGGAAAGGATGTGCAAAGCATGAATAAGAAGAAGTCCATCTGGTCTGGCGTATCTGTCCTTATCGCAGCCGTTCTGGCCATCGTTGCGTTTGTACGCAGCGACACACAGATCTGGCTTCTGACAGCCGCATTTACCATTTGGGCGATTTGGGTCACGGCCGCATTCGTGTTCCCTTATATACAGGAACAGGAAAACGAAAAGCGGCGCGCCGCCCGCAGAGCAGCCTATGACGCACAGCGCCAGAGTCTTCGCGCACTGTCTGTGGAAGAGGAGGATGGCTTCGGCCCACTGCTGCTCCGCCATGTTAACCACCGGATCTCCGCATATTTGAAAGCAGTGTATCCGGATGCCACATGGGAGTGGCGCAGCCCAGAGCCGGAGAAGCTGATCCTTCACGGCGGTACAGGCCGTATCACCATCTCTGGTATTCCCGACTATGATCAGGCGGAGGTGACCTTTGACCAAAAGGCCAACTTCTCCTGCTCACTGCTGAAGGTCACACCTGTGGTACAGAGTGCGGCGGAGAACGGCACCTCCGAGAAGCTGCCTGCTCCGCCACGTGAAATCGATCCGCAGGTCTGGTTCGAGCAACAGGGACGCAAAGTTCTGGATGATCTGATCTACGACCTCAATTCCCGTGGCTATAGCAGCCTTGTCATCAAGGACAACGGTGACATCTGCATCCGTCAGGGTGACGTAGAGAAAGCGCAGACCTCATTCAAAAGCCTGCCAGAGAAGCATTACTGGCCCCGGCTCCTGAAGGTGTTCGAGCGTGAGGGTATCGCCGCCAGCATGACGGATGATGCCATCGCGCTGAACTGGTAAGGAGGGTGCTGCCATGAAAACAGGCTTGACGCTGGAGCAGCTTGCCGCCGAGATCACCCGGCAGCAGAATGCCAAAGAGGATTATGTGGTCAATACCGGCAACCTTCGTCTTGAGAGCTACGGCCAAGATCTGGCGCTCCATGTGCTGAACAATGATGGCGCAGACCGAATCGAACCGCTGGAGATCGGCGATATTGCCCACCGGCAGATCGGTACACACCTGAGCATCCCGGCCAAGTACTATGAGCGAATGCGCAGCGAAGACCCCGGACTACTGGCACACAATGTCAACACATGGCTGGAGCGGACACCTGCCCAGCGCATGATCCGTGTGCTGGACGGTAAGGCACGCGCCTACCTCAGCAATCGTTATCTGCGTATGGACAACTACAGTATCGCCTCAGCGGTGCTGCCCATCCTGGCGGAGATCCCCGATGTGCGCATCGAGAGCTGCCAGATCACCGACTCCCGCATGTATATCAAGGCGGTCAATCCCCGTTTACAGGAGGATGTGACGCCGGGTGACACGGTGCAGGCCGGTGTGGTCATCAGCAATAGCGAGGTGGGCTTAGGCTCTGTCAACATCCAGCCTCTGATCTACCGATTGGTATGCAGCAACGGTATGGTGGTCAACGACGCCGCCACAAAGCGCAACCATATTGGCCGGGCAACGGATGCGGAGGAGAACTTCCAGCTCTATTCCGAAAAGACACTGGCTGCAGACGATCACGCTTTTCTGCTGAAGGTGCAGGACACTGTCCGTGCCGCCGCAGAGGAAGCGCGGTTCGCTCAGGTGGTGGGCATGATGCGGGAGGCTGCGGCCGTCCCCATGAACACCGCAGATGTACCCGGCGTTGTGAAGCTGGCCAGCAGACAGTTCGGCCTTACTGACTCGGAGGGTGAGGGCATCCTGCAACATCTGATCGAAGGCCATGACCTGAGCCTGTACGGTCTTTCCAATGCGGTAACACGGTACAGTCAAGACGTAAGCAGCTATGACCGCGCCTCGGATCTGGAAATCATCGGCTACAACATTCTGGCAATGCCCAGAAGTGTGTGGTCGCGGCTGAATCAGGTATCCGCGGCGTAATGTGAAAAAACAAAAAAGATAAAATGGAGGATCAAAAAATGAGTTATCCTGAAACTACTACGATGGCAACTGCCAGTGCATTCAACCTTCCCACCATGGCCGGCCTTGATTTCGGCAACGATGATCTTGCCGACGATATGGAGGGCTTGACGCTCTCATTCCCCAAGGTCAAGATCCCGTCCGGCGGCGCACTGCAATTCGAGCTGCCTACCGGCGACCCGGAGAATCCGGAGTATACCCGTTTTCTGCAGGGCGTTATCCTGTATCACCATGCCAGTGGCGCGTATTGGCCCGAGGGCTGTGAATACGATGATAACACCGTCCCTCTGTGCTCCACCGTGGACGGAAAGCAGGGCTACGGTACGCCCGGCGGCGCCTGTGCTGCCTGTGAGCTGAACCGTTACGGGACGGCAACAGACGGAAAGGGGAAGGCCTGCAAGAATATGCGTATTCTGTATCTTCTGCAGGACGGCGACTATATCCCGCTGCAGCTCTCTCTGCCGCCTACCAGCCTGCGACCGTTCAATGATTTCATGAACGCCGCGTTTGTGGCCCGGCGCCGTCCGGCGTGGAGCAGCGTGGTGCAGATCGGCTTGAAGCGCGTGGACAACGGCAACAACACCTACAGCGTGGCGACCTTCCGCAAGGTGGAAGATCTCCAGCCTGAACAGGTGGGCGAGTTCCGCGCCTTTGTAGAGTCGTTCCGCCAGCAGGCGAAGGAGATGCTGAAGAACCGTGCGGAGCTGTCTGCCGCCCGTGAGGGTGAGGAGGACCAGTATGCCACCGCAAACACCGAGTATGCTGTTGCCGACAGCGGCCAGCATTTCTGCATTTCCGGTGCGGATGTGATCGATGGCGAGCGTGAGGAGCTTCCCCGCTAAATGAACCTATCAGACCTTATAGGGATCTGAAACATGTGAAGAGCCGCAGTCTGTGTAAAACACAGGCTGCGGCTCCCGGCATATAGGAGGAACTGTAATGAATGAAAATACCCCCATGACCCCGGCGCAGCAGTTATTTGCGGAGGAGCATCACAATCTGGTCTATGCTTTTCTCAATGAGAAGAAGCTGCCGGAGGATGAGTATTACGATGTGGTGGTCTTTGGCTACTTGCAGGCAGTCATGGACTATACCACGCAGGGTGAGTCCAGCCGTTTCAGCTTCGCCACCATTGCATGGCGCAAGATGGAGAGCCGCCTGGCAGACCACTTCCGCCATCAGGCATCTACCAAGCGTGCAGCGCCGACGGTCAGCCTCAATGCTGTTATGGACGATGCCGGCCTGTCTCTGTCCGATATGCTCTCCGCAGCGGATGAGAGCTTTCTGGAGATGGAGACCGGCCTGCTGTTCCACGATCTGGGCCGGCATATGCCCCGCCGTGATATGAACGTACTGCGGCTCAAGGCAGATGGCTACGGTACGCGGGAGATCGCGCAGAGGGAGAATACCACCGTGCACATGGTGCGGAGTATTCTCAAGTGTGCCTATTAGATCATTCGCAAGCTGTTTTTCGATTCGGATAATGATCGCGCTTTTCACGACCACACAGGTCGAAGGAAGGAGAAAGAAAATGAATAAGAAGCAGGTCATTCTTACCGGCCGGTTGGCCGCACCGCTCTGCGAGGGCAGCCGTGCATGGATACGCCATCATAGCGGTCTGGTCTGCACCTCACGGGTCGTCCGTATCCAATCTCTCACTGACCGAAAGGCCGTTTTTGAGACCATGAACTCCATGTATCATGTGTCCTTGGAAACGTACCCTTTTGTGATGGAGCTGCCGGAAGCGATGTGCGCATAGTATGACGAATGGTACAGGAGGGCGGCAAAAAATGCCGCCCTCCTATACCCCCATCTCCCAGTATAATGGGTATAATGGGTATAATGGGATCGAAGGAAGCTAACATACCGATTTATGCGACAGTAAAGTCCGGTGTAAATCTATGCACCTTCCCCCGATGCCAAACGTGTTAATCGAAGCAGCACAATAAGAAATAAACGCGGAGAAGCACCGCTGAATTGTTTGACGACAGTTCAGCGGTGCTTTTGTTTTTGTAGGAGGACTTTTAATTATGGGATTACTCGATAAATTGGAGCAAGTTGAGATCAAGGCGGATTCCCGCCTGCCGGAGGATGACCTGATGTTCTGCGAAACCCAGCAGCAGGCGTATGATGAATCCTGCCGTGCGCTCCGTGAAATACGCCAACAGTGGAAAAAAGCGATTCAGGCGCAAAGAGACCTGCTCGGCATAGGGCAGGATGGGTCGCTGCCCTACTTTGGAAGCAATTACAGGTTCGGGATAACGGATCTGAACCGAGAACTGGAGAAGTTCCACAGTAGGTTCATCTCTGAGCTCACACAGCATTTCAATGAGAAATATAGCGTAACGATCTCAACGGATGCCATCAAAGAGCATCTGATCCCCGCAGAGCCGGACCCGTATAGGTGCGATATGGATACGAGCAAGGAGTATCATCGCAATCTGCGGGCTCTTTCGCTGCACTATGAAGATGTGGTTGACCAGATGTTCATACAACTGGATGGACTCAGTTTTGTAGAACGCGCTTTTCAGGAGCTGCGTACCAAATGCCATAAGGCGGCATATTGGAGTAATAGCAATGCCGGTTACGATAGAAAAGGAGATACGCTTCGTTTTGGCGGATACTTTTGCAGTTGCGATGAACGATGGGGCCATGAAGAGTGGAGGCTTGCAGAACGTATGCAGGACATTTTTACCGCTGTAGCACACTATGAGACCAATACATTTGGGCGCTTTCCCGCAGGCTTTTCCGAGCTGCTGGGGTACTCTGACGTATCCACATCGCAGTTCCAGTTTCCAACCTGCCAGAAGCTCGTACAACTGCGCATGTTCAAAAACGGGCGCGTGGATCTGAAGTTTAAGACGGCGTCTATTGCAAAGGAGTTTGCCGAAACGTATCTTGACTATTCATGCTGAGGTGTCGTCATGAAGTATACACCCTCGACAGAATCGATCCCCCAGAGCAGTCGCAGAGCAGTTAACGAAAAGCTCCTGTACCTGATCGACAACAACTGCTGCGAAGCGTATGGTATCACGAAGCAGGATATTTTTCAGGGTTATACAGGGGATGGAGGCCTGCACGGGCTTTCCCGGAAGAACTATCGGAGCTACCATACATACAGTGAGGCAAAAAAAGAACTGGAAAACGGCCAGTTCTTTACACTGCCCGCCTTGTGTCAGTTTGTGGCGGATTGCCTTCGACTGGAAGAGGACGATCTGGTAGCGGACCTCACCTGTGGGATGGGGAGCTTCTTCAACGTAATGCCGGTGGAAGCCAATGTCTACGGCTGCGAATTGGACACCAAGGCATTCAAGGTGGCGTCATATCTTTATCCGGAGGCCAATCTGGTTAATAAGGATATTCGCAATTATATGCCGCAGGTACGCTTTGATTATGTGGTAGGCAACCCGCCCTTCAACCTGCAATGGATGGCTGAGAATGGAAAGGAGTATCTATCGCAACTCTACTATTGCTTGAAGGCTGCCCAATTCTTGAAGCCGCTGGGAATCCTGGCGTTGATCGTACCCAACTCATTTCTGGCCGACTCGTTTTCGGACAACTCAATGATTCGGAAGATGGAGGCACAATTCCGGTTTCTTGGTCAGATCCTGTTGCCGGATGATACCTTTGCGCAGATGGGTGTTTCGCACTTCCCAATAAAGCTGCAGTTCTGGCAGAAGAAGGGCGTGGATTCCGAAACACCGGCTCGCTATCACACAGGAATGGATAACGATCTTTCCGGCGGCATCTATGCTGGTGCAGCACAAGCGATCCACATGTCGCTGCTGCAAATGCCAAAGGCCATGCTGAAGGAAAATCGCGCCAAGATCCTGCGGGAACTGGCAAAGGAGCGTCAAACCTCTGAATCGTTTACTTATACGGTAGAGAAGATGCTGTACCAAATCAGGATGCATCCGTCCCTGAAGGATCGGTATGCCCAATGCTGCGCGTATCTGCATCGGTTCTATACGGAGACACAGCCGCCAGAGATGCGATATGAGGAATGGTGCAAACGGCGGTTGACCGAGGCGAAGGTACTGCATTATCTTCGTCAGACACTCAGACGTCAGAACCGGCAGCCGGAACGTGATGAGATCCACCTTGTCAAGCGGGATTATTCATTCGCCTATAAAGGGTATAGTGCCGCAGTGCGACGCCGCATGAGTGAAGAGCTGCGCCAACCTATCCCGGCCTGTGAAGCAGTGCTGCGCGGTGAAACACTCCCCGGTTACGAACGGCTGCTGCGTAAAAAGCGGCATGAATACCTGATCCAGAGCCAGCCTTTTCAGGAAATGACCCCGGACACGGGAATTGGGAAATGGTTGGATGATTTCTGGTTATGGGATGCCGAGAACGAGGAGGAGATCCTGCTGAACGATACCCAACTCCACGACCTGAATCTTGCTCTGCAAAAGCGTTATACGCTGCTGCAATGGGAACAGGGTTCCGGTAAGACGCTGGCTGGCATTGCCTATGGGAAATACCGCATGGACAGACAAGGGTATCGTAACACCTGGGTCATTTCATCGGCCATCTCTATCCGCAATAACTGGAATGTGGTGCTGCCCAACTATGACGTGTCGTATGTGTTCGTGGAACGGCTGAGGGATCTGGAGCGGATCAAGCCCGGCGACTTTGTGCTGATGACCTTTAATGCGCTGTGCAAGTATCGCAAGCAGATCAAAAAATGGCTGAAGATCCATAGCCGCAAGACCTGTCTTGTACTGGATGAAAGCGATGAGATATGCAATCCGTACAGCAGCCGTGCCAAGGCGGTGCTGTCCTGCTTCAGACGATGCCAATCAAAGCTGCTGACCACAGGAACCAGTACCCGGAACAACATCTCTGAGTTCGCACCGCAGATGGAATTGCTTTATAACAATTCCATCAATATGCTATCCTGCTGCCACACCATCTATCACTATGATAAGGACGGCACGGCGACACGAGAGACTAACCCGTGGTACGGTCAACCAATCCCGGCCTATCGTCGTGGGTACACGCTGTTTGCCAATTCACATCTGCCGGAGAAGATCACCGTATTTGGTGTCGGACAGCGCACACAGGACATCTACAATGCAGATATTCTGCGTGATATCCTCGCCAAGACAGTAATCACCCGTACCTTTGAGGAGGTCACCGGGAAGGACATCAAACGTATCCATCAGGAGCCCATTCCGTTTTCAGCAGAGGAGAAGGCTGTATGGGTACAGGCGGTCAAGGAGTTCCATACCATGCGCCAGAAATATTTCACCTCAACGAAAAACGCGAGGAAAGATGCCATGCTGCGGATCATCCAGCAGATCACGCTTTTGCTGCGGATCAGTGCCGCGCCCAATACGGTTTCGGAGTATAACGGCGAGCTTCCCGGGAAGCTGCGAAGAACGATCCAGCTTACCGGCAGCTGGGCAGAAGAAATCGTGGCCATAGGCGTCCGCCATACCGTGGTGCTGGACGCCTATGCGGCAGCCCTGCGGGAAGCGTTTCCCAACCGGCCACTTTTCATTGTGACCGGCGCGACGACTACCTTTGCGAAACGCAGGGCATTACGGCAAACACTCCGCGAGAGCGGAAACGGCATCCTGCTGTGTACGCAGCAGAGCTTGCCCAGCTCAGTCAACTTCGAGTTCGTCAACAAAGTCATCATCCCGGAGCTGCACTATAACAACTCCCGCATGAGCCAGTTTTACATGCGCTTCATCCGCTTTAATTCCGTTGACTGGAAGGACATCTATTTCCTGACCTATGCACAGAGCATTGAGTCCAACCTGATGCAGATGATATTGGCAAAAGAGAAGCTCAATCTCTTCATGAAGGGCGACGAAGCAGATATGGATGATATTTACGAACGATTTGGAGTGGACTACGATCTCACATCGCTGCTGTTATACCGCGACATAGATGAAGACGGCCATTTCAGCATTCGCTGGGGCGAACAGGAAATTGCGTAAAGGAGGTAGCGAGCATTGAGGCAAAGAGAAACCAAGGCGGAACGGTTCGTGCGTGTGGCTGAACAGCGCACACAACGAGCCGTAGACGCTATCCATTCGCTTTCTAATTGTGCAAGCCGTGTGTGTTACGATTACACGCCGGAACAGGTAGAACAGATCATAGCGGCACTGGAGGCGGAAGTAAGACGCCTGCAAAGTGCATTTACGGGCGAAAACCGCTTTACACTGCGCCCATAAGTCAGAGGCCCCGGATGATTTCCGGGGCCTCAAATATAAGTCAATAAGGAGTATACACATGAAAAGAGAATCTGCCCCGCAGGAGTATACCTGTCGGACTTGCCCGGAACGGTATTACCATGCGATCCCCGCTCCCCAGAAGTCAAAGGGACTCATGATGCACTTTGGCGAAAGCTATTGCACCCTGCCGAAGAGAGCCAGGCATCTTAAAAGCCGTGATCTGAACAGACGGGCACCGGAGTGGTGCCCGAAGCGGAAAGTGCCGAACACGCTGCGGATCTACTATTACCGCAGCCCGGAAACGTATATGTTGGACAACGTGCTGCATCAGGGCTTTGCATTCACACCGCTGCCCACGGCAAGCCGCTATGCAATGGCATATGAGGGAACTTCCACGCTCTCCCCGCGGGAGTTTTGGCTAAAGCTACTCACACAGAAGGATACGGAGCTGTTAGGCATAGAGGTCAAAGCCAAGTCCGTAGTAGAGATAGACGATGGGCTTGCCCCGTGCTTTTTCTTCAAAACGGAAGAAGGCTATACGCGCTGTCAGTGCTTCGATGCTGATCGCGCACGCACCAACTGCATGGAAGGCTGGGAGGGATATAATCAGGAGGACATAAAATGATCATCAACCAAGAGGGTATGCGCTATACATACAACGGCATGACCTACACTGTCGGTGCCGCTGCCATGGCAACAGAGGCAAGTGAATATCGTGGACTTTATGGCACCATCACGGAGATCCGTGACGGAGCTGACCGAGAGACAGAAAATGATACGCCTGACATCTATTGCTGTTTTGAACCGCCTCTGTTTCAAGAGGAGATCCGGGAGCTGGAGCAACGCTTCACAGAACTATATCAATCGCCTAAGAAGCTCGACGAGATCACGCTGGATATGGTTATCATGGCACCAGAGATGGTTCGGGTGATCTCGGCTGACCCAAAGGAGTGTAAGACCTGCGAGCTTTACCTGCTTACCACACACTGCACGACGAATCTGGATTCCAGCAGCTTCACTGAGCTATACGCCGACTACGATGCCGGACGTTTTGCCCTACTGCAAAGTGTCCGGGAGGAACAACAGGATGGCTGCGTAAAGGATTGGGCAGATAGGGACGTACTGGAAGAAGAATATGGCATTGACCGCTATGAGGCATGGTATCGTGATGAATACTTCGAGAATCATTTCGTCATATCGCTTGAAAAGCTGCCCCTCATGCTGCCGCCAGATTTTATAGAAAATCTGAAAAGTTATAATTGAAATTATTATAATTTGCAGTATAATACTGTATGGAGGCGGTGAGCTTATGAAGCAATTTGTTGATCGACAGCAGGAGATGGAGACGCTGCAAAGTGAGTATGAGCGGAATGGCAGCGCACTTGTCGTACTGTATGGGCGTCGGCGAGTAGGAAAAACTACGCTGATATCCGAGTTTATTCGGGATAAAAACGCCCTGTTTTTCCTTGCGAGTGAAGAGTCCGAAGCGCAAAACCGAGCGGCATTCAAAGAGAAAGCGGCAGAATTTATTGATAGCGATCTTCTGCGTAATGCAGATGTCAAAAGCTGGGACGTGATATTCAAATCAATCATGGATGCCAAGCATGACAGCAAGCCCGTTATCGTGCTGGATGAATTTCAGTATCTGGGCAAAGCGGAGCCTGCGTTCCCTTCCATTTTCCAGCGGATATGGGAAGAGATATTAAAGAACCAGTCTGCTATGGTAATTCTTTGCGGCTCCCTGATCTCCATGATGGAGTCCCAGACACTTGCCTATGGTAGCCCTTTATACGGAAGGCGAACCGCGCAGATCCGGCTCAAGCAGATCCCATTTGCCTATTACCATGAGTTTTTCCCTGGCAAAACCCGTAGAGAACTCATTGAGCTATACTCTGTTACAGGTGGTGTCCCCAAGTATATCGAGTTATTTTCGGAGAGTAGCGATATCTATCGTGCTATCCAGAAATGCGTACTGAACCGTTCTGGCTATCTCTATGATGAACCGCATTTCCTGCTGCAGCAGGAGGTCAGTGAAGTCGGCAGTTACTTTTCCATTATCAAGGCGATCGCGGCTGGAAACCACAAGCTTTCCGCGATTGCCGCTGTTTTGGAGGTCAAGTCAACGAACCTGACCAAGTACCTGAAGACCTTGATGGATCTGGATATTCTGGAACGAAGGGTGCCTGTCACAGAGGAAAATCCCGAGAAGAGCAAGCGCGGCCTTTACAAGATCAAGGATAACTATCTGCGGTTTTGGTTCGCGTTTATCTATCCCAATATGAGCTTTATCGAAAGCGGGCATAGCGGTATCGTGATGGATAAGATCCGCAGGGGACTCACTACCAGCCACATTGGCTTCGCATATGAGGACATCTGTGAGGAGCGGATGTGGGAATTGAATGTTAATAACACATGGCCGTTCCAGTTCTCCAAGCTGGGCGGGTATTGGGATGCCAAGAATGAGATCGACATTACAGCTCTTGATCCGGAGGGCAAGAACCTGATTCTGGGAGAGTGCAAGTACTGGAAAGAGCCAGTTGGTCTTAATGTCCTTCATGCGTTGGAAGCTAAGGCCTACGATGTCGCATGGGAGCGGGATCGGCGAAAAGTGTGGTACGTCCTGTTCAGTATCTCCGGCTTTTCTGATGAACTATGTGCCCATGCCGCAACACGAGATGATCTTCTTTTGATTGATGATAGAGGAAGATAGCTGATCGACCAGCCGGTTCAATATCTTCAATGCGCTCCAAAATTCTTTGAGGGAATTAAAGAAGTTCTGACAAATGTGCATAAGACAGACGTGGAGATTTCCACGTCTGTTTTTTTCCTATCTGTTGCAGTAATGCGTATTAAAGTCGTATAAACACAGTATAAGCACAAAAGAGAAGGAGCTGATCTTATGTTAGTCTGTGTAGACCACGGAAATAAACAAATTAAAACAGCCAGTAGGGTATTTACATCCGGACTGGTAGAGAGCGATACCCGTCCCCCTTTCGGTGACAACATCCTATTTTATCGAGGAAAATACTACACGCTCTCCGACCAGCGTATCCCCTATACCCGGGATAAAACAGAGGACGACCGATTTTTTATCCTGACGTTGTTCGCCATCGCTTACGAGATCAACGCGGCGGGCCAGTATGTCCCGGATCGGCTGATGAACATTCAGCTTGCCGTTGGGCTGCCGCCTGCGCATTATGGAATGCAGTATAAACGCTTTGCCCAGTATTTCCTGAACCGCGGTGTGATCGGGTTTGAATTCAATGGGAGGAAATACTCCATCTGTATCACAGAGGCGGTCTGCTTCCCGCAGGCGCTGGCAGCCACGGCTCCGGTGTTCAAGCGGCTCCAGCTCGGCACGGTTGCCAAGGCCACTGTGATCGACATAGGCGGTTTTACTGCCGATTACCTCTCCCTGCGCTATGGCGCAGCAGACTGGGCTTCCTGCGATTCGCTGGAAAACGGCGTCATTACACTCTATAACCGATTGCTGTCCAAGATTCGTGCCGACCATGATCTGCTACTGGAGGAAACGGACATTGACGCCATTCTCACAGGTTGCAGTACAGAGTACGGCAGTGAGATCCAAACACTGGTAGAGCGCGGCGCGGAGTCCTTCGTGGCGGACCTTTTCCGTACTCTGCGGGAGCGGAAGATCGAGCTGCGTACCGGCAAGGTTATTTTTGTAGGCGGCGGCTCTCTGCTGCTTCGGAAACAGATCGAAAAGTCCGGTAAGGTCGGTACAGCCATCTTTGTGGAGGAGATCGGCGCCAACGCTTCCGGGTACGGTCTCTTGTATGCGGCTACGAAGACGAGTAGGTGATCCATATGGGCGAAAAGAAGGATTCCTTCAGATTTACCGTCCAATTCAATGCCGGTGACCCAAGCCACCAGCAGGTAGCCGCGATCTTGAACGAGCAGGGTCGGCGCAAGGCACAGTTCCTGGTCAACGCCGTGACCCACTATATGAATTGCCCGGAAACACCGGAGGCCGCGGCTGCGCCAAGGATAGACCGGCAAACAGTGGAGCAACTGGTTCGTGAGATACTGTCCAATATGCACCCGGAACCCGTACCCGCAGTGGGCGAGGATATGCCCGGCTGCGATCCGGCTATTACGGCCTCTGAAGACATCCCCTTCGATGCCGCGGCCATGCTGGGAGAAGATGGCTTCCATTCGCTCATGGACTCATTGGCCGCGATACAGAAGCCGTGAAAGCGGCAGGTGATCATATAGAGCATACTTCGGCATACATAAATTGCCAGGAGCCGGACTGCGTAATACGCGCAGTCCGGCTCCTGGCCTGTAAGGAGACAATGGTCGAAAGTAAGCCAGCACTTTCAGACCGGTAGAAATCGCCGCTCCCGCATGATATGATAAGCTTGAAGAAAAGTTTTCCTGTCCACGCAATGAACGGCGATTTTTGTTGTCTATATAGGTGAAAGGCCTTTACGCAGAAAGAAGGGAGGGCGCAATGAAAGACCATGAGATCATAGAATTGTACTGGGCGCGTAACGAGAGCGCGATTACCGCCACCACAGAAAAGTACGGGAACTACTGCCATACGATTGCATATAACATACTGCGTAACAAAGAGGATGCGGAGGAATGTGCCAACGACACATATCTCGGCGCATGGAATTCGATCCCGCCGCAGCGTCCGAGCCGCTTGTCGATCTACTTAGGGAAAATCACGCGCAACCTCGCTCTGAACCGTTATAAGCGGTATACTGCCGAAAAACGCGGACACGGACAAGTAGTCCTCGCGCTGTCTGAGCTGGAAGCCTGCGTTCCTTCGGAAGCGACTGTGGAGCAGACCATCGAAGAAAATGAGTTGGCTGCCGCCATTGACCGCTTCCTGTATGCAAAGCCCAAGCTGAACCGTAACATTTTTGTCCGCAGATACTATCATCTCTACGCAATACGGGATATTGCGGACGCATACGGAATGAGCGAGAGCAAGGTAACGTCTTTGCTTTTCCGTATGAGAAACGAATTAAGACGATTTCTTGAAAAGGAGGGAATTATGCTATGAAAACCGAAGTTCTTCTTCGTTCGATCGGAAAAATCAATGACGAGCTTATCGCTGACGCGGAAAGCGAAGCAAATACCAAAAGAAAGCCCGGTTGGGCCAAGCTTGGAACAATGGTTGCCTGCCTTGCACTGGTTCTCTGTACCGGCATCGCCACACATGCCATCCGAAGCAATGCGACAGCAGGCACCTTCACAATGGATGTCAACCCCAGCGTGGAATATACGATTGCCAAAAGCGGGATCGTTAAGAATGTCCGCTGCTTGAACAGCGATGCAGAAAATGCGCTCAGCGATGTTGCGCTGGGAAAGCAGAGTGTCGAGACCGCTCTAACGCGCACGGTCGCCGCCTACGAGGCCTGCGGATATATGGAAAATGGCGAAGCGACTGTTCTGATCTCTTTTGATTCCCGTCTTGATGCGAATGCCGAACTAAAAGCCTCTCTCTCCGCGGAGATCCGGAAGGCCTTGGAGCAGACCGATGCCGTCGGCACACTGGTTTTCCACTCCGAACTGACGGAAAACGCCGAAGCAGCAAAGATCGCCGAGGAATTCCATGTCTCCCTTGGCCGCGCCGACTGGATCCTCACCGCAGCAAACAAAACCGGGCTGCCCACGGACGAGGTTGCCCGCATGTCGTTGGACGAGCTTCTTAAATTCCAAGAGGTCTCCGGCATTTCTTCTGTCTGCGTATCGAAGTTCATCTCCTTGGAGGAAGCAAAGAAGATCGCACTGAAGGACGCGAAGCTTGATGAGCTGACGCAGAAGATCGTGTTCACCCGAGAGGAGCTGAGCCGCAATCAGGGCAAGCCCTGCTACCTGCTGGAGTTCTACACCGGGACGAATCAATATTTCTACCAAATCGACGCAAAGAGCGGCAGCATTATTTACGCCGGGAAATATATCACGCTTTCCGAAGCGAAGAAAATCGCCCTGGATGATGCCGAATGCAAGGATAAAGTCAGCTTTACCGAGGAAACCCTTGTGAGCGGCGGCATCAAAACGCCTTACTACCAGCTCGTCTTTGCCGATGCAAAAACACAGTGGACATACCGCATTGATGCGGTGCTGGGCACTGTGTTGGAGAAGCAACAGAAAGAAATCGTGACAACGGACTTCATCTCTTTGGAGGAGGCGAAGGAGATCGCCTTGAAGGATGCCGGACTTAATGAAGCTACCCAAAAGATCGTGTTCACCCGAGAGGAGTTGAGCCGCAATTCAGGCAAGCCCTGCTACATCCTGGAGTTCTACACCGCGAAGAAGCAGTATTCCTACAAGGTGGACGCCAAGAACGGCAGCATCATCGAGGCTTACCACTTCATTCTTCTGGCGGACGCGAAGAAAATCGCACTGGACGACGCCGGGGTCAATGTGAAGGTGGTCTTCACGACAGAGGAGCTGGTTGCCGGCGGCATCAAGTCGCCCTACTATTACTTCGTTTTTGAAAGTGACTCAGCTCGCTGGACTTACAAAATTGACGCCGTTCTGGGCGTGATCATGGATAAGACCTGCGATAAGATCATTCCCCTTGCTCCGGAGTTTATCGGCTTGGAAAAGGCAAAGCAGATCGCATTAGAGGACGCGGGACTTGATGAAGCTACCCAAAAAATCGTCTTCACCAGAGAGGAGCTGAGCCGCAATCAGGGCAAGCCTTGCTACATTCTGGAGTTCTACACGGACAAGTGTGCGTATTCCTACAAGGTTGATGCAGTATCCGGGGGAATTATCGGGAAGAAAACCGACTGGTTTTCCCGTCAGGAGTCCGAGACTGTGCCGGACACGTCTCAAAATTCCGATTCCAAGCAGCGCAGAATAGGTTAACCCACGATAAGGGCCTTTTGAGAAAGTGCGTACCCGCAGTGGGCGAGGATATGCCCGGCGGCGATCCGGCTATTATGACCTCTGAAGGCATCCCGTTCGATGCCGCGGCCATGCTGGGAGAAGATGGCTTCCATTCGCTCATGGACTCATTGGCCGAGATACAGAAGCCGTGAAATCAACAGGTGGTCATATAGAGCATACTTCGGCATACATAAATTGCCAGGAGCCGGACTGCGCGTATCACGCAGTCCGGCTCCTGACCTGTAAGGAGACAATGGTCGAAAGTAGCCTAAATTGGAAGTAAGATGAAGTCTTTTTACTTGGCGATACGCTCCAGGATTTCGATCAGCAGCTCGGTAGTGATCTTGACATCCTCGATCTTGCAGGTTTCATTGGGCGTATGCACGTCAAGAAGCGTCGGACCAACGGAGATCATGTCCAGGTGGGGATTCTTCTCCGCAAAGGCACCGCACTCCACGCCGGCGTGTACCGGCTCCACGATCATATCCGTGCCGGTCAGGTGCTTGTAGGCCTCGCAAGCGATATGGGTCAGCTTGCTGTTGGGATTGACCGCCCAGCCGGGAACATGACCCTCGCTGTCGAAGGTAAAACCGAAGCTATTGGCCAGTGCGCTACAGATCACACCGATCTGAGTGGCCTGATAGGCAACGCTGCTGCGGGCAAACACCGTGAAGCGCACCATATCCTCGTCCACAGACACCACACCCAAGTTGGCGGAGCTCTCCACCAGCCCGTCAATGAACGGACTCATGGTATGTACGTTATTGGGAACCGTGGTCATCAGCCCTACCATACCATAACCAACCTCCCCTGTCAGTACGCGGTCGGGCGCGGTATCACCGAAGGTGGTGGTGAACACCATATCCGATTCGATGTTGCCGAAAGCCTCTGCGAACTCTGCGCGGAAGGTTTCAATGATAGCCTTGGCCCTGTCCTCCTCGGTGGCAGACAGAACAATGGTGGCGGTGCCAAATGCGGGGATGGCGTTCTTCGCCTGACCGCCGCTGAAGGAGGCCACGCGGTAGCTGACGCCGCTCTGTCGCAGCATAGCCAGCAGCGTAGCGATGCTGACCAGCGCATTGGCGTGGCCCTTGTTGATGCCCACGCCAGAGTGGCCGCCCAGCAAGCCGCTGAAGGAAATGGTCAGCGCCTTGCAACCCACAATAGGCTTCTCCCACTCGGCCTTGTGGCTGTAGTTGAAGAAGTCACCGCCAGCGCAGGAGTTACACAGAGAGCCCAGCGTTTCCCAGTCCAGATTGACCAGATAGTCGCCATCCAGATACTTGGGATCAATGTCCATGGAGTCCATACCGTCTTCTTCGTTGGTGGTGAAGATGGCGCGGATGGGGCCGTGACGCAGGGTGTCATCCTGCAGCAGATACAGGCACATCGCCACGCCGATACCGTCGTCGGCGCCCAGACTGGTGCCGTCTGCGGTCAGAGTCACACCATCGTTGATGACCTTGATAGGGTCGTTCATGGGATCGTAGGTGACACCCTCTTCGCAAACACACACCATATCCATGTGCGCCTGGAAGATCACACGAGGTACATTTTCACAGCCGGGGGATGCGGGCTTGTCAATGATGATCTCATTCATGTTGTCCTTTTCCACGGCCAGACCATGGCGCTTGGCCCACTGGAACAGGTACTCGCTGACGCGCTCCTCGTGATGGGAGGGGCGGGGTACCTTTGCCAGCTCCAGAAACTCGGACAATACAATATCTAACGCTTTGTCTTTACTCATAGCAAACACTCCTTACTGTGCGACGGAGCAGGCTTCTTCGATAGTCATATCGCCGGAGCCGGCCAGCTTGGTATTCTTCAGCAGGGAATAGAGGATCCAATAGGCTGCAAAGGCGATGATCACACCGTCCAGTGCGGAGGAGAACACTGTCACCACGCCCAGCGTCTCCAGCAGTGCGAAGCCGCCGCCGATGACCCACGCGATGATGCCGATCCAGTTGATACCGCGCACGGGAGACCAGTTCTCCTTCTTGGCCTTGCAGATGACCCAGTAGTCGCAGATAACGACGCCCATGATGGGAGGCACCACCGCGCCCAGAATGCTGATATAGGTGTTCAGGAAATCTGCCAGACCGGCAATCGCCATAATGACGCCCAGTACGCCGCAGATCATGGTGACCAGAGGACGCTTGCTGTCCTTGATGGAGAACATCTTGCAGGCGGCCAGACCGGACATATAGGCGTTGCCGGTGTTGGTCGTCCATGTGGCGAGGATCAGCACCAGCATGGCAACGATAGGCAGCCCTAGACCTGCGAACATGGCGGCCACGTCGTAGTTGCCGGTGCCGATGGACATGATGGCACCCACCAGGATCATCAGCAGAGCCGCAGGCATAACGCCGATCAGGGTAGCCTTCACCACGTCACCGCGGGTCTTGCAGTAGCGGGTATAGTCAGAGTTACAGGTAGCGCCCAGCGCGAACAGGCCGATAACGGTGGAGATCGCGGCGGGCAGGGGCATCAGGTTCTCCGAAACGGCAGAGGCGATGTTGCCCCAACCGGCGGTGTTGATGGAATGGATGCCGCCATAGGCGCACAGCAGCACCAGCAGCGGAACGGCGATATAATTCAGAACCGCCATCCACTTCACGCCGTAAACGGCGGTGATGAACATGACGACACCCCAAACGACGCAGCTCAGCCAGAAGGGGAACTCCACGCCCAGATGCAGCATCAGCGTGTTGAAGGCCACGGCGCAGGTGGCGGTCTGCACGGCAAACCAACCTGCCTCACAGATAAAGATAACCAGCGCCATTGTGAAGTTGGCGCCTGTCATACCGAAGGCTCTGGTGGAACACATGGTGGCGTTCAGACCGGTGTCAGAGCCGACAATGCCGCCCAGGATCATCATGGTGCAGCAGATGGCAAACCCGATGAGGGTGGCCCAAAAGATGGAGCTCATCGTCAGCACGCTGCCGAAGATGCCGCCCACCATCAGCATGGGGATGCAGATCATGGTGCCTACCCAGATAAAGGCGATACTCCACCATGAGCGTTTTTCGTTGGGTTGGATCTGGGATAAGCCCTTATCCTCTTGCTTGGTTTCCGTTACATTGGTCTTGTTTTCTTCCATGTTGTTATTCTCCTCTCTCTAAAATGTAGGGACGGGGAATGCTCTCATTTAGACAGAAAGCCGGGAACGGGAACTGTGCCCCGTCCCCGGCTTTTCGTCGATGTAAGGAAGCTCGCTGTTGTCGGGTTCTGCAGGAATGCGCTTACTTGGCGGGATAACGAACGATTCTGCCGGTGTACTCCACGTTCTTGAAGTAGGGAGCCCACACATCGTTGATGGCGGCCTCGCCGTTCTTCCACCAGCGTTCATCCACCTCGATAATACCGATGTCCACATACTGACCCTCCTTGGTATCAGCATTGGTCAGAGGCATACCAGCATTGATCTCGTAGAAGGAGATGATGTCGGGGGCGGTCATGACCACGATGCCATCCTTGTAGATGACCAAGTTCTCGTTCTGGAACAGAACCATATAGGTGGAGCCGTCCTCACCCGCGACAGTGGCGGTGCCATAATCGAAGCCGCCGGCCGTTTTCGTTTCCACCTTGGTGATCTTACCGCGGCAAACGGCCTGGCACTTCAGGCTGGAATGCTTGGCGAGATACGCATAGAAATTCTCGGTGGTGTTCTCGGTCTTATACGTGGCCATCACTTCGCCGACGGTCTTGGCACGGGTAATGGTGCCGTTGCCGATAGCGGCCTCAATCTGCGCCTGATTGACCATCCAGCCGGACAGACCGGCCATCATATCAAAGGCCACGCAGATGTTTCTGCCGATGACCTCGGCCTCGTGTGCATCGCGGGGATCGGCCAGCTCAATGGTCAGGCGGTTGTTCTTGTGGTCGGCCATAGCCAAAGGAGAGGTATCCAGGCCGTTGACGTGCAGCAGCAGCGTGTCCAGAGCGGGAACAGCGCGGGCAGCACCGTCTGCATCAATGACGGGGATATCGTTCATCATGGCGATCAGCATGGGAACGAAGGTGTTGAAGCCGCCGATCTCAACGGGAATCGTATAGCTCAGGGTACGACCCATGGTCGCAGCCATATCCACCAGAGCGTTGTAGGCGTTGACGGCGTAGGGCGTAAAGTCAATGTCCTTCAGTGCAACGGGAGAACCCATGCCTGCGGTCACAGCGGCATAGGCGTTGACATTCATCTCACCAGTGGAGATCATGCGGAGCTTCGGATCACCATGTTTCTTGATGTAGTTCTCCAGCATCTCCAAACCGGAGCTGGCAGAACCACCACCGCCGGCACCCAGGACGGTGGCACCATAGATGATGTTGATAATATCCTGACGTGACAAAACAGTAGACATTTCGAGTTCCTCCATATTCTTAATTTTTGTGGCGTTCCCGCCATCTCTGCTTAAAAGTATACAGAGTCTCGGTGTATAGGTCATCGGATAGCCAACTAAGGATTTCATCGTTTCATTGGTCGCAGAAACAAAGAGGGACTGTTTTGGCAGCCCCTCTTTGTGCATCTTGCTTTGTTAAGTTGTAAGTATCTCCTAAATCCCTTTCAAAATACGGTAGACCACCGCAGCTTTATATACCGCCAGCGTTGCGGGCATCTGTGCCAGATCACATTTCAAAACGCTCCGGATCTTATTGAGCCGGTAATGCACGGTATTTTTATGAAGATATAGCAAGGTGCCTGTGCTCTGCGTGTTGGATTCCGCATCAAGAAGATAAGTGCATAGCGTCTCAATCAGGATATCACCGTCCGCAGTATCCTTCAGCTTCCTGATGGGCAGCAGACAGTCTGCTACCGCATCTTCCCCCTGCTTCACGGAGTCGATACATGATTGCACATAGCGCACATCACTGTCTGAATAGATCTTGCGCCGCGGATACACAGCGCAGAGCTCTGCAAAGCAGCGTATCATCCGATTATATGCATCGCGGGCCTGCGATGTGTTCTCAAGATCGTCAAAGACACAGCCGCGTGCAGCATATCCCTCTTTTTCAAGCAGGGAGACAAAATCCTCACCCATCTCCCGCGTATTTTCCTCAAGCAGCATCCCGTCGGTTAAGGCGACAATATAGGTGCCGTAGCTATCAACGATGACGATCTTATGGTGCTCCTGCAGGTACACCTTCAGCTTCAGAACAACGTCCAGCTTTTGGCTGGCGGTCAGCTCCTGCCCTGTTCTCAGATCAGAAAGCTGCAAAACCCACATGGTGTTAACGGCACTTATGGAAATGCCCATTTGCTGTGCGAGTCTACGCATTTTGGCGGGATCGTCTGTCAGGACCGCTTCTACCAGCGCATCTGTACCGTCATAATAAGTGCCTTTGTCCCAGATGTTCAAGAATAACGCAACAACATCTACTGCTTGCTGCAGCCTTTCAGGATCCATTTGGTCAAACTCGTCCAGCGCCAGCAGGTGCATCCCTCGATGGGTCTTTGACGGAACGGGTATATCCCACAGTTTGAAACTGTGGCCTTCCAATTCCATTGTCTGCTGTCCCTTTGATAGAGTCTTCCGCTTTTGCAGCATCTGCAAAAGCGCCGGGTAGTCCCATTGGTTGGAAACCGGCCATGCCGCCGCGCCCCTTCGTTCCAGATACCGATCCGTCAGCAGCAAAGTACAGCGCATACGGTCGGACAGCAGGCGCAAGGCGGTGTTGATGTTCCGCTGCTGTGGCTCCAAAAGCGCAATGCTGTTCATCACTTCCGCAGTATAATAATTGCCCTGCATTCGCCGCTTGTGGATATACTCGACTATATCCGTGATCATATCCGAGTATCGGAAGTCCATGCGGCCAAAGGGTATGGCAATCAGCGGGAGGTTGATCTCATCCGCAACGGCAATCAGTGCATCGTCGATCTGAGGAATAAAGACCCCAACGTAAAACAGAACAAGTCCTGCCGCGCCCATGCTTCGCAAATGCCGCAATACACAGCACTGTCGGGCAACATCATCTTTAATGGTCACGAGAGCAGATATAACCAGTTCGTTTCCAACAATTAACTCGTCAGATAATAGATTTGTCTCCGGCCACTCCAGCACACTGACGGAGGACACCGCACGATCCAACCCTTTTGCACCGGCGACTAGCTGCGCTTCACGCAGTGTGGGAAGTCTCAGGCAATCCGCAACGGTCACGTTCATAGGATATCTCCTCTCGGCGGGACACGTACCAACAATCGACACTTTTTCATTCTCATAGTACCAAAGTTTCTGGTGACAGGCAATGTTTTTTTGCACAATTTCTGACCGCTTTTTGTTGTTTCTGCAACTAAAAAGCGCGTCAAAGGGCATCGTTGCTTCCGGATAATGACTGCCGCAGATGCGAGGCGTTTCTCTCATAGAATCGTGCCGGATACAACGCGGGAGCCGGAATCGCCGATAGGTTCTCCGCATTTTGATAAGAATTGAAGATTTTTAAACGGTGCCGTTTGGGGGTAAGGCTTTTGTATAAAGCATAGAATTTTTCCTTGCAGACCTGACATTATCTCTGAGTACATGTCCATCACCACACAACCGCTGTAAGAACTGTACAGACATGCCTCCTATATTTTGTGTCGTCAAAATGACAGTCATGAGCTGTGCCGACAGTATTTACCTCTTGCGCATATAGAACTTATGTTCTATTATGGTGGTTAAGAAAACTGGGAGGAGGACGGATAGATGGGACGGAATATTCTACACGTAGACATGAACGCATTTTATGCATCTGTGGAATGTCAGCGGCGCCCTGAACTGCGTCAAAAGCCGGTGGCAGTCTGCGGTGATCCAGAAGCCCGTCACGGAATCGTCCTTACTGCCAACTATGTAGCAAAGCCACGAGGCGTCAAAACCGGCATGGCCATCTGGCAGGCGAAGCAGCTTTGTCCCGATCTGGTGGTGCTGCCTGCCGATATGAGGGAGTATATCCGATTCAGTAAGATGGCTCGCGAGATTTACGAGAAATACACCGACCAAATCGAACCGTTTGGCCTTGATGAAAGCTGGTTGGATGTGACCGGCAGCGTCGGTCTGTTCGGTTCGGCCGTGAGTATTGCTGAAGAGATCAGCGAGCGGATCAAGTTTGAGTTGGGGATCACCGCCAGCATCGGCGTTTCCGACAATAAGATCACGGCGAAGCTGGGTAGTGACTATAAAAAGCCGGACGCCATCACCCGTATCGAGCGGGATAACTATAAAGAAATTGCCTATCCGCTGCCAGCATCCGATTTACTCTATGTTGGTCCTGCCACAGAGCGCAAGCTGCGCGGTGTTGGGATTTATACCATCGGGCAGCTTGCCGAGGCGTCGCCGAAGCTTTTGGAATACAAGCTGGGGAAAATGGGGCTGGTGCTGCACACTTTCGCCAACGGGCTTGATGTATCGCCTGTGCAGCGCAGTGATCATATCCGTGCCATAAAATCGGTAGGCAACAGCGCCACCACGCCGCGCGATCTGGTGAGCGACGATGATGTGCGTCTCATGCTGTATCTGTTGGCGGAAAGCGTCGCCTGCAGAATGCGGGAGCTGGCATCAAAGTGTACGGTGGTCGAAGTTGCTGTCCGGGATACGGAGCTGCATTGGTACTGCCGGCAAAAGAAACTGGCAGTTCCCACCTGCTCCAGTGCGGAGATCGCAGAAGTGGCGTTCGACCTGTTCCGTCGCAGCTATCCGTGGACGCTGCCGGTACGCAGCATTGGTGTGCGCGGCACCGATCTGGTAGATGCGACTATTGGCATACAAACGTCGCTTTTTGATAATGATAGGCGTCGGAGCGCGTGGGAACAAATCGATGTGACCATGGACAGGCTGCGGCAGCGATATGGCTATATGAGTGTGCGCCGCGCCATCACCATGTCTGACCCGGCATTGGGCTGCATCAATCCCAAGGATGACCATACCGTGCATCCGATAGGCTACTTCGCAGGATAGGGGGAATATCCATGGAACTTGAAAAGAAGTATGTGCCGGTGACGGTGCATTTTGACGCCAACGGGAAGATGCGTCCTATCGAGATCGAGTTTGACGAAATGCGCAGATATCATATCGACAAGATACTGGACGTGCGCCGCGCAGCCTGTCAAAGTGTAGGCGGCGTGGGAGAGAGATATACCTGCCGCATACGGGGCAGGGAGAGTTATCTCTGGTTTGAAAAAGGCCGCTGGTTCGTAGCAGCGAAGGATGGAAAATAAGAAGGAGGCTGCCGGCGTTGCCGGCAGCCTCCCTTGCGCAGAGAGAATTATTTACCAATACTTGGGATACTTGCTGGTGCTCTGCTGTTTTTCGGCATACTGCCACCAGGGAACTTGGGTGGCGAAATCCGTCAGCTTATCCCAGAACTGATCGGCCAGCGTCCCCTTGTCCACGTAGACCGTGACAGTATAGGTTTTGCTGCTGCCATCCTCCATGGCGGCGGTGTAGGTCACGGCATTGGTGAAGTTCACCGTCTCACCGTTACCGGGCGTCAAGGACTTGACGCCGTTGGTGGCGATAACCGGGGTCAGCTTCGTCACATCTGTGCCGCGGGGCATGGTGATGGTAATGGTATTGGTGCTGTTGTTCACCGCACCGGCCACACCGTTGATGGAGAAGCTGGTGATGCCCTTGGCCGTCGTGGTGGCCGTCTCCCACTTGCAGGTGATGGTCACATTGCCTGCAGGCATAATAAAGCGGTTACCGGTGATCTTGACCGTTTCACCACCTGCCACCGCCAGCGAATAGGTCAGGGAACCCTCCACCATCTGATAGCCGCTGTCAGGCTTCACAGTGACGATGATCTCATCGCCCTTATCCGCCTTGGTGCGGTTGGTGGTAATGGTGCCGCCCTTGGGTGCGTTAATAGTGATGGTAAACTTACCGGTATCCGGCGTTTCGCTGCCGCTGCCGTAGGCGGGGATCTCCACCTTCAGGGCTGCGCTCTCACCGCCGGAGGCGTTCTTGACCACGATGTAGATGTCACGGGCGTCCTCGGTCAGATTGCTGAGGGTGATGGTGTTCTCACCCTTGACGGCAGATGTGCCGCTCTTGCTGGTATCCACCGTAGGCACTGCCGCACCGTGATCCACCACCTGGTAGAAGTAGTTGCCCGCCTCGCTGGAGGTAAATTTCACCGTTGCGGCAGTCTTACTGCTGCGAGTGGCGGAGCCGCCGGACAGGGTGGGGGCATTGGGGGCGGTGTACTTGATCTCCACCGTGTAGGTCTTGGTACTGTCATCCTCGGCAGTGACGGTGAAAGTTTTGCTGCTGTTGGGGCTGATGCCGCACATGACATTGCCGGAGGACCATTTGCCGATGATACCAGTGGCATCGTCATAGCCTTCTGCCTGTGCCAGAGACACACCGGTGTAGTTGATCTGCATAAAGACATCCGTAGAAGTGCCGATCTTATTGATCAACGCCTTATCCGTGTCAGGGGGCAGTGTGATCGTCCACGTCGTACCGTTGAGCTTGCCCTCAGCGATCACGGACTTATCGGCGTTCAACAGCTTGACGGCGGTGATGTCCTTCGCGGAGCTCTTGGCCACGGTGATGGTCACCTTGTAGTCCGCTTTGGCAGTTTCATCCTTGCCGATCAGGTTCTTTTCAGAGCGGACGGTGAAGGTGACGGCCTTATCCAGCTCCATGCCGCAGGCCTTACCCGCGGCGGGCCACGCCGCATCATCACCGGCCCGAATGATATCCGCATACTTGGAAACGGTGAACTTCAGCATGGCATCAGCAAGCTTGCTGGTGTCCGTACCGGCGGGCAGGGTGATCGTAATTTTACTGCCCTCTCTCGATACCGTGGCGCTGGGGATGGCCAGTTCCACATCCTCCAGCACGCAGGCGGTGCTGGCATTGTTGGGATCGACTTCAAAGATCGCCTTTGCGGTGATGTCCTTGCCGGTGGCAGGCATGGTGAAGGTGGCAACGTTGACAACATCCTCCGCAACCTTGTATGTCACATCCTTGTTATCGGCATCCTTGACCTCCCAGCCTTTCAGCATATAGCGTTCGCCGGGTGTGGCGGTCAGGGTGACGGTCTGTCCCTCGTAGACCACAGGGATGTTTGTGGTGGGGTCGCCGCCCACAGAGACGGCAGCACTGCCCATGGTGGCGGGGCTGGCTTCGACGGTCACACCGGCGAAAGTACGCTCATGGAAGTTGGCCATGACAGTCATTTTCTTGCCGCTCACACTAAAGTGCGCCCATGTCGCATAGCCGAAAGTCCCTTCGGGACGGTCGTCACTAACTAACTGAGAAGTATCTACATCTGTCAATACCTCTTCATCGCGTGTCACTGTCCAGCCGGTGAACTCGTACCGGTACCACCAGTCCTCTCCCAACGGGACAGCACCCAACTCTGCACCTTCGGCAAAAGTAAAGGGGCTTCTCTCGCTGGCAACTCCTGACAGACTAACTCTCGTCACATTGCCGATGACATTGTCGATTTTTGTGCCCCAGGTGATCTCCGTTCCGACATTTTTGAATTCCGCAAACAAATAGACATCGTTTTCCGGCATCTCAAAAGTGAAGGACGGTTTCATCTGATCCTCGGGACTGACCTCGATGCCATCAATGACTTTCCAGCGCACAAATTCCCGCTTGAACATATCACCCGCCGTATACGGTTTCGGATCGGCGGTCACGGTTACCTGCTGACGAGGCTTGGCCTGCACCAGCGTTACTCTGTCGGCATCGGTGAAGGTCACTGTGCCTTGGCGATTTCCGGCTAAATCTTCGAGATTTTCGTACAGCAGGGAAACGTCTGCTTTCAAGTTATACCTTACTACAACGGAGTCTTTGATGGTAAAACTATCTACACGTACATTGGCCGCCGGCATGGTAAAGCTGAAACTGTTCTCTGTGCCGTCAACTGTCACGTCGATCGGCGTATTATTCCCGTCATTCGTAGTCAGGGAAATCGATTCGAGTTCCTTATCGGCCTCCGGAATGAGAAGCGTGACCTTGACCGTTTGTCCTGCCTGTGCTCCCTTATATATGCACATGTATGGATCATCATTTGACTTTAACGGAAGTCCGGCCGCTGTCGCACTGACATAGCGATATCCTTGATTATACATTGCAGGAGTAATCGATGTTAATAGGACCTCATACGTAGGCACATAGGCCGGAACCGTAACTTCCAGAACGGACTCGGTAACATTCCCCGAAGCGTCTTTTGCCTTAATATAAACCTTCGCCTCTCCAGTAGTCAGTCCGACAATATCCAATGTATTATCGCCGCTGACCATCGTCGTACCAGTGGCGGACGTGTCCACAGCATCGGCAGAAACGAGTGAATAGTAAACCGTACCAGCTTCGCTGGAGGTAAACCTGATGGTGGCGGTAGCATCGCTTGTACGTTCTACGCCGTTATCGGCCAATGTGATCACAGGTGGTGTAACATCATCTTGAGGATTTTTCCCGCCCCGCTGAATAAGTATATCAACCGTTGTCTCTCCAACAAGCTCAACACAGATTTTCTCTACAGCAGACGCTTCGTCAATATAAGCATCCGCACCAGGGTAGGTATCAGCCACGCCAGCCAAACAGCTATTCGGGTCGTGCCCGCTGCCGACTGATACGATCATTTTTCCGCTTTCTTCCGTACACGTTAGCGGAGATGTTGCGCAAAAGCACTGAGCACGGCTGAAGTTAGAAGTTTCAATCGTTAATGCCCCTGTCTCTTCAGGAACCCAGAGACAATATACCTTGTCTACTCCGAGCGTATCTTTAACATTAATATCCGTGGCTACGGGAACGTAACAGTTTCCGCTTTTATCCTTAATGGTGAATAATTCTGTTTCAGCATATGCTGGGACAAAAGAAACCATTCCAAGGCACAACACGACAAGCAAGCAGCAAACCAATACGCGCTTTACTCTGTTCATATTTGTTCTCCAGTTCTGAGCAGGGTAAGGGCGGGGCGGAAAGCCCCGCCCTTACCACTCTATTCGCTCTCTACGTTTGGCCCGCTAATCAACCCCAAGGATGATGCGTGTAGTTGCAGCAGATGAACCAGCAGATGGTGTCACCTGCAGTCAGGGTATAGCTGGCGCCGCCTACAGCGGGAGTGCTCCACTTGGTATAGTCAGCCTTACCATCACTGGTCCAGGAGGGGCCGTCGGTATACATCCAGCCGGACATATTGCCGAAGGTGAACTCACCGACACCGTTCAGAGTCGCCATATAAGTGCAGCCTTCGGGGACCTCGGAAGTATAGCTGTACTTGACAGCAAACTTGTGCATGATATCCATCACGGTCTCGCCGGAATTGACAATGATCTCGCCATAAGCGCCACAAGTCTGATTGTCGGCAACACCAAAATACTCCTTGGCCTGGGAATACAGATTATTCACCGCAGTCGCTACATCGCCGGTATAGTGGGAATCAGCCATAGCCTCGGTAAAGTCGATACCATACTTCACTTTGAACGTACCAGGGTCGGTCACAAACACATAATACTTACGAGTTTCGCCATTTACCGTAACATTCATAAATGTGGACGGATCGCTGAGATTCAGAGTAAGGCTCCTTACTCTACCATTGCCGACTACACTGGTCGTACCCAGGCAACCGCCAGAAGCAGTCATACCTGTAGGAATAGTAAGATTTGCCGCAACGTTCTTACGGTCAGTGATTGTTGCAGTAGCCGTAGCATCTGCCTTGTAATTCACGAAGGTCCACTTGTTTTCCGTGTTTACCAGAGTGTTGCCCATGAAGGGGTTCTGCACGTTGGTTCCAGTGAACGTGGCATCCACAGTGCCAAACTTCAGTGCGGTAATGCGCAGGGGGTCGTTGGGGGCAATGGCAACAACACCATTGGGCAAGCCGGCAGCCAGCTTATAGGTCTTGCTGGTCGTGACGCCGCCCTCGGAGGTGCTGATGATCACGGTATAGACCTTGTTGAGCAGGTTCACATTCGTCGCCGTGCGGACATTGCCCGCACCCGTGAAGGCAAGGTCGCCGTTGATGGTGGCGCCGGCATTGCTCAGGTTGATCACCACGTCGGTGCTCTTCAGGCCATACTCGGAGCCGCCGGCCACCATGGCGCGGATATAGATCTGGTCGCCGGTATTGCTGTCCTTCTCATAATAGGCGGTGGTGCCGCCAATGGTGACGGAGGACACGGCGTCAATGGAATTGACGGTCGTGCGGGTTACTTTCCCGGTCGTGGTCGTCGTGGTGCCGTCGGCAAATGCCATGGTGCTGAGAGACAGCGCCATAACGAGAGCCAACAACAATGCGGTGATCTTCTTCGTCATTTTCATGTTCGTTCTCCTTCTGTTAATTTTTTGTTGATCTCTTCTGCGCAGGGAACGCCGTAATCCCATGCATCACCTCTTTTCTATCATGAGCCGTTACCGGCTCAGCCCTATTTCAAAGCCGTAGGAACGGCTGCTTGACCCATTCTCTATAATCAGATCCCGATGTTCCAGCGTCAGATCCAGCACCATGCGGCCGCCCAAATCTGCCTTCAGGCAGGGACTATCGCCTTTGACGGACGCGCCGTCCGCCAGCGTAATGTTGGCTGTGCAGTTCTGGAAATCCGTTTCTATCGGCAGTGTGATACAGATGACGTATTCCGCGTCCTTGCCGCTGCCGCGCTGTTCCACCGTGCCGATGCTGTCGCCGATGATGAACTCCCGGATAGCCAGCGGGTCACTGTTCTGGCCACAGCCGCCCAGCAGCAGACTTACGCTCAGCGCGGCGATCAGCAAGTATACTGTACGCTTCATCCCATCGCCTCCTTGAGCCGCAGGCAGTAGGTGCGGGTATAGCCCTCGTTCTGCACGGTGATGCACGGTTCAAGAACCGTTAGATCAACGATTAGAGAAGTGCCGTCAGCGGATACGATGCACGGCTCAGTCTCGTCCAGCGTCGCGCCCTCGGATAGCCGGAGCGTCAGCGGGACGGCGGTCATGTCCATGCCCTCCGTGGGAGGGATGAACACAACACAGCTCAGCCCCGTTTCCTGCCCGCCCCAGTTCTTGGTGACGGACACGGTGCAGTCCGCCTCGCCGCACTTGGCGGAAAGGATGTCCCACTTGCTGCGCTCCTGCGGCTGCTGGGGTGCTTTCCCGCAGCCCGCCGCCAGCGTCAGCAGCAGGCATGCCAGCAATAGAAATACAGTTTTTCTTTTCCTCATGGCACTCAGCTCCAATCCCGCTTGGTGTGGCTGGTCTGGTGATCCGCCACATCCGAGTTGTTGCCCAGCTCGTCCCAAAGCTGCTGGGAAACGCTGCGCTCGAAGGTCACGGTGACGGTATAGCGGCTGGTTTCCTCGCCCAGCGTCACGGTGTAGACCACCGGAGCGGTAAGGTTCACCACCTCGCCGGACACGGGGCTGACCACCGCGCCCGCCGTCACGGTAACGGAGGGGGCTACCGCCGTCACGTTCGTACCGGCAGGCAGCGTTACGGTGATAGTACCTACGCTCTGGTTGATGACGCCGTCCACGCCCAGCACGGAAAAGGCCGTGATCTTCGCGCCGGTGGCCGGCGTTACAGGATCGCTGCCGCCTCCACCGCCGCTGCCGGAGATCAGCTTACCCGCCTTATTCAGCACGGAGACGGTGTAGGTGCGGGACAGCACCTTTTCATTACCCGCCACGATATACTGCACCGTGCGGGAGAAGTCCTGCGCCAGACCGGGGGCAGGAGAGCAGACCAGCGTCTCCGGTCCAAGCGTCACATCCGGTGCGAAGGAGGTGCTTGACAGATTGCTGTCATCCACACCGGACACGGTAATTGTGTTGGCCTTGTCGTCGATAACACCTTCATAGACCGTGCCGCCGATGGTAAGGCTGAAGGCGGAGATAGACGCCTGCGTCCGTGCCGTGGCCTTGATGCGGTACGTCCGGGTATTCGTCCCGTCGCCGGAAGTGATGGTGAAGGTCGTCCAGTCCGACAGGTTCATGCCCTTCTTCCCGTCCAGTGCCGGCGAGGCAGTGGCTCCATAGGAGAGGCGGGCGTAGATCATCAGATTTGAGGTGTCCTTTCCTGCGTCAAGCAGCAGCTCAATATCCGTGCTGTCCGTGCCAGCGGTGATATTCTTGCCCAGAATGTCCAGATCCCGCAGGATATTGGCGTCCTTCAGCATAATGGTATCGGTGTAGATCTCCGCGCCGGAGGGCTTTTCTTCATCCGAGAGCTTGACTACCACATAGTAGGTCTTGGTGGTCTTGCCGTCCTCCGCCTGCACGGTGAAGGCGGTCTTGGTATCCTTCACAAAGGTGATGCCGCCGGTAAGATCCGGTGCAAGGATCGTGGCATAGTCAGACAGCTGAAGCTGCGGGTGCATGTCGTTCAGCGGCGTACCGGCAGGCAGGGTCACGGTGATGATGTTGTCTCTGCCCTCCGTGGTAAACACGCCCTGCTTGCCCTCCAGTGTAAAGGAGGTAATGTCCGCCTCGGTGGACAGCTTACGGGAGAAATCGAAGCGATGATAATACAGGGAATAGGGATGCCCCGCGCCGCCGCCCTTCAGGAAGCCCAGATACCACTGTGTGGCATAGCAGCCCTGATAGGTGGCCATGGCATTCTTGGGTGTCGTGTTGCTGTGGGCAAAATAGCCCTCGTCAAAGTCGGCGTAGTTGAGGAACGAGGTCAGCACGCTGTCCTTTCCGTTATTGAGACGCACATCCGTGTGGACGTCAACACCCATAGCGGAAAGAGCGCAGATGATCTGGGACGCGCCCTCAGAGGTATACACGCCGCCCCACTGTACGCCGAAGGGATTGTCAAAGGGGTCGGTGCCGAAGCTGTCCATGACGATGCCAAAGCCCTCCCACAGCTTAGCCGTGACCCGCTCTCCGTAGACCGGATCATCCTGATAGGGCGCGATGGACTGCATCAGCATGGTCACCATGTCCAGGCCAAAGCCGTCCGACAGGTACTTATGGGTCAAAATTGTCTCCAGCAGCTTGTCCCGCGTCCACAGGGCATTTTCAGGAATGGTGTAGTTGCCCATATCCAGGGCAATCAGTGCGAAGATGGGGCCGTTGATAGTCCAACCGCCGCTGTAGTTATAGAGGATGGAAACAAAGTCGTCCACCTCGTTGCCCTTGGCGTCAATAAAGGGTTCACCGTTGTTGTACTTGGACAGCTTGGTACAGTCGATGCCGCGGGCCGTCAGGGTCATAATCTTGCGGTCAATGTTGGTCATGGCCACATTGGTGGTGGTGTCCAGCCGCTTGATGCACTCCGCGATGGAGAACCCGTCGTCAAGATTACCCAGCTTCTTCTGGGAGAAGCCCAGGTTCATCCATTCCCAGTCCTCCCACGCGCCTGCCGTTGTCCGGCTGTACCGCGTGGTGATCTTCTGCACCAGCGACTCCATATCGGCCTTGTAGGGGTTCTCCACCTGCTCCTGGGAAACTGTTACAGTGACGGTATAGGTATTGGTGGAGCCGTTCTGCGCCGTGACCTTATAGATTACCGGCTTGCTGAAATCCTGCGTCTCGCCGGAGGCCGGTGTGACCGTGGCGAAATCTGATACGCGGATGGTCGGCGCAAAGGTGGTGCCTGTCCCGGCGGGCAGCGCCAGTGAGATCGTACCATTCACCTGATCGATCACGCCTGCCGCCGCGCCATAGGTGAAGGACAGTATCTGTCTGCCTCTTGCCACCGCCGTGCGGGTGATGGTCACCGTATAGGTACGCACCTTGCCGTTTTCGGCGGTAACGGTGTAGGTGTTTTTGCCCTCCTGCAACGCGGCAGGTGCGGTAAGCGACGCGAACTCGGACCTGGCGATCTCCGGCTCCACGGCAGCCAGGTCCATGGCGTAAGGGATGGTAATGGCGATATTGTCGCCATCGATCACGCCCTCCGCGTCGCCCAGCTTATAGGCGGTGATGTAATTCTCTGAGGACTTTCTGGCGGTGATGGTCACCTTGTATTCTGTCCGCAGGTCAAAATTGCTGTTGGTCACCGTCAGCGTCAGGGGCGTCGTCTCGGAATTGGTGAAATCAAAGGAGCCGCTGTCCATACTGGTCGCCGTGCCTGTATGCGTGATAACCGGCGTGATAGCGCTCAGGTCGGTGCCCTCCGGCAGGTTCAGGAAGATCGTCTTAGTGGCTTCGTCGATTTTGGCGTACCGGGTCTTGCCATCCTTGGCGGTAACGGCGAAGGAGGTGACCAGATTGTCCGGCGTACCCGTTTCGATGAGGATGCTCCATGTGGCGCCCAAAGCGCTGTACCTGGTGCCATAGGCCGGATCATAGGGCGTTACCTGATAGGCCAGCGTTCCCTGCGTCACAGAGCCTGCCACCGAATTGGCGATCAGTCCGGTTCCTACCTCGACATCCACTGTTAATTTGGAACGGTCTATATTCTCCGGCAGCTTTACCGTCACCGTGCGGGCTGCGGCATCGATGCTGCCCACAGAGCCGCCGATGGTCACCCGGTCAATGACCGGCTCCTTGATGCGATTCTGTTCAACGTAGGAAAGATATTCAGGAACGATCTTCTTATAGATGATCCGCAGAGCAGCGGGGCTGACCTGACTATAGCCTTTTTTAGCAATATACTTTTGCAGATATTCCCGCATGAACTGAACGGCCTCCTCGCCGCCCGCACGCCACTTTGCTTCATAGGAGTCAAAGAGACGGTTGCCTCCCATGCCGACAGTATCGTCGTCATAAAAGGCGGTATCCATGCCTAGCCAGTATCCCAGTGTGCCGAGCATATCCGCATTGGCCGGATGATACGCGCCGATATTGGTCTTTGCCGCATTGATCTTATCTATTACAAGATAGAGCTGATGATAGGTATCCGCGAACAGCTCCGCCATACCCAGCAGTTCCTGGGTATTCGCTTCTGTCCACGTTTCCTTACTGGTAGCCTCCGCTGCAAAGGTATAGACTGGGAATGTCCGTCCATCTGCTGCAGTAAGGTTATAGCGAATCGGCCTTGAAAAATCATAAGAATTGTTAAGTACTATATCAGCTTTATTATCCTTTGAACTTTTCAGGTCACCAAAGTCGATGGTAGTTGGTGTCATCATATACGCACTTGCGTCAGCACCTTTTGGCACACTATAGACATTGATGAACCCACCAAAATCGCTATTTTTAGGGGCAATTACTGCATTGCCATTATAGAAGGTACCGCTATTCTGCAAATACCTGTCACCGCTGGCCGTACCGGTGGCCGGCCAAGTACCAACTGCTGCGAAAGCCTGCGCCGTCAGAGAAAGGGTCATTACCAGTGCCAGCAGCAGCGTCAGCACACGGCGCAGCGAGCCTCTTACGTTTTGTGTTGTCTTTTTCATATCGTTACCTCACTCAGAGCGGATAGCCTCGTTGGGGCTGATGAGCGTCGCTTTGCGGGCGGGCATCCACGCGGCGGCAATGGCTACCGCGCCTGCGAACACCACGCCGCAGACCGCCAGCCACCAGGGCAGCACGCACCGCAGCTCACGGGACGCGAAGATCACCGGTATGAGCCACTTGGCGATAAAGCTCAGCACCAAGCCTGCCGCGCCGCCTATCACGCCTACGATCAGTGCCTCCGAGAGAAACATCTTGAAGATGTCGCTGCGAACGGTGCCCAGCACCTTCAGCACGCCGATCTCCCGCGTCCGTTCCGTGATGGACATCATCATGGTGTTTGCCACGCAGATGGCGGAGATCAGGACAGCGATACCGCCCAGCGCGCCCAACATCCCCTGGATCTGCCGGGACTGTGTCCGTACCGTCTCCAGCATATCGTTGAGCGAATAGGTGTTCAGCCCCGTGTCCCGGATCAGCTTGACAATACGCTGCACGTCGTTGACGTTCTTGACCATGACCCAAACCAAGTCGTAGGTAGGACCGTTGGCCTTCTCCTCCGCTGTTTTAGTCTGGGTAGTCGCACCCATGTAATTGGCGTTGGCCTGCGTCATCTCCTGCAAGCGGTCGAAGGACATGAACGCGGCGGTGGCGAAGTTGTTGTTCAGGGTGGAGCAGATGCCTGTCACCCGCAGGGTATAGAGGTTACTGGAGGGCAGTGCCCGTCCGTCGGTGTCGGCCTTCGGCTCGCCGGTCAGGCTGGAGGAATCGAAGGTCATGCGGACAGGCACCTCCAGTAGGTCGATCAGGGCGTTGCCGTTCTCGTCCACCGCCAGTTCCCAGTCCTTGGCCTTGTTGGCAAGACCAGCCGCCACGTCGTCGGTGAACAGCACCTCCGGATGCAGGCGCGTACCGTCCTCGGCCATAACGCCCCGCTCCGGCGTCAGCATGAAACGCTCCGCCGTGGTCATGTCGATGCCGTAGACGCGCACCATGTTCACATAGTTGCCGGACACGATGTAGGCGGACTGCTGATAGACCGGCGTTACCGCCTCCACACCGTCGATGCCCCGGAACGCCTCCAGTGCCTTGTCGTTCAGCAGTGCCTTGCGCCCGTAATCGCCGGTGGCAGGCGTCACATCGATCTTTGTCAGGCTGCCCAATGCCTCGATGCTCTCGCGGTATGCCTGTTCATATCCGAGACCCACGGAGATCAGCACCACGATACACATGACGCCCACCGCCATGGACAGGGCTGTCAGCGCCGTGCGGGTCTTTCGCCGGAACAGGTTGGTGCAGCCGTAGCGAAACAGGTCTTTTGGCTTCATACATTCCCGTCCTTATTGCTTCCGTCGTAGGTCAGCGGCTTCTCCCCGATGCCCGGTGCGCCGCCGTCTGCGTCAAAGTCGTCGTCAAAATCGTCCAAGGCAGCGGTGTTTTCGGCACCGGGCCCGATCTCGCCGCGCTTATAGCGGATGATGACATAGACCACAATGCCGATCAGGATGAGCGCAAGGATCGCTATCAGCAGCCACAGCCACCAGCGGCTGCCTGTGCCGTCTTTATTTGCGTTGACGCTGTTGGCATCTGTATCCGCAGAGCTTTCCGCCACGCTCAGCGGCACGGAGATGTCCTGAGAATACGTCTCGCCGTTGGCGTCCTCATACTGGAGGATCATCTTACCCACAAACGCGCCGATTTTGGAGAAGCCCACCGTTACATCGGCGCTGGTGGAGCCGCCTGCCAGCAGGTCACCCACATAACAGGGGGTGGAGGCGGTCATGCCGTCCGTGGCCAGCACCCGGATATTCATAGCCTTGGCGCGGCCCATGTTGGTCAGCGGCACGGAGATGGTAGCTTCCTTATCCTTGCTGAGTGTGCCGTACACCTCCGGCGTACCGGCCAGAACATCCATCTTCTGGCTGACCGGCAGCATGATGTTCTGCGCCGCCTTACCGGCCACCGCCTCGGTGGTCTCATAGGTCAGATTGATGCCCAGCATGGCGGGGCCAACCTCCGCGTCCTGCTTGGCCATGATCTTGTATTTCAGGATCGTCGTGCCGCCCGGCTTGATGGAGTCGGCATAGGCGGTATCCGTGCCGCCTACGCACAGCGTCAGACCGGGGGAATTGGTGAATACCAGGCTGGAGATGATTTTCTTGGCCGTGTCATACTTGGAATTGTTGATCAGGGTCAGGCGCAGCTCCGTCTCCTCGCCTGCCATCAGGCCGGATACCTCAGTATCGTCCACATACAGCTTATAGCTCTGCACCATCACCGACATGGCGGAGGCGTCATAGCCGTCGATCACAGTAAACTGCGTGGAGAAGGAGCCCTCCGCAGGGGCGCTGTTCTCGAAATAGTTGGCCTTGAATTTAATGGACTTATTGCCGGAGGTGGCAAAGGGCGACACGGTGAAGGTGTAGTCCAGATACTTCACCTCTCCGCTGGCCCAGTAGTCGAAATACTTGCCCAAATTGGTGGAGTCGATCACAAAGGGGAACTCGTCCAGCGCGGCGGACACCACGGGATAGACCGTCACGCTGGTCAGGGTGCCGCCCACATTGATCACGGGGATCCGCATGGAGATAGTCTGATTGGGTGTGCCGGTAGGCACGGTATAGGAGCCGCCCGCGTTGGTACCCGCCACCTGAAGGCTGCCGAAGGCGGTGGTAACGCCGGACATATTGCCGTTGTCGGTAACGGTCACATAGGCACTGACCTTGAAGGTCACGTCCTCGGTGATAGTGGTGCCGTTCACGGCATCCTCCCGCCACACGGTGGCGTTGATCTTAAAGGGCACGGCATAGCGTCCCTTGCTGGCGAACTCGCTGATCTTGAACTCGAACCACGCCTCCGCCGTGGAGTTGTAGGACATATCCTTTAAGTGCTGCACATCGCTGGCATAGATCAGCTCAAAGGGCCAGTTGGACACGCTGGCGTCGGTAGGCACATCGGGATAGATGTTGATGTTGCGCAGCATGTATTTCTCGCTGGGCAGGTACTCCTTGTTGACCGCCAGCGGCAGCACGATCTTCACCACCTGACCGGGAACGCCTTGGGGGGACTGTGCGCCGGTATCCATCAGGATCAGGGCGTTGGCGTCGCTGGGTATGACCTTGATATCCGTGTTGGGCTTCTCGTCCTCTACCGGAATACCGCCGCTCTCGTCGTCCAGCGCGGTCACGCCGCTGTCATCGCCGTTGGTGTAAGCGTCTGCGCCTTCTGTTGCCATTGCGACGGTGGGAAGCATGGATACCGTCATCCATACGCAGATCAACAGGGCAATCACCCGTTTTGCTGTTTCTTTTTTCACTGTCTGGTCTCCTCTCCGATGTGCTGATTCTCTGTCTCTATCTTTCCGTCGCTGAAATGGACGGTACGATCCGTATAACGCTCCATCTGCGGGTCATGGGAGCTGAGGATAAAGGTGGTATTCCGTTCCCGGAATATCTCACACAAAAGCTCCATGACCTCCTGGCCGGTCCGGGTGTCCAGGTTGCCGGTTGGCTCGTCCGCCAGCACGATGGACGGCTCAGTGATGATGGCGCGGGCGATGCTGACGCGCTGCTGCTGACCGCCTGACAGCTCCGCAGGCCGGTGATCTACATGCCCGCGTAGTCCCACGCGGCTCAGGGCCTGCCACGCCAGCCAGTTCCGTTCATCCTCCGGTACGCCCCGGATGGCCAGCGGCAGCGCCACATTCTCCAGCGCCGTGTATTGGGGTAGGTTGTTGTAGCTTTGGAACACAAAGCCAATATAGCGGCGGCGGAACCTTGTCCGCTGCTCCTCGTCCATAGCCTCCAAATGATGCTTGCCTCGGACAATGATCTCCCCCTCCGTGGGCGGCTCAAGACCTGCCAGCATATTCAGCATGGTGGACTTACCGGAGCCGCTGCGGCCTGCGACACAGACAAATTCGCCTTGCAGCACGGACATGTCCACGCCATCCAGCGCACGGACCGTGTTGCCGCCAACGGTGTAGTGCTTCTTCAGCCCCACCGTCCTGATGATCGTTTTTCGTTCACTCATAGTTCTCTCTCGCTATCTCAAATGTGGAGGGCGGCAGCACATAGTTCCGCTCCTCCGCCGTCAGGCCGAATTTGATCTTGATGCGCTCCAGCTTCCGTACCCATGGGTCGCCCAGCGCCCACAGCACCAGAAACGTACACAGCCCGTGGCAGAAGTCGAAGAAAAAGCTGGATAGATAGGCCGCGCCTACCGTCTGCCAGGTGATGGGGCTGACGTAGCCGATGATGAAATACAGGTTCATGATCCAGCCGTACAGAAAGCCGGACAGGAAACCATACAGGCAGAGCCGCAGGGGCGCGTGGTCGGTAAGCTGCCGCACAAAATGCAGCAAATCGCCCCGGTTGGTATTCTCCGGACACAGCCTGTCCCACCATTGCGCCGCAAAGTGACGGCGGCTTCTGCCCTTGAATACGCCGGCATTTTGCAGAATACCCGCCAGAAAGCCCACCAGTCCCCAGGTGAACATCTGCCACGGCGTCCACGGTCCCTGTCCGAAAATGAAGTTGCTGACAAAGGCGGTCAGCGCGCCGGTAAGAAAGCCCGCCTCCGGCCCGAAGGCCACCGCCGTGATGATAATGATGGCGGAGCAGGGCTTGAAGTTGGGCAGCGGGATGATCTCAAACACCGTGCGGCCTACCACGGCAATGGCCGCCATCACCGCGATAGGCACCAGCTCGCGAGCCTGGGGCTTCTTCTTATCGAATACCAGTATGAAGGGGATGGCGGACGCCAGCAGGAACAGCAGGCCCAGCAGAATATCCGAGTTTAATATGATGTAGTCCCAGAAAGTGCGGGAACCCACCGGATTGACCGCGGGACGGTGGCTGTGGTAATAGCCGAAGGCCGCCATCAGGGCGGGCAGCACCAGCAGGATCACCCACGCGGCGGCTCTGGTTCTTTTGCTGACAAAGAGCTTCGACACGACGCGATCACCTCCTCGCAGGTAATGTCCATGGGGAAGTGCTCTGCCGCGATACGGTTGGCGTCGGTGGTATAGAACCGGTTTCCGGCAAAGAAGTCGTGGGGCTCGCCCTCAGAGAGCAGCAGCCCGTCAAACATCAAGGCGCAGCCTGTGGCGTACCGGGCGGCAAACTCCACATCGTGGGTCACGATCAGGATGGACGTGCCCTCCCGGCACAGTTCCTGCAGCAGCTGCGCCAGCTCCGCCTTGGCATAGGCGTCCAGCCCCTTGGTGGGCTCGTCCAGCAGCAGCACCGTGGCCTCCCGCAGCAGCAGCTTGCCTACGGCAAGACGCTGGATCTCACCACCGGACAGGTCGTAGGGATGCCGCGCCAGCAGCGGCGTCAGCTCCAGCCTCTCCGCCATCTGCACGGCCCTGGCTTTGTCCTGTTCGGCACTGTCCAGCAGCTCCTTCTCCACCGTGTCGGCCACAAACAGCGACCGGGCGTTCTGGGGCAGCATACACAGCCGCTGGCCCTTTGCCAGCTTTACCTTGCCACGATAGGGCTTCTTGAAAGCCGCCAGCGTTTGCAGCAGCGTGGTCTTGCCCGCGCCGTTGCCGCCCAGCAGGCACAGCAGCTCCCCCTGATGAAGCGTTACATCTGTGCCCCGCAGGATGTCCTTGCCCTTTTCGGTATAGCGGAACCAAAGCTCCTTACCCTCTAAAACGGCAGGGCGCTTCGTCTCTTTCTCGACCTTTGCGGTTTCAGGTACGGAAGTCTCTTCCGTGATGGGCAGCAGCCGCTCCAAGCGGCGGCGGCCATCCCGCACCGTCAGGGGCAGATCCTCCGTTTGCTCCAATTCGCTGAAGATACGGACGGCGGCGGGAAGTCCGAAATAGATGCGGCTCTTTTCCGCGCTGCCGGATAGCTGCCGCGCGATCTCAGCCGGCGCGCCGTCTGACAGGATACGGCCCCGATCCATAGTCACCACACGGTCGGCGGCGGGGAATACCTCGTCCAGCCGATGCTCCGTCAAAAGGATGGCTACGCCCAGCTCGCGGTTGATCCGCTGGACGGTGGCAAGCAGATTGCGAGCCGCCAGCGGATCCAGCATGGAGGTGGGCTCGTCCAGTATCAGCAGCCTCGGCCCCATGGCCAGTGCCGAGGCCAGATTCATCAGCTGCTTCTGCCCGCCGGACAGCTCCGTGGTCTTGGCACGGAACCACGGCTCCATGCCGAAGAAGGCAGCCATCTCTGCCACGCGGCGGCGGATCACCGGTACGCTCAGTGCCATATTCTCAAGACCGAAGGCCAGCTCATGCCATACGAAATCGGTGACGATCTGATTATCCGGGTTCTGCTGCACGAAGCCGATCTCCGCTGCGGCGGTCAGCTCCGGCAGCCGGGAAAGGGGCACGTCCTTATAAAAGGTCTCGCCGGCCCTTGCCCCCACAGGCAGCAGGCCGGGCTTGGCGTGGCGCAGCAGCGTGGTCTTCCCGCAGCCGGAGGGGCCGCACAGCACCACATACTCGCCCTTATGTATCTCCAACGAGACGTCGTCCAGTGCCCGCGTGTCAGCCAGCGGGTAGGAGAAGCTCAGGTGTTCAAACCGTAAGAGCGCCATCTGATGGCCTCCTTTGTTTCAAGAATACCGGGCAGGAACATCAGCACGGCGTAAAAGACAAACATGGTATAGCTGGAGCTGCCCAGCAGCACCGGCGTCATGGCGGGATAGAACTCCATATACCCGTGACCGAAGGCGCGGGCGGTGATGCAGACCCCTGCCACCGCCAGAATAAGACCCAGCGTCCGGGCGTCCCGGCCATCGAAACGGAATAGGTGGAAGGTGGTGCGCCGCTTGGCGCCATAGCCCCGGGCTTTCATGCTGTCCGCCGTTTCCACCGCCGCCTCCATGCTCATGGTCAGCAGCACCGACAGGTTCCGCAGGGCACTGCCCAGCCTTTGCAGCAGCCGCGTACCTTCCTCCTGCAACATGGCCTGCGATTGCCGGATCTCGCGGCGATTCTGCTGAAGCTGTGGGATGAACCGCAGCGTCATGGTGATCAGCAGCGACGTACCGGGAAAGGGCTTGCCGAACAGGTACAGGAACTTATCCGAGGTCATGACCTCCTGATAGCAGGTGAACCACATAATGACCGCGCACAGGGAGCAGCCGGACACCAGACCGTAGCACACGGCTTCCAGCGTGTACCACAGGTGATTGATGGTAAAAAGCATGGTCACGCCCCGATGGTTGAACAGGGGGTTGGCAAGGGCAATCAGCAGAAACATAGGCCCCACAAACCGCATGGTGTGGCCGTAGGCCCTCCAGCCTCGCAGCCGGATGGAAAACCAGCTGGCGCCGAGAAAGGACAGCACTACCGTGACCGGGTGCATACAGGCCAGTGTCAGGCCCAGCACCAGCACGAAGTACGCCATGCTGACCGCCGGGTGCAGATTCCCGAAGAAACGCATCCGGGTATCAGTCATGGTTATCCTTCCATTCCTTGCCGTAGCCGTAGGGATCTCCGTTTTCCAGATCGCAGCCAAGGTCGCAGGTGTAGTTCCACTCAATGACCTCGCCGGCCTTGACGAAGTACACGCCGCAGCCGTAGTTGGGATACCAGTCGTTGACGCAGTACATCCAGCCGCTCCAGCGGCCGCCGTCGAACTCATAGAGGTTATTGATGCCATCCACATAGCAGCCGCTGGACGTGCCGCCGCGATAGGACATGTGAATCTTATACTTATCGCAGACGTAGGACAGGACGTCAAAGACCGTGTCACCCTCCTCGATCTCCACCGTGGTCACCGGCAGGATCACGCCGGAGGCAGGGACGATGCCCGCCCACTTGCTCTCCAGATGCATACCATTATTCACCGCCGTATCGCAGCGAATGGTAATGGTGACGGTGTTTTTCTTGCTTTCGGGCTTCTGCTCGGGGGTAGGCGTAGGGGTGTTGCTGTCCTCGCCCTTCTGGTCGTCCTTTTTGTTGTCGTCTTTTTTGCCGCCGGAGTTGGACGGCTTGTTGGCGGTATCCTCCTCCGGGGTGGTAGAAGGCGTCTGGTCTGTCTTATTGCCCTTGTTGCCCTGCGGCGCATCTCCGGAGCCCTGGGCATAGAAATCCGCCACGCTGTCAGGCTTGCTTTGGGATGGGGTAGTTGTTGTTTCCTTTTTGCCGAAGCTGAAGGCCTCCGTAAACCAGGAATACCACGGCTTTTCCTCTTCGGGTTGGTCGGTATCCTCTCCCACATAGTCCAGATCCAATTCGCCGCTATTGCCGGCAGTGCCGGTCTGGGCGCAGGCGCACAGGCTCAACAGCATCATAATTGCCAGCAGAAACGCGATAATATATCTAAGATTTTTCTTCATTTCTATACTCCTTCAGCCCGTGTCAGGGCTGTTGATTTTGAGGATGCGGGAGGGGCCGGCAAACCCCTCCCGCTATGGAAAAGACAACGGCATTTGCCGTCTCGACTTGCCTTTTGCGGATTTGAGGATGGGGGACGGGGCGGCTTAAACCCCGTCCCCCTATGGAAAGCTGACAGTCTCCGTTCAGACTGTCTCGGCTTGACTGGGGTTAATTGCTGCGGATATTGTATCAAGTGCGGCTTCAGCGGAGGTCTCTGCCAAGGTGAGAGCCTTTGCTTCAGCCTCCGCCTTCTTCTTCGCCGCCCATTCTGCCTTAGCGGCCCGCTCCGCACGCTTTTTGGCGGCTTGTTCCCGTTTTCGCTGCTCGGATTGCTCCATCTTGCGCTGCCGCTTCTGCCTTCGCTCCTCACGGAACAACGGTTCTTGCTTTACCTTTTCCGCCTTATAGCGAGCGGTGTCGCGCAGCTTGCGCATGGAACGAGGCTGCGGCAGCTTTGCCGCCGCCATCGCGGCCGCCCAGCTGCCAAAACGCTGCTCAATAAATGTACCGCCATCCACTTCGCTGGGGGATGGGCTGTGACCCAGCGAGATGGCACACCGGCTCAGATACCGCGCCAGCTGCGGCAGCGGCGTATCTGCGTTTCGCTCGGCAAATGCTTCGTCACGCGCTTCCAGTGCTGCTACAGCCCTTTTGACTATTTGGTTTTGTGCCCACGCCTGAAAATCAATGGGACGTCCGCCGCGTTGAGACATAGTAACACTCCTCCTTATTACGAAAAAATGCCGGACAAACCCCTTCTCAGGGGATGACCAGCGACATTTTGGCAAGAAAAAACGCTGACAAAATCCGTCAGCGCACGCTCCTGCCCTCGTCACAGCGAGAGAGCGCCACTGTGTACCAAAGATCCTTGACCGTGCAATTCTCCTGCCCTCGCGCCACAAGGCTTTCGCCTTTCGTACATGATCTACCTTCTCAGAAGCTTCCTCCCAATGGCGGTATTACCCAACAGCTTTCGCCGCTTCGACCATTTCCTTGCGCTCACAGTGCCGTCCGCAGAGGGTTTCTAACCCAAATTCCTTTTAGGCTGCTGCCTGATCTTTTGCATATAAAAAGATCTTTACGACCAACACAGCCACACGGTGTCACCGGATCATATTTACTTGTCTGATGCAAATGAATGATGCTGCTGCGGTTTGTGCATACTGCAAAGTGTCAGCACACGCTCTGGGTATTTCGTAAATCATATACAATTTACGACAGAAAAGTTACCGCAATTCCATCTTTTACTATACATTGACTTACCAAAAAAGTCAACAAAAAATGCAGGAAAATTGTGAAATAGCAAGAACTATCTGAATTGCGATTCAAATTGCTTTATATTGTTTCCATCATCTGGAAGTTCAAAAGAAAGGATACCACGGCATCTTGTTTATTGCCGTCACAAACACCGTCAGAAAGAAGGGAAGATTACTATGTCACGTCGCGGAGAGAACATTTACAAGCGGAAGGATGGTCGGTGGGAGGGCCGCTATATTCGCGGCCGGACACCTGCCGGCAAGGCAGAGTATGGCTATGTATATGCCAAAAGTTATGCAGCCTGTCGTGAGAAGCGACGGAAGATGGAAGGAGTCATACCACAGAAGCCGACCCTGACAGGTGAAATGTCTGTGGCCCAGGCAGTTGCGTTCTTTTTGTCAGATCGCCGTGGTGAGCTAAAGGCTTCAACGGTCGGGCGCTACGAGTATGTGATCAGCCATTATATTGTCCCAGATCTGGGAACGGTCATGCTTCATGAGTTGACGGCGGAAAAGCTTTCTGCCTATTTTAAGAGATTGCAGAACCGAGGTCTATCAAACAAAACCGCGAGGGATATTGGTGTGCTGCTAAAGACAATTTTCAAAGTGGTGAAAAAGAAATGTCATTGTGATTGCCCCGGCCGGGATGTGGAGCTGCCCGCATATCGCGGCAAAAAGATTGAAGTATTTTCCGATCACGAGATAGCCCTGCTGGCGCAGAAGATCCTGGAGGCCCCGGACATCACAGGGCTGTGTATCCTTCTGGTGCTGAACACGGGGCTGCGACTTGGTGAGATCTGCGCTCTGCGCAAAAGCGACATTGACTACCGCTCCGGCTTTCTGCGAATTGAGCGCTCGGCTGCCCGTGTACGCGATGCTTCCGGGACACATCTGGTGGTGCAATCCCCGAAAAGCGGCAGTTCTGTGCGTCTTGTAGCCATTCCCAATGATATGCTGGAATTGCTGAAAGCGACCACCCAGAGCATTCAGAGAGACAATTATCTGCTGACCAACACGGACACGCCGATGGAACCGCGCACACTGCAATACCGATACCGGAAGCTGCTGGAACGCTGCGGTATCCGCTATCGGAATTTTCACGCCCTCCGACATACCTACGCGACAAGGTGCATGGAGAATGGTGTGGACATCAAGAGCCTCAGTGAGCTTTTGGGCCACGCTGATGTTCGGACGACATTGCAGACGTATATTCATTCTTCTCTGGCCCATAAAAGGCAGGCTGTTCAGAGCATATGTTTCTTACCCATGGAAGGGGCGGGCAGCGTTTTAATTCCGTCAAAAATTCCGTCAGAGATCTCAGCAATTACCGTGCCGCCAAGCAAAACAGGGACTTGTTTCGTAAATTGTATATGATTTACGAAAAACGAACTTTTCCTCATGCAGCCGTAGGCATCTGTGCCTACGGCTTTTTTGTTTTGCAGGCAAGGCGCGATCCGGCTTGCTGCATCGTGAACAGGGGCTAATCATCTTGTTATCAAGACCGTCTGGGATAGAACCGCTCGCCGACCCACTTCGCGGTCAGTTCTTTCGGATGCAAGACCAGCGTGGGCGTATGGTTCTCCGCAGCAAAAGCAAAGGCTCTGTTTTCCCCACTGTCCGTTGCTGACATATCCGCATCATGGACATATAGTACCACATCGGCAAGGCCGATGATCTTCCTATAGGCTTGCAGCTGTGCATCCGGCGTACCCACGGGACACACAACAGAAATATGGGTGCATTTTTCCAACATAGTAAAATAGCGTTCCCGCAGATACGGCGCCCACTTTGTGGCTTGTTCCTCATGTGGTATGTAGCAGAAAAGCATCAGGTCTTGGTCGGTGGTTTCCCGCAGACCATTGACGATCTCGGCTGCGTACAGACCTACGCCGCAGTCGCAGGCGGTCAGAAACTGAGTCACACCGCGCTGGCGCAGCGCCATGATCTGCTGCGCCAATTCCGTCTTCATTTTAGAACAAAACTTATCTTCTTCATCAAAACCCCACGGGAACCGCATGGGGTTCTGTCCTATGACCGCACAGCGGATTGGCTTGTTCATATCCCCACCTACCCTTACAGGATATAGTGTCAGCTTGAAAAAAGTGGTTTTTGGACCTTAAATTTCGCAAGAACTATGTCTGATTATACAAATGTACTTTTAGGATATTATAACATTGCCAAATTGCACATACAATACAAATCGTAAGAAAAGATTAGGAGATTTGGTTGTATGGTAAACTACGAGTTCATAGGCGCGCGGATCAGAGAGGCCCGTCTTCGGAAAAAGCTTTCACAGGAACAGCTTGCCGCAATGGTCGATGTGGGAACTTCGCATATCAGCCATATTGAAACCGGCGCGACGATCCCAAGCACAAAGCTGCTCGTGCAGCTGATGAATATTCTGGACTGTGATCCCAACGAGGTACTGTGTATGGAGACCCGCAGCACACGTCCGATCCTGAACAGTTGGCTCTCTGAGCTGGTCGCAGACTGCAACGAGGATGAAATCAAGATCATCACAGACACGGTTATGGCGCTGAAAACCAGTCTGCGCCGCAATCGAAATGAAGACAAATAATGTTCAAAGCCTCGCTCTTACGTAGAGCGGGGCTTTGTTTACTATATAGGAGACTGTAAAAAAACAAGCGTCGTATTCTGCCGATAGGAGGGAGGAACATACAGGCATTCGGAAGGGATTTAAAGCATATGCACAGCGGCGAATAAGCTATGAGCACGATACCGGGTAATGTTGAAGACTACCCCTTACGAGAACACGACGCGAATTAAGGTCGTTCTATTTACTGGAACGCCCGCGCCCTGCCATGCGCAGAGTGCGGGCGTTTTCGTTGTGTCGAAAAGCAACGAAAAACGTCGTGCGGTGCAGAGGTCCGCCCATAATGGCCGTTCCCCCAACGAAACCATTATGATAAAGGAGGCCTGCTGCCATGCGGGATAGTCAGTACAAGTCGTGCGCGGTACAGAACCAGTTTACAGCCTATCTGATTGCCGCGATTCGCAATTACAAAAGAACGTATTTAAGGAGAATTTCCACAGCTCTTCGGACAGAACTGCCCATGGAGGGACACAGCGAGGTGATGGAATTATGTGAGGAAACGGACTTCTTCTGTGGGCTGCCGCTGATGCAGCGATTGGAGAATGAGCGTCTGTTCGCTGCTATGCAAGGGTTAAGCGAGCGAGAGCGTTACATATTTCTGTCTAAAGTCCTTGGAGAGATGAGTCTTTCGGAGATTGCGCTGTCGCTCGGTATCACCTATGGAGCTGCGGCCATGTCCTATCATCGCACGGTCTCGCGCCTGAGAAACGCTGTGGGAGGTGGTAAAGGTGAATGATTTCATGGAGCTGTTCATGAGTGCGAAGAACGGGGATTCGTCTGCAATGGAGGAACTTCTGCATATGTACTACCCGCTCTTATACAAGGAATCCGTGGTCAACGGGATCTTTGATGAGGATCTGCTTCAGGAACTGTGCCTGCTGTTCTTGAAGTGCGTGGCAAAGTTCAATATTCGATAGAGAGAACTCTCTCGGTCACGTTCTATGGAAATAATGGTTTAACCGCTGCAAGGAAGAAGCCCAGTTCGCATGAAAGGCGAGCTGGGCTTCCCAATTTCACTAATAACTATGTATTTTCAAGTCTCTCAACGGCTTCTTCATAGGTATATACCGGCAGAAACCTCGTCCCTTCGCAGACCGCCGAGAACACGGGTGGATGACCTCCTGCATCGCAGGCGAACACCCCTTCTGCCTCTACGGCGGCATTCAGTCGCTCCAAGTACATATAGAGGTTCCCGGAACGATCCATCCTATACTCCGGTGCAGAGCCAATCTGATGCTGCCCCATATAAAGCCGCGTTTCTTCCGGCAGGGGCATCAACAGCTTACACGTGGCTGCCCGCGATGGTCTTTCCACCATCGGAGCAAAGAGGCTGCTTTGCTCTCCAAACATGAAGCCGCGTGTGTGTACGCGCTCCTTATACGGGAAGTGACAGGTGTTTTGCCAAAACATAGCGGTTAGCCTGCGGACATTCTCGCACATGGCATAAGTGTCGATCATCTCATGGGGACGGTGTTCATTGAAATAACCTGCGCTGATATTGACAGCCGCAGTTTTCAAGTGCGGTGCGACCACAGAGATGTCACTGAACGAGCCGGAGTTCTCCTTGAAGCCGAAGCTGCAAACGAACTCCGTGAAGTCAGGGTTATCACAGTGATAGAATACGGCGTCATTTCTGCCGCGCCGATCCAATTCAACGATATAGTTGACCTCTGGACGCAGCTTGCTGTTGGTAAATTTCCTTGCACCCACACCGCCGAGCTCCTCGTCTTCGCAAAACAAGATATGACAATGGCACTCGTGCATCAGCATCAGGATCATATATACACCGGCACGGTCATCACCGCCAATCCCGTAGGGCGACATCAGGTAGCGTCCATCCTCGGAGCAGCAGATGATATCCGGCCTATGGGTATGAACCGTGTCCAGATGGGCGACCAGCAACACGGGGACAGTGCCTTCTGCATAAAGAAATCCGCTTTTACAGACGGGTTCATAGTCGTGCGCGCGCAGTTGCTGCACAAGATGCTCTTTCAGCTCGCGCTGGGTCATCTTCAAGATGCTTTCAAAATGGGATATACTCATTCCCATAGCTTCGCAAATATTCATTATGCTCCTCCTCACGCCACCGCCACGGTAGCTTTTTCACAAAGCGTATGACCCATAGCACGACAGGCGGAGGCCATGCTGCACGATGCGCAACCGGAGGTCAACTGCTGGTAGCAGTCCTGACAGACCTCCACCAAGGTGCCGCGCCGGTTATAGGCTGGGTACATAGTGCCTAAAGTGGGGCGGCCGCAGGCGGCGCAAATATGCAGGCACGTCTTGCAGTAAAAACCATCTTCAAGATAGATTCCTTGACCACGCGCTACCGTCTGCCCGCATTTACGGCAGACGGCCACCTCTTTGCAAGAACACTTGATGGCACCATTGCTCCGCAGCTCATTACCGCAGCAGACACACTTGGCTGCAGCTCCGATGGTCAACTCCGTGTCCTTTCTATGTCCCTGCAGGACCGAGAGATTGCCGTGATAATTATAGTCCGGATAATGTAAGCTGCCTCGGTAGGTCGAGAGATGGGCGTTCAAGTCAGGACGTTTTGTTTTCAGATACCAGAGGTTTGGTTCCGTCAGGCATCGGGAAATAGCCTTCTGCACTAGATGGCGGAACAGCTTGGACACTTCCAGCGCGTTTCCTGTATCGGCAGGATAAAGCCGGGACTGGAACAGGGTGCCGTTTTCATAGAAAAACATCTGCCGGTATCGGCGTATGGCTTTGCGGTATTCCCCAGAAACGTCGGCATCTACGGCATAAAATACCATGCTGACTCTATCGTTCATATAGGAAAGACAACCCGCCTGGTATCCTCCGTCGCTAAGGCGATGGCAGGACACCCATGTGTTGGATTTGCTGGACATCTCCAAAAAGTCACAGGGATGTACGGAGAGAACACCGATCTCCTGCATGGTCAACGGGTTCAGAGCGTCGGCAAGCTGTGCAAAAACGGCGTTGTACCGGGTGTGCCTATCGACGCCGTATTTCTTGCAAAGTTTTCCGATAATGCGGCTGGCCTTCTGATCTTTGGCACAGCGTATCCCGCCGCGCTGTCGTAGGATCTCCAGATTTTCTTCAGAAACGGTGCAGCTATAGCCTGACACAGCCGCATGCAGTGCTGTGCGGAAATCCTCCAGCTGCTCACCGCTGAGTATCTCAGAGGCGATGTCCAGCAGCGTGAAGGCCGTTTCATCTACCATATCAGGATGAATAGAGAGGGCCTGATTACAGTCGAAGATGATAGCCTGTTCATCCTCGTTCCAATTGGGATGACGCCGCAGCAGTGAAAGCAGATCCGCTTTCGCTGTCTGCCAGGCTGTCAGATTAGCCATAACACCCTCCTCCGAAAAACTCTTTTCGTATTTGTACATAACCTCATAAAACTCGTTTTTCAGCTCTGTGAGCTCTTTCACTTCATTCACACCTTTCTTACATTTTAGAGTGGAGGGGTAGAGAGCACGGCGCTCTCTACCCCTTTTGCGACTAACGTCTGCGCCTCATTCTCCGATCATCTGGAAAAACTCGCCCGGTGACAGTACACGGATGCCCAAGGCACGTGCCTTATCCAGCTTACTGCCGGCGTTTTCACCACAGATCAGATAGTCGGTCTTTTTTGTTACAGAACTGCCGGCCACAGCACCCAACGATTCGATCTTCGCGTTGATGCCGCTGCGGGTATAAGGCTCGACCTTTCCGGTCACAACCAACGTGCAGCCCACGAACGGGTTGTCCTCCATTGAGTGCGTTTCGGTAGTTACGGTTTGGATCGTCACCATTTCTTGTAATTCCTCCCAAAGAATACGATTCTCTTCTTGTGCAAACCATTGATGAATGTTTTGGTGCAGTGTTTCTCCAAAATCGGAAAGCTGTGAGAAATCGAAATCATTTTCCACGGCTTCTTCGAAAGCGGAAGGCGAGCTGCCAAACTGCTTCGCCAGCACTTTGCTGGCGTGATTACCTATCATCGGGATGTCCATGGCAATCAGGTACCTCTCAAATGTGGTATTTCTGCTGCGCTGTATGGCGCCCCACAGATTATCCCACGATTTCTCGCCAAATCCGTCCATGCAGATGATCTCCTGCATATAGTGATCCAGGCGATAGACGTCTGTGAAACTGTGTAGCCAGCCGCGAGCAATCAAACGCTCCAGTGTGGCCTCGGATAAACCCTCAATATCCATAGCTTTTTTACTGGCAAAATGCACGAACCGCCGAAGCTTTCGCATGGCGCAGTCTGGGTTATCACAGAAGAGTGCCTTTTTCCCACCATCTGTAATATGAAACCGCGTTTCTGCGCCGCAGCAGGGGCAGTGCTTCGGCGTTACAGCATCCAGATCAAAATGCCCACGCTCCAGATTCTCCTCAATATGAGGAATGATCATGTTTCGCTTGGACACCAACACACGGCAGCCGGGCATCAGTTCAAGCCCTTCAATGAAAGACAAGTTGTGCAGGCTGGCACGCGATACGGTGCATCCATCGATCACTACACTGTCGAGTACCGCTACCGGCGCGATCTCACCGGTGCGCGAAGGTGTCCATTCGATATCCCGCAGGACGCTTTGGTATAACTCGTCCTCAAATTTGAAGGCGAGTCCATCCTTGAAGTGGTGACCGGTGCGCCCGCAGGTCCTGGAGTAGTCCACCTCATCGTAGGTCAGGACAAGACCATCGATGGGGAGATCGCTCTTTTCTGCGGCCTCGCGCATTTGGGCTATGAGCTGTTCATATTGGGCCTTGTCGCCATTCTGCAACTGTACGGCATGAATGACGCCGAACCCAAACTCAGTGAGTTTCAGAAGCCGCGCATGTTTCCCGTTTGCCCAGTCCGTGTACTCCTCGAATCCCTCCAAAACCGAGAAGGGAAGAAATGACACATGGCGCTGGGCGCAGATCGCTGCGTCAAAAGCCCTTATGGAACCGGCTGCCAGATTGCGGCTGTTTTTATACGGATTGCCTGCGCTGTCCGTGATGGATTTCAGACTCTCAAAATCGCTGTTGTGGATGAAGCTCTCACCGACGACCACCAATCGATCTTCATAGGGGATGCGTTCGGGAATGCCGGAGATCGCCTTTGCGTTGTGTGTGATATTCTCGCCGATATACCCATCTCCGCGCGTTGAGAGGCGGATAAGCTGACCGTTTTCATAGATCAACTCTGTTGTCAGACCATCCAGCTTCAGTAACAGATCAACTGTACGCCCTGCCTGAAATGCGATCAGATCCTCAATGCTCTTGGTCTTATCAAGCGATAGCAGGGGAATGTCGTGTGCGACCTTTGGTAATGCTGACACGACAGGATACCCAACCGTCTGTGTGGGCGAATTCGCCATACAGACACCGGTATGCTCCTCCAACGCCAGTAATTCATCGTACATATAGTCGTACACATCATCTGCTACGCTGGGGGCATTGAGATTGTAGTATTCGTGCCGGTATCGGTTGAGTTGTGCGACCATCTTTCTCATAGTGCTCATTTCTACTGCGTTAGCCATTATGTTCATTCCTTTCGTTGGCACTATCACCGAAATTCAGCTTTCGGATCATGGCAAGAATAGCGTTATCGTCATTCCACGGTGCAGACCATGGCTGCGGGGAAATGGTGTCACAACGCACGAAGACCCGGCCCTCCGAAATTTGCAAGGATACATCTGCGCGTTTTGCGCAGACGATGGCAAGATTCCCTAATTGTTTCATACTGTCCAACTCCTTTTTTAAGCTGCGGTCTTATCTGCGGCACACAGCACCTGTCGTTTCCATCGTTCAATAAAAGCCTTGATTTTTGCCGGAGGGTCTTCGTTATCGAAGCCCCTTGTTTGCACAACCTGTCCGTCTCTGACCTCTACGGTACAAAGCGACTTGTCCGGTTCGGCTACCTTTCGCACAAATAAAATGACGCATTCACGCTGCGCGACCCGCTTAACATACCTGCCGACACAGTGGCGAAGAGCAGTGCCCTCGTCTATCAGTTCTTTCGAGGAATGGGGAGGGATCACCATAAGGTCTTTCCCCTTATATTGGTATAGCCTCTGCCATTCCTCAAAGCTGTCTGCAATAGCTTTTTCCTGCTCCGCTGTACGTTTGACATCCAGTGCCTCAACCACATGATCATGCGCGGATTTGAGATTACGCGGGAACAGTATAAAGCTGCTCGCTACGTCATATTGCATCTCCTTACACATACGAAGATAGTCACGATAATCGGCAAGAAGATTTGCCATGCTGTAGTACCGTATATATTCGGGAGTCTTTGTGGATGCAATGCGTATCTCGTATTGTGCGTCCGCATAGCGCATCAACTTGTGCATAGTCATATGAGAAAGCAACTCAGCCAAGACCGAAACGTCCTGTATGGCATTATTTGCACACCACTTCATCATAGAAGCATCAGGCCTTTTCCCGGCGTTAATAAACCATTGGATAACGTTAAGCTGTGCAATGCCGGGATCAACTTCCTGCAGCAGTGGTAGCCAGGAACGGTCGAGCTTCAGGACATCTTGCAGGTTCTTCCCCTCGCAGTTTACCGTTTTGCCTATCATAAAATGATAAGGTCCATATACGATGTCTGAGACCAGTCTGAACAGCTTTGCCTTGACCAAGTATTCGATCACCGGCCACTGTACGTATGCGTTCAGGTACGGGATGGCATCCATGGTGGCAGCGATTCGGGCAAATCTTTCTAATTGTGAATACTGCCACGGGGTGTTCCGTAAGAGTTCTGCAAGATTCCTAAAGTATAGATGTCCTGCTGTGTCCCCTTCAAAACTATCGCGCCACGAGAGGAAATGCGGGCGATACCCACATTTCCAGGGCGTCAGATCATCCTTGTAGGCGGACGCAAGATAATAGGGCGACGTACTGCAATGACCATCTGAACAAAGTGAAATAAAATGACGTGCATTTTCATATACGGAAAAGTAAACCGGCGTATCCGCATCGGTAAAAGTGCGGTATGCTTTTACGATCCGCAGAAGCATCTCACCATTTTTTGCCTTTTGCAGCACTTGAACCGTTTCTTGGTCAAAAACACGTCCACGCCTTCCTCTGCACTTGAATGTGATCTTCTTTTTACAGCGAGGGCAGGTGCCGGAAGCATTGTGCTTGGCTGCAGCGATACTGACCTCGTGCCGGCACGCGGTACAGACAGCGCGTTCTGGCCCTTTCCGTTGGTAATCATAAAAGATATACTGCGGCATGACTTCACGGTGGACAAAGCCTTTCAGGTCTCGGGGCAGCGCTGGCACATATTTCATCCGCTCTATGATCACACGCTGCTTTTTCCGCTTACGCTCCAGTGCCTTGCGGCGCGAAATTGACCATTGCAGGTGGGTTAATGCAGAAATGACACTATGGTCACACTTACAAAAACGAGTAGCGCGAGCCTCATCCTGCTGCCGGTAGAAAGCGCATTTGGTGTCAAAACGGTATATCCGATCCAGAGAATCGAGCATCGAACATTGCCACGTTGCGCTGGCGTTTTCTCTGAGCGAAAGAGTAGCGAAATCATCCCGGCTCTGGAACATGACCCAGCGAGGATTGATGCTGCCTGTCAGAATGTGCTCCCTCTGATAGATATAGAGCATCAGAATACGCTGCCCGGCAATATTCCGCACTGCCGTGCGGATAATATAGGGGCAGCTCTCTACATGAAGTACGCCTTCATTCAGATTAAATTCCAGTTCCGGCAAAGCAAACTTGCGGCAGGCGCGCTTGTCTATTTTACGCGTCATGCGCTCACCCCCAGGCTATCGAAAGAGATCTGTTCGTCCAAGGGTGCAGCTTCCGTTGGCGTGTCGGCTGGTTTTTCTTCCGCTTTGGCGGCGGGCTTCTCCGCTTTTTTCTTCTCTGCTTTTTTCGTCGTGCTGCTCCTACCGCCGTAATACGGTTTAGGAACAAACTTTTCTTCTTGTCCACGATCCTCCTTTGCATTCAAATCCTTGAAATACTCTTCCGCCCATTGGTAGCAAAGCCCGTCCGGCACATCGGTGCCATAGCCTTCAGCTGAGGGCTTAACGTCATTGTCCTCCATCTCCTGCTTGGCAAACTCAAATGCCCTGCGTTTGATATAACGGAAGCAGTTGACCATGTTCTTGCGGGGGTGCATGACATTCCGGGCAAAGGCCACATCCTCAAGGCAAAGCGTCTGGATATACTCGGTGACGCACTGCTTCATGTTGCGGCGTGTCAGTCGTTCGGAATCGTCGCCCACACGCTTCATAGAGGCGGCCATCACTTCGTCATCGCTCATCGCTACCGCGTTTTCCCATGCGGCCTGTTCAGCTTCCTCCTTGGCTCGCTGCCTGGCCTCCCACTCGGCTTTCCGCTTGGTCTCAGCCTGCTCATGCTCCTGCCGCTTACGATCCTCTTCCGCCTTTTTATCTGCTTTCAGATTGGAAGGTGAAGGGGAATCATCTGCGTTTTGCTGCATCTGGGAGAGCAGAGCCTTCGCCTGCTCCTCCTCAGCCTGCTGCCGGTCGTCTGCCCGTCTGGACGCCAACTCTGCGGCATCCTGTATCGCCGGGCTTCGATCCTGTACATTATCCCGCAAGTCTGCGGCCATTTCTGAATATACTCCCATAAGGCTCCTCCATTTCAAAATAAAACGGCATTGGGCGGGTGATAGAAACACCTGCCCGATGCCGTTCGTTTATGGTGGAACAGCTCAGTGCCGTTCCCGTTTATCTTTTGCCAGCTTTGGCGAGAACTTTACCGGCAGGAATTTATCATTTCCATCACAGTAAAAGTATCTGCGCCCGTTTTCGTCAAAGAATTCGATCACCGTGGAGGGTGAAACGCTGCGTCCATGATAGTCCGCAGGCAGCTCGCCGCTGTATCGCGCCGCCACCAGTTTCAGGCGGATGGCGTCGTCCTGCTGCACTTCACACACCAGAGTTCCTTCATAGACCAGCGCGTACTCCGAGGCAGGCGGCTGTTCATAGCCGGCCTTCTGCAAAGCCCTGATCCCGCCAAAGGCGAAATCCGCGGCCTTGCCCTCAGATACATCCGGCTGGTAGATACGGAAACACTGCTGCGCTCGCAGGGATAAAAGATACTGCTCCAGTGCCGCGTCACCATCCCGCAAAAAGTGGGCGTACTCCTGCTCACTCAGACCCAGGTGATCGTGGAGCGTACTGCTGCCGGTGTTCCTCTCGTGCCATGCGGCGATCTCCTCACTGATGGCGTCAAAGGAACAGAGCCCGCAGACAAACCGCGTTCTGAAATTTATCTGAGAAACATCTCTTTGCTCTTTTTTCTTCCGCATGGCAAGCTGCCAGTCATCAATGCCTTTATAATTCGGATCCCACGTCAGACGGCGGCACTCCAACCCATGGCTGCGTGCCATGAGATAGATTTTCGACGCGCCCTTGCTGACAGCGGCGTTGTGATACTTGTCCATATCCTCGGCTTCAATGATGACCTCTGTGCCATTGGCGGCCAGCAGCGCAAACAGCATATCCAGCTTGTTGACGTTGTTGGCACCTGCCGTGGCTGCAAAGGAGCGATCCATCAGAAAGTGGGCCACGTCCGCTTTCAACAGCCCTTCCGTCACATAGACAACCCGCGCAAAGGGATCGCCCACGAAATGGACAGGACTGCCGGAGGATACTCCGCGTTTCTTGGAAGCGGAGGATAGCCACAGGTACTTTGTCCCGCTCTTGTCAGGGTCGCTCTCCTGATCTCGGATAGGCGTGTCCAACCGGATCTGTGCGCCGCGTATCATCCCATCAATACCTTTGGCGGGGATGATGATCCCTGCCGTGACGGAATTGAAGTTGACCGTCCATTTGTCATCCTTACCTACATAGAAGCCGGGAACGCCCTCCACCTTACAGCCTCGGCTGCGCAGCTTTTGTGCCAGTGACCGGCACAGGTAGAAGGGCGGGGTACTTTTGTACCCCAGCCGTTCTATCTGTTCGTCGGTCAGCCCGCGCACCTCATGGAGATGCTTGCGGTGTTGAGGCGTAAGCGTCAACAGCTCCAGCAGCATGGAAAAGGTCTGGTGGATCTCCTGCGGTGAGGCAAGGACGGATTGCTCGATCGCCGTCTGCTCCGGCAGTTCCTTTGCGGTGTACTCCGGCGCGGTAAGGCCGTTTTGCAGCGTGTCGCAGATCTCACGGTAGGCTTCGGAATTGCTGATCCCGTATACCTTTCCGTAGAGAGACAGCATACCGCCGCCTTCGTTGCAGTAGTTGCAGCGCCAGAGGTTTTTAGCAAAGTTGATGTTCATCTTCCCCCGCTTATCACCGCAGATCGGGCAGTCGGCATATACGCTGTCCGCCTGTCTGCGCCGGATATGCAGATGCAGCAGCTCAGCCACATCCATGATATTGAACGGGAACTCCTGTGGCTGCGCCACCGCGCCACCTCCTTACCATCATCTCGAACGATTCGTCTGTCAGCTGGCATTTGCCAGACGCTGGAGCTTGTCCAGCATCAGCTTGGCACCGGCCCGCAGGATATTGTCATCCCCGGAATAGCCCTTCACATACCACTTGAGGCTGGCTGGCCGCCGCTCGGCGACTTGCTTGAGCGTCTGTCCGCTGCATGTGCCGATGGGCACGATGATCTCCTCGGCCTCCGCTTCGGTCATCAGAGTGCAGATGGTATCCACATCCATGTCCTTGGTATAACTGGCGGCACTTGGCTCGTCATATACGAAGGGCAGTTCCGTTTCTACCACAGGCTCTACAACGGCCTCCGCAGGCTGTTCCGCAGAGACTTCCACCGGCGCCGTGTCAGGTACGGCTTTTTCTGCAAGGTGAACCACTTCCTGTTCAGGTTGCTGTACGACCACAGGCTCAATGTCGGCCCGTACCGCAGCAGGTTCCGTTCTGACCTGTTCCGCTGCCGCTTGAGGTGCAGGGGCCGGCTCGCTCCGCATAACAGGCGTGATCGGCTCTGCGTAAGGCGTATCCGCCTTGGGCATCGGTGCGAACTGGACGCCGAAGCCGGCGTTGGTCAGCGCCATGTCCAGAGCATCATGCTCCGCAGCCTGAATATACAGACCGGCAGGTGCGTTTTCCTGTGTCATGGTGGCAATGTAGCTGCTGGCGGGGTCGGCATCATCCTTGTCGAAGAATACCTTTGCCTCGATGATCGCCAACTGATCCGTGATGCGCAGCGGCGTCAGCCGCGTGCGTCCGGCGGGATATTTCAGCCTGAACCAGAGCTTTTTATATCGCAGATCCAGCTCGTGTCCGTTGGCAGTCTTTTTCAAGAATCGCAACGGATCGAAGCCTGCGACACGGTTCAGCTCAGACACGACGGGGACAGCATTGAACAAAGTGGATTCGGGTGTATTCATTTCAAAAGCTCCTTTCTAAATAAAAACATGAGACAGGGCGTAGATTTAACGCGCTTGCCTCATTTTTACAAAATATTCACAGTGATACTCAAGCACTGCGCTGTTGCACTTTGAACGTATTGGTATAGAGTGAGATCCTGTGTCCTAACTGCGTGTTGCGTTTTCCGGTATCGTCTTTGTGAACCGCCATGTAGAGCATGCCGATCTGACCCACCAGAATGACCTTTGACTTAGCGCGGGTGATAGCCGTGTAGACAAGGCTCCGCGTCAGCATCCGGGCATGGCTCCTCAGCAAAGGGAATAGTACCACATCAAACTCACTGCCCTGCGCCTTATGGACGGTGGTAGCATAGGCAAGCTCCACATGGCCCATTTCCTCCATGGAGTACTCCACGACCCTCGTGGGCGAAAACTGGATCGATATGCGCATACCGTCCCGCTCATCATGGCGGAAGCTGCGGATAAAGCCAATATCGCCATTGGACGCCTTAATACTGTTCTTGTTCTGCATCACCTTATCACCTACCCGAAAATAGAGGCTGCCCACCTTCAGATCGGCTTCCTCCGTCTGCGGGTTCACCAGCTCTCGGATCGCCTCGTTGAGTTGGTCAACGGAGGCCGCGCCGGTGGAGCGGAAGGGCGATAGGATCTGCACGCGGTCTACACCGTATTGCTTCACCTGTGCCAGATAGAGATTCCGCAGATGTTCGGCGGCTTCCTCCTGGTTGGCGCATTTGCAGACAGTAAAATCATTGCCGTAGAAAAAGCCGGTGTCATTGTTGTTGATCTTCTGCGCGTTATAGGCGATAAGGCTGTCCTTCTTCTGACGGAATATCTCATTGAGCACCGTCACAGGGATCAGCCCGCAGTCGATCAACTCACGGAACACATCACCTGCTCCGACACTTTGCAGCTGGTCTGCATCGCCCACCAGCAGCACCTTTGTGTTCGGCCCAATGCGGGAGAAGAACTGCCGTGCCAGCCACATATCCATCATAGACGATTCATCCACGATGATAAGGCCTGCATCCAGCATATCTTCTTCACCTTTCCGGAAGCCGCCATCCTCACCAAACAGTCCCAGCAGGCTGTGCAGCGTGCTGGCATTGTTTACGCCGGTACTCTCCGCCATGCGGCGGCTTGCCCGGCCGGTGGGGGCTGCCAGCAGGATATTCTCCGATGGCTTCAGCAGCTTGAACACCTCAATGACCGCTTTCAGGACGGTGGTCTTGCCGGTACCGGGTGAGCCGGTAATGATGGACAGATCGCTGCGGAATACCATGTGAACAGCCTCCGTCTGCCGCAGAGAGAGCTCGAACCCCAACTGACGCCGTACCCTTGTCAGCAAGTCCTGCACATCCACCCGTTCTACCGGGCGGCAGAGCAGCCTTGCGATGCTGCGGGCGGTTTCGTCCTCCTGCGCGAAGGTCTTGACCAGATAATAGTTGCCGTTGCTGTTAATGATCTTGCCTTGCAGCAGCATGTCGTCGATCACAGCCTCCAGATCATCTGCCTTTACCCGCATCTGAGGAACGGGGATCATGCTGTTCAGCAGAGCCATGGACTCCTTGCGAAGCTGCTCTGCATCCAGATACAGATGACCGCCATCTCCCTTTGCACCCTCCAGCGCGGCAAATACCGCGCCGCGGATACGCATGGGTGAGTTAAGCGGCCAATTGTTCTTTCGCATGATCGCGTCCACGCGCTTGAAGCCAAATCCGGATATCTGACAGAGTTCGAAGGGGTTATCCCGCAGAATGTCCACGCTGTGTGCGCCGAAATGGTCATAAATCTTCGTGGCGGTGGTGGGGGTGATCTGAAAGGGGGCCAACAGCAGCATCAGATCACGAAGGGTTCGGCTCTCGTTATAGGAGGCAATGATCTCCTCCAGCTTTGCCTTGCTGACGCCCCGTATCTCCAGCAGCCTCTCCGGTTCATTTTCCAGCACATGCAGTGTATCTGCGCCAAACCGGTCTACGATCAGCTCGGCGGTCTTGCCGCCAATGCCCTTGATAAGTCGTGAGGAAAGATACCCCTTGATCCCTTCGCGGGTCTGAGGTACGACCTCCTCACATTTCGTCACATGCAGCTGAAAGCCGTTTTTGCCCTCTTTCCACTCGCCGTCCAGTATCATGCTGACCTGATCGGTGCGCGGCAGCTCATAGCCCACGGCGGCAAAATGGATCATATTGTCCCGATGCCGGTACGCGCTGCGAGCTTTTTCTGGGATAGAACGGTCTGAGGTCTTTACGCTGATCACGCTGTACTTGTTGACAGGGTTATAGAAGATCGTCCGTTCATAGATGCCTGTATAAGCCAACTCATGCAGCCTCCTCTCGTTGTTTTTTCACATAGAAGCGTCGGCTTTCCGAAACAGTGACGTACTGCTCGTAGATGTCCGGGTGCTGCGCCTGCAAACGCTGTAGGTTGTCCTTACTGATGCCGGATTTACGCACAGGCTTATAGCTGATACTGTAAGCCGCTTCACGCCCCTGACAGACAGCCGTGCAGCTCCGTCCCATTTCTGCGACGATACGGCCTTGCAGCCGCCGCATTTCCGCTTCAATGTGCTCATAGTTTCGTTTCTCCGCGTTTCGCTGGGTCTGAAGCTCCAAATACCGGGGGATCAGCAGTGCCATATTCCCCTCCAGTATCAGCTCCGGCGCCGATGGGTCAGCCGGCCCGAAATGACGCCTGACGCTGTTGAGGATCAGATCGCCGTCCTCCGTATAGGGTGGGGGCATGCCGGTGAGGATGTGGTTCTCCCAGAAATCCTGCTCCAGCGCGATCAGCTCCGCCTCATAGTCCCGGTCACGGTCGATATGCCGGATGATGACTTCATCTTCATTGTTGCCGTACAGGCAGCAGTAGAAGACCTCATCAATGTTCATCACGGCCATATAGTGCCGCCCCTGAGCCTCATAGTTGAGGGGAATGATCTCCTGCCCATCCTCGGACCACCAGTGATCCTTTGCATTATAGTTGGTGGTTTTTATTTCGAGGATCGCAGTTCGCCCTCCGGGAAGCTCTACAAAGTAGTCAATATCCGCCAGCATAAATGTATGCACCGGATGATAAAACATCTTCTTGATCTGGTAGATGCGATACCCCGTTTTCACATGGAATATCTCTGCTACCAGATCCTCCAGCAGATGCCCCATCTTCTTGGCTACCCAGTTGCTCTCCGAGTCGTCAAATGGCACGATCTTCAGCTTGTCATAGTAGAGATCCCGTGCCGTAGCAAACGGTGAGATTCCTAATATGGCGGCTGCATCGCTGCCGCCGATCCCCCTGCGCCGGCATTCCAGCCAGTCTTTCTCAGGAAGACCCTCCGTGCTGACCAGGACTGACGGCGCATAAGACTCGCTTGCGACTGCCATGGCTATACCCTCCGCTGCCCCGTCTGATGGGGTACAACGCGGGTATAGCTGCGGCGGTATTTTGCCGCCTTCCGCTCCGTTTTCCTGAGTTTCTGCCTGCGCCGGTCTCCTTCTCGATACCGATACAAGCGTTTGCCGGGATAATTCCTTCTGCTCATGTGGATGCCACCTTTCAAATATATTCCAAAGCCTTACGGCATTTGGGCAAATAAAAAAAGCGAGAATGACATCCTGATCCTCTCAGATACTTGCGCCTGCCGATGGCATGGCCGGTGTCATTCTCGCTGCAGGGGAAAATGTCCCCTCAAAAACAAAAAAGTCAACAGCCCACTGCTCTGCGGCATAGTGGTGTTGTTGACTAAAATACAATCTTAACAACGTGTGCGGTTCAGAAACACTCTGAAATGCCTGTATAGGCGTTGCACAAAAAACAATTACATGGTGATAGTACCACAATATATTGTGGTAGTCAAGAAACAATATCGCCCATATAGATAATTTGAAAAAATATTACTTCGCATGTTAAATTTACGGTGCCTGATTTCTTTTTATTTAGTGTAAGGCTAAGCCAGTCAGAAGATGGCTGGTTCTATTACATGCACCTTGAAAACTGAACAGCCCCACCGGAGGTTATACAGGAGCGGCGGATAGTGTGCGAGAACATAGGGGAGCGCACCCACCGCATAAGTGCCGCACAGCGGCAGCCTGCTAATACGCGGTCGAAGAGAGCGCAGGAAATGGGCCGGCAGGTGGCACAAAAAGCGATAAGGAGATGTGATATGGATCACTACAAAGATATAGAAGAAATCCCCATGATATTTGGCCCGCGCGAATTGTCAAAGATTTTGGGCATTTCTAAAAATAAGACTTATGAGGTCGTAAACAGGTATGATTTTCCTAAAATCCGAGTTGGCAGAAGAATCATCATCAGCAAAAAACACTTTTTGGAGTGGATGGACGCCAACTTTGGTAAAGAACGCAACAATACATAAAAGGCACTTTTGTTATTTGCTTTGATTCCTGTTGAGTTTTCCTTCGGAAAGTCGTATAGATATTATGTGTGGAAAAACCTAAAGGTTTATATCCCACATGGTACGATTTGTATGCCTGTACGACAGTAAGGAGGATCAATAAAAGTATGGGCAAAAAGAAAGCAAATGGAGAAGGATCCATAACAAAACGCAAAGATGGCCGCTACATGGGACGCTATACAGTGGAAAGCAAACGAAAAGCGGTCTATGGCGATTCTTTCGAGGAGGTGAGGCAGAAACTCAACGAGATCCTGAACGAGATTGCAAAAGGTGCCTACGTAGAACCCAATAAATACAGCGTGGAAAAATGGCTGCGAGAATGGTTAGAGTTATATGCCCTGCCAACGGTGAAGCGGTCAACATACATCTCCTATGAAGGATATGTACGGATACACCTTGTCCCGGAGATAGGGCAAATAAAGCTGACATCTTTGAGCACCAGGGATCTCCAGAAGTTCTTTAAGGAAAAAGCCGGTACAGAAGAGAAGAAGGGGTTAGCACCGAAGACGTTGCGGAATATTTACAATATGCTTCATTCGGCATTAGACCAAGCAGTTGCTGACCACAAGATTCTTAGAAATCCGACTTTGAATGTCAAATTGCCAAAGGTCAAGTCCAAAGAAATGCGCGTTCTAACCGTGGAAGAGCAGGTGGTATTACAGGAAGCTGTAAGCCGTTTTGATGAACTTCATGCCTATGGGATAACCTTTGCAGTCAGTACCGGAGTTCGTTTGGGTGAACTGCTTGCCTTGCGCTGGAAAGATGTAAATGAAAAAGAACACTACATCTACGTCAGGCGGACACTTGGCAGGTTGCAGAAGGTTGATGAAAAAGGGCATCTCGTTAAAAAAGAAAAAGGAACTCCATCAACGGAAATCGTTGTGCGCTCGCCTAAATCTGAGTTGTCCATGCGGAAGATACCATTGTTCGATGAGTTGTGGAACGACTTGATGGCATACAAAGAAAAGCAGAACGCTCTAAAGGATGCACTGGGATCAGAGTATCAGGATCAGGGCTATATTTTTGCCACGCCACTGGGTCATCACAACGACCCAAAAGTCTACCAAACGCTTTTTAAGCGCATAGTCGCCGATGCCGGAATCGAATCTGCGAACTTCCATGCGCTGCGTCATACATTTGCAACACGGGCGTTGGAGTCAGGCATGGACATTAAGGTCTTGTCTGCATTACTGGGCCATGCGCAGGCATCAACTACGCTTAATCTCTATGGACATGTTCTTCCGGATCATAAGAAGATCAGCATGGAGAAAATGCGAGGCAACTATATGAGCTGCAGCAGTATAAGAGGCAGTTCCGATGATACTTCCGCAGATGTACCGCAGACTCAAGACCCGATCATTAGCACCATGGAGGATGCCCAGCATAATCAAGAGCCGGCCATCAGCATCGCTGCAGAGGATATCCAAGGACTGGAACTGAGTGGTGACACCAATACAGCTATGCCGCAAATTCACGATTCAACCGCTGACACCAACGCAAACGAGGAACAAGCTCAGGCAAGCTGATTTTGACACCAACGCGTTGGAGTCAAAGCAAAAGCCATCCACGCCAGAATTGAAAAACAACCTCAAATGAGCAGCTTTTTTTTCGGTATGGCTTGCCAACGAAAATGGTGTCATTTGGTGTCAGGGAAACGGTTGGTGTCAATCGTTGGTGTCAAGAGCATGAAATAGTATCAGAAAACCACACTTTCGCAACATCAAATATCCGAAAGCCCGAACAATGCAGGACGCTGACACATTGGTGTCGGTTGGTGTCACAGCAAAATGAGCAAAGAGATTTAAGGGTGCGGTTAAAACAAAAAGAACCGCAAACCCTTTGAAATCAATGGGTTTGCGGTTCCTGCTTGGTTGCGGAGGCAGGACTTGAACCTGCGACCTCCGGGTTATGAGCCCGACGAGCTACCAACTGCTCTACTCCGCGATATAGAGTTTTTGCGGAATTTAGAGCTCCGAAGAATCGGAAAAGTCTCCGGGTTATGAGCCCGACGAGCTACCAACTGCTCTACTCCGCGATATAGAATTTGTACCGGTGGTGCCGGTGACCGGACTCGAACCGGTACGGCATTTCTGCCGGGAGATTTTAAGTCTCCTGTGTCTACCATTCCACCACACCGGCGGATCAGGCAATACTTAGATTACCACATCAGGCCCTCTATGTCAACACCTTTTCCAAAAAAACATTTCGTGGGTTTTCTGCCTTTTCCGTGTATAATAGGGCAGAGAGACACGAAGGGTGGTGGGACAGTGGACGATAGATCCCTGATGGACAGGATCGCCTCCGGCGACGAAGCGGCCTTACAGACGCTGCTGCGCCGCCATGGGCCGCTGCTGCGGTATATCATTGCGCCCATCCTGCCGGATGCGCGGGACAGGGAGGAATGCTTTGCCGACGTGTCGGTGCGGCTGTGGCAGACGGCGGGCAGCTTCGACGCGTCCAAGGGGACGCTGCGCGGATGGCTGACAGTGCTGGCGCGCAACTGTGCGCTCAACCGCGCCCGCGGCCTGCGGACGGAGACGGCGCTGACAGACGATATGCCCCACGGCGCGGGCAGCGCCGAGGATGCCCTGCTGCGGCAGGAGCGCTCCCGGTTGCTGGTCAGGGCAGTCAAGAGCCTGACCGACGGGGAACAGACGTTGTTCTACCGGAAATATTACTACTGCCAGTCCACCGCACAGATGGCTGCCGAGCTGGGACTGACGGAGCGAGGCGTGGAGGGGCGGCTGTACCGCCTGCGGCAAAAGCTGCGGGAGCTGTTGGGAGGTGACTTCTGTGAGTGACGATCTGCGATTTGACGCGCTGCTGACAGAGAGCGCCGACACCCTGCCGCCGCCTGCGGATGTCCGCCCGTGGCGCAGTGCCATGAGCTGCGTGGTGTGGGGCATCGCCCTGAAGACGCTGACGCTGCAGCTTCTGTATCTGCACTACATCCTGCCCACGCTGGGCTGCATCCTGCTGGTGCTGGGCTTCCGCACACTGCGGCAGGAGAATCGGGCGCTGCGGTGGGCCTATGGCCTGTCCATTGCCGCCGCCGTCCTGCGCAGCGCCGCCATGGTGCTGGCGGCGCTGCCGATGGAGGAGGGGGTGACGCTTGCCTATGCGGATATGGCGCTGATGCAGGCGACGCTGATCGCCCTGTGGCGGGGCATGGTGGGCGTCTCCCGCGCCGCCGGTGCGGAGAAGCCGTCCGCACCCGCCGCCGGGGTGCTGGCTGCCTTTTACGCGGTGCTGATGGCGCTGGCCATGATCGGTCTGGAGGGCTGGCTGCTGGTGCTGCCGGTGCTGGCGGTGTACCTCGTGATCCTGCGGAATCTGGTGAAGCTCTCCCGCTCGCTGGAGGACACCGGCTACGCCATTCACGCCGCGCCGGTGCGCCTTTCGATGACGACGGTGCTGTGGGGGTATCTGGGCGTGACGCTGGCGGCGGTGATACTGGCCATGCTGCTGGGCCAGCGGTACCCCATGGACTGGCAGGTGCGTCAGGATGCGCCGCAGGACGAGACGATCCGGGCGGAGCTGCTGGCGCTGGGCATGCCGCAGAATGTGCTGGACGACCTGACTGCCGAGGAGGTGGCCGGCCTGACGGGCGCAAGCGAGGTGCTTACACAGACCGACACGCGGTACGACAGCGACAAATATCGGGTGGTGACCACCGGTGTCTGGGACGAGGATACGCCCAATACCTGGCAGTACCAGAGCGCGGAGAAGCAGGAGGACGGCACGTACCGCTATACCTACCACGTCTACGACGTGGAGGAGGTCTGCACCATGATCCACGTGGCGGTGGTGCTGCCCCAGGACGGCTATCAGCGGGTGGTGTTCCTGCACCACATCGCGGCGCGGCCCGAGGGGCTGGCTCTGACGGAGAGCGTGGAGCTCTGGCCGATGTGGCGTGACGATGGAAACTGGACCCGGGGCAATATCATCGGCGGCCGCGTGCTGTGCGGCCGGCGGGGACAGACGTACACGGCGGACTTCGCCGAGCTGGACAGCGGCAGCTACACCAGCCAGAGCTTCTTCGGAAGCAGCCAGCGCAGCACCATCACTGCGGAGTGGTCGCGCCTGCGGGGCGCGGAGGATCTGCGGGCCTACGTGCTGTACGACGCGGAGACGCTGACGCCGGAATGGGAGTATCTGGAGAGCTGGTGCAACTACGCGCAGTCCGGCGGCGCGGTGTATCCGTTCCGCAGTGCGCTGGCCCGGTGGCACAGCTGGGGACTGACCGACGGCGATACGCTGATCCAGTCGGCGCTGCAGGAATGGGCCGACGATGTGGAATAAAAAAAGAGGAGACGCACAGTGTCTCCTCTTTTTTTCTCGTGTTTATGGCTGATAGTGATGGGCGTCCTGCAAGACCATATCCTTGACCTTCATCAGCCGGGTGGCAACATAGGCCGGTATGCCGCTTTCGCGGCAGGTTTCTACCGATAGTTACAAGATTCTTGTAAATTCTGATGTCCTACCACAAGAAACTTGATGACCGCTCGCTCCTTTGGGTAGGGGAACCCACTACGAAAGGGGATGGAAAGATGGAACATTCAAACAGGCGTACCCCTCAGCAGCGATGGCAGCTGCGGAACCTGAAAACCGTCACAACGAAACTGCCAAAGCTGTCATACCAACGGTTTCGGGACGAATGCATGCTCTGCGGCATGAGTCCGTACGCCGCTATGAAGCTGCTCTGTGAGACTGCCACGGCAGAAAGGCTCATGATGCTCTGGACGCGCAACAGGTAATGCGTCATGAACTTCATGATGCAGCATTACCGCCGCGGCCTTGGTGCTGCCGCCTTGCGTGATTGACCATTGTATCACACGGCGCAAGCCCGACCGCCGGACACGGTGCAATGGGGGCGGCTTTCGTCCGGCGGTCATGGGCTGCCGCCCATCAAGGGGCTTGCCCTCGTGTGTGCCCTGATGGTGCCGCAAGACGGCAGGAAGGACGGTACACGACATGAAGACCACAAACACGATGAACGCCAACATTTCAAAACAGCTTCGGAAAGAGGTATACCGGCGGGACGGCTTCCGCTGCGCCCTCTGTGACTCCACGGACGGACTCCAAATTCACCACGTCAAGCCGCGTGGGCGGGGCGGTGCAGACCATCCTATGAACCTCATTACTCTATGTTGGCGGTGCCACGCCGCCGCCCATGGCTCTATCCTGCTGCTGGATGAATACCCCTCGCACGATGAATTCCCGAACATCGAACAGCAGGTACGGGCCATGATGGACGAACTCGAACTGGCCTGCGTGGAGTACGTTTCCGACTACTACGCCGAACGTGGGGAAATTTGGTGTCCGTGGGAAGGATGAAAGAGGGGGCTTCGGCCCCCTTTTTTGCTCGGCTATATGTGGTAGGTGCCATAGGGAACGCATACAAGATGTTGCGCCGCAGGGGGGCTTGATGTTGTCGCAGTCAAAAAAAGGTGGCGCGGGCGGCTCCCCCCTGCGGTGCGCAGGTTGGCGCGGGTGCCTGCGCCCCTTGGCTTCGCGCCCCCCCGCCCGCGCTGTTTGATCCTCCGGCGTCCCCGCCGCCAACGGCGGGGCGCGCCTGCGCGCCGCCCTTGCGGGGGTCGGGCGGCTTGCGTCTCGCGGCGGCGGCCTGATTTGGTGGGGGGGTTGTGCCGCCGCCGCTCGTCCGTTGTGGGGTGCCCCCTGCGTCTTATGGAAGGGGGTGTGGTGCCCTCTGCCGGTGGTGGGGGCCGCGGCGCTGCCGTGGCCGCCGCCCGTGGCCGGGCCGTTCCGCTCCGCTGCACTTTAGGCCACGGGCGGCGTCCCCGGCCCCGCTGCGTCCCCTTTGCGCCTGCGGGCGCGGGGTAAGGACGACCCGCCCGCCGTGGGCGGGCGGGATTCAGTTGTGATAGTGATGGGCGTCCTGCAAGACCATATCCTTGACCTTCATCAGCCGGGTGGTATTGCCGCGCTCGTTCTCGTCCAGCTTCATCGTAATATAGCGGATGTTCTTCTCCGTCTCCGGGATCATCACATATTCCAGCGCATTGACACGGCGGCGGGTCTTTTCAATGTCCTGCGCCAGCAGCTGCATGGATTTCTCCACCTGCGCCAGCTCCAGCATATCGGCGAACACCGCCTGCATCTTCTCCAGCGCCGCGTCCAGCTCGCCGCTGGTCTGGGCGAAGCCGTAGGGCAGGAGGGAACCCTCACCGCCCTCGGTGTGGAACGTGAACACCGGCACGTTGACGCTCATGATGTTCCGGGCGTCCACATCCAGCGACACGGAGCGCTGGGGCCGCAGCAGCGACTGCTCCAGCATCTCCGGCCCCATGACAGCGGAGGCCACGGTGAAGGCGTCGTTGGCCTCCTTCAGGCCCTGCTCCACCTTGGCGCGGAGCTGCCGGTTGCGGCGGACGATCTCCAGAAACTGCTTCATCAGCTCGTCCCGCTTGTCCTTCAGCAGCTTGTGGCCGCGGCGGGCCGTTTTGAGACGGCCCTTCAGCCGCGTCAGCTCCATGCGGGTGGGATTGACAGTCTTTCCGGCCATAGGCGGTCACTCCTTCTCCGGCAGGTACTTGTCCAGCATCTCCGGCTTGATGCGCTTGAGCTCGCTTCTGGGCAGCATCCGCAGCAGCTCCCAGCCAAGATCCAGCGTCTCCGCAATGGAGCGGTTCTCGTCAAAGCCTTGGGAAACGTAGCGCTTCTCGAACTCGTCGGCGAACTTGGCGTACAGCAGGTCCGTGGGGCTCAAGGCGGCCTCGCCCAGAATGGTCATCAGCTCCTTGGCCTCCTTGCCGCTGGCGTAGGCGGCGAACAGCTGGTTCATGGTGGGGGCGTGATCCTCACGGGTCTTGCCTGCGCCCACGCCCTTGTCCTTCAGACGGGAAAGGGAGGGCAGCACGTCTACCGGCGGCAGGATGTTTTTGCGGTACAGGTCGCGGCTGAGGATGATCTGGCCCTCGGTGATATAGCCGGTCAGGTCGGGGATGGGGTGGGTCTTGTCGTCCTCCGGCATGGTCAGGATGGGGATCATGGTGATGGAGCCCTTGCAGCCCAGCTTCCGCCCGGCCCGCTCGTACATGCTGGCAAGGTCGGTGTAGAGGTAGCCGGGGTAGCCGCGGCGGCCGGGGACCTCCTTCTTGGCGGCGGACACCTCGCGCAGTGCCTCGGCGTAGTTGGTGATGTCCGTCAGGATCACCAGCACGTGCATGTCCTGCTCGAACGCCAGATATTCAGCGGCGGTCAGGGCCATACGGGGCGTGGCGATACGCTCCACGGCGGGGTCGTTGGCCAGGTTGGTGAACAGCACGGTGCGCTCGATGGCGCCGGTGCGCTTGAACTCGCGGACGAAGAACTCCGACTCCTCAAAGGTAATGCCGATGGCGGCGAACACCACGGCGAAGTTGGAGCTGTCGTCCAGCACCTTGGCCTGACGGGCGATCTGGGCTGCCAGATTGGCGTGGGGCAGGCCGGAGCCGGAGAAAATGGGCAGCTTCTGGCCGCGGACCAGAGTGTTCAGACCGTCGATGGTGCTGATGCCGGTCTGGATAAACTCGTTGGGGTAGTCGCGGGCGGCGGGATTCATGGGCAGGCCGTTGATGTCCATGTATTTATCGGCCAGCAGGGCAGGGCCGCCGTCGATAGGCTCGCCCATGCCGTTGAACACGCGGCCCAGCATGTCCACAGACACGCCCAGCTGCAGAGGATGGCCCAGAAAACGGATCTTGGCGTCCCGCAGGTTGATGCCGGCGGAGGAGTCGAACAGCTGCACCACGGCGCGGTCGCCGTTGACCTCCAGCACCTTGCAGCGGCGGACCTCACCGCTGCGGAGCTGGATCTCTGCCAGCTCGTCATAGGTGACGCCCTCCACGTTCTCCACCACCATCAGGGGGCCGGAGACCTCGTGGATGGTACGGTATTCCTTCATCATGCGTCCTCACCTGCTTTCTCGATCAGGGCGGCGATCTCACTGTCCATCTCGTCGTGTACCTGCTGATAGTTGGCGGCGTACTCCTCTGCGGCGGCGTACTTGGCCCAGCCCAGCCGCTCCCGTGCGGGAATGGAGAACAGGGCGGGCAGCTCCACGTTCTTGGCGATGGCATCGCGGCACAGGTCCTCGTAGTGCAGGATCAGTGCCAGCAGCCGCAGCTGCCGGTCGAAGCTGGAGTAGGAGTCCACATCCATGAAGGCGTTCTGCTGCAGGAAGTCCTCCCGCAGCATGCGGGCGATCTCCAACGTCAGCTGGTCCCTGGGGGACAGGGAGTCCTTGCCCACCAGCTGGACGATCTCATTGAGCTCGTTCTCCTCCTGCAGAAGGTGCATGGCGCGGTTGCGGTCCTTCATGAACTCAGGACCCAGATGTTCATCGAACCAAGGGGCCACCGCGTCCAGATACAGAGAGTAGGAGTTCAGCCAGTTGATGGCGGGGAAGTGGCGGCGGTAGGCCAGAGAGGCGTCCAGCGACCAGAACACCTTGACGATACGCATGGTGGCCTGTGCCACCGGCTCGGAGAGGTCGCCGCCCGGAGGCGACACCGCACCCACGGCAGTGAGGGAGCCGGTGCGCTCCTCCGTGCCCATGCAGCGGACCACGCCGGCCCGCTCATAGAACTGGGCCAGACGGGAAGCCAGATACGCGGGGTAGCCCTCCTCACCGGGCATCTCCTCCAGTCGGCCGGACATCTCGCGCAGGGCCTCAGCCCAGCGGGAGGTGGAGTCGGCGATGACGGCCACGTCGTAGCCCATGTCCCGGAAGTACTCGGCGATGGTGATGCCGGTGTAGACCGACGCCTCACGGGCGGCCACGGGCATATCGGAGGTGTTGGCGATCAGCACCGTCCGCTTCATCAGGCTTTCGCCGGTGCGGGGGTCCGTCAGCTCGGGGAACTCGCGGAGCACGTCGGTCATCTCGTTGCCCCGCTCGCCGCAGCCGATGTAGACCACGATGTCCACGTCCGCCCACTTGGCCAGCTGGTGCTGCACCACGGTCTTGCCGGAGCCGAAGGGGCCGGGCACGGCGGCAGTGCCGCCCTTGGCGATGGGGAACATCGTGTCGATGACCCGCTGGCCCGACTGCAAAGGCGTCTCCGGCGGGAATTTCTTCTTGTAGGGGCGGCCCACGCGGACCGGCCACTTCTGCACCATGGTCAGCTCACGCTCTGCACCGTCAGCGGTGCGGATGCGGGCGATGGGCCGGGTGATGTTGTACTGCCCCGCCTCCGCCAGCCACGACACCGTGCCGCTGACGCCGTTGGGGACCATGATCTTGTGCAGCACCGACTCCGTCTCCGGCACGGTGCCCAGCACATCGCCGCCTGCCACGGCATCGCCGACGGCGGCGGTGGGAGTAAAGGACCACAGCTTTTCGCGGTCCAGCGGCGGCACCTGGATGCCGCGGGTGATGTTGGCGCCCACGCGGCGGACGATCTCCTCCAACGGGCGCTGGATGCCGTCGTAGATGTTCTCGATGAGGCCCGGGCCCAGCTCCACGCTGAGGGGCGCGCCGGTGGTGACCACTTCTGCGCCGGGGCCAAGGCCGGACGTCTCCTCGTATACCTGAATGGAGGCGCGGTCGCCGGTCATATTCAGGATCTCTCCGATCAGATGCTGGGGGCCTACGCGCACTACGTCCGCCATACTGGCATCCGCCATGCCGTCGGCCACCACCAGCGGACCGGAGACTTTGATGATCTTACCCATTCTTCTGCTCCTTTCAGGAAATATCCGCGCCTACGGCGCGTTCCACGGCTGCATGCAGCGCACGGTCCGCAAGGCCCAGCGCGCCGCTCTTGCCGGGAATGAGGATGACAGCGGGCAGCATGTCATTCTGATAGCGGGCGATCTCCGCCGCCATGCTCTGGGCCAGCTGCTCCGTCACGTAGATGACGGCGTAGCTCTCCTGCGCCAGACGGTGCAGGGTTTTCCGCGCCATCTCTGCGTCATCGGCAAAGAACACGTCCAGCCCCAGGGCCCGAAAGCCAAGGACGCTGTCGCGGTCACCCAATACAGCGATCTTATACATATGTGTCACGCAGCCTTTCCCGTATGGCGTCGGCGCTGAGCCCCGCCAGCCGTCCGGCCATGACGATGCGCACGGACGTCCACTCCGCCTCCTTGGCGATGAGGTAGCCCAGCGCCACCTCCACGCCGAAGGGTACCCGTCTGGCGCCTGCGGCGGTGCGCAGCACCGCATTATCACAGGCCTTTTCGAAGTCCGTCAGGCTGCCGCCCTTGACGGCAGCCTCACCCAGCTTCGCGGCCTCGCGGAGAGCGGTGCTGCGGAACAGGGCGGCGGGCTCGGACGCACCGGCGCGGATGGCGTCGGGGGTCACGCTGCCGCCCTCGAACAGCACCTCCTGCAAAAAGCCGGGGTCCATGTGCATCCGCTCTGCCCGCACCAGCGCACGCAGGTTGGCGGCATCGATCATGGCGCGGACATAGGCCTGGAGGTAGACGCAGCGGCTTTCCTCCGCCAGCTGCCGCAGCTTCTGGAAGCAGGCGCGGTCCAGCAGACAGTCGCTGCGCTGGGCGCTGCCGGTCTCCGCCAGCAGAGCGGCGGCCTTTCCGGCGGCCTCTGCCATATCGCGGGGCAGGAACTGCCAGTTCCCGCTGTCGGCGTATTTGCGCTGGAGCTCCGAAACGGGGATGGTGCCCGCGTCCATCAGCAGGCGCTCCGCCCCCTCCGGCGCTTTCAGCAATACCTTGATGTTGTGGTAATCATACTTGATGCGGAACACGTCCAGCAGCTGCTTTTCCGGCATGAACCGCTCCAGCTCGGCGAACACCGCCTCCCGCTGCCGCTTCAGGCTGCTCTGCAGCGAGGCCTCGTCACGGATGGGGGCGTACCCCAGATCGCTCAGCAGCTGGGAGCAGTTCTCCACCGACGGGGATTGCAGCAGCTGTTCCAGCCGCTGGGAGGTCAGCAGGTCCTTCTCCAAGCTCCGGATGCGGGCGGAGAGGAACAGGTAGTCCGTGTCCTTTCTGGGTTTTGTCAAAGGGACGCCCCCTCTCAGTCAAATAGCAGCCTGGCCACGGCGGAGGATTCCTCCTGCCGCAGCTGGCGGAGCTTTTCGGTGAAGCTGCAGTTCAGCTCCACGCGGCCCCGCCGCAGCACCAGTCCGCCGCCGGTCTCGCGGGTCTCCTCCGACAGACGGAAGGCGGCGCCGGCCTTTCTGGCGTTGGCGGCCTTCACCACTGCGGGACCCACGGCCTCGCGGTCCTTGGCGGACAGCAGCAGCTCCTCGTCGCCGCTGCCATTCTCGGCGGCCAGCGCGGCCAGCAGGTCAATGTACTCCGCCTGCGGCAGACTTGACAGCCGCTGGGCGGCGCCTGCGAAGGCCTCATCGATCAGCTGCTGCTTGGCGGCCAGCACTTTTTGGCGGCAGGCCAGCTGGCTGCTGCCGTTGAGGTGCTCCAGATGCTCCGCCGCCTGAGCCTCCGCCCGCTGGCGGCTGTCGCGGGCCACAGCGTCCGCCTGGGCCCGGCAGTCCCGCAGGATGGCGGCGGCGTTCTCGGCGGCGCTGGCGGTCAGCGCATCGCACTCCGCCCTGGTATCCGCCTCCATGCGGGCCACGATCTTTTCCAGTCCGTTCATAACGGTACCCACCTTACTTCAGGATGTTCAGGGAGATCATGATGGTGGCCACCAGAGACAAAATGGCGTAGAACTCCACGATGCCGCAGTAGATGATGCCCTTGGTGGCGGCCTCCGGACGCTTGGCCACGATGTTGACGGAGGCGGCGGCCACACGGCCCTGGAAAATGGCACTGAGCCAGCCGCCCAGCATAATGGGCAGGCAGGCGGCGAAGAAGGACAGGCCCTGGGTCAGGGTGATGTCCACGGCGCTGCCGCTGAGTACGCCCACCTGGCCCAGCACCAGGAACAGGGCCACAAAGCCGTACAGGCCCTGAGTACCGGGCAGCACCTGCAAAATCAGGCACTTGGTGGACTTGTCGGGGTCCTCGCTGGTGAGGCCGGCGGCGGCTTCACCCACCATACCGGTGCCCTTAGCGGAGCCGATGCAGCACAGGCCGGCGGTCAGCGCCGCACCCAGGATGGCGAAACCCAGTCCGCCGATGGATTCAAGAATACTCATTGTATGTGTTCCTCCTTTATGATCTCTACATGATTGGCCTGCATGCGCAGGGGACGGAAGGCCTTGCCGCCGTCCTTATAAAAACGTCCGAAGAATTCCAGAAATTGCAGGCGCATATCGTGGACATAGCAGCCCAGCAGATTCAGCGCCAGGTTCAGCGCGTTGCCCACCAGCGCGATGATGACGAACAGCACGATGTTTCCGGTAGTGGCGCCCAGCATGTTGAACACCTGGGCCAGCACCGCGCCGGACAGCATCAGCGCCATCAGCCGCACGTAGGACAGGATATCGCTGAAAAAGCCGGTGACGCCGTTATACACGGCGGCCACCACGCCTGTGACCTTGCCGAAGCCCTTCTTGCCGCGGCCCGCGCCGTACAGCAGCATCAGTCCGCCGACGCACAGCACCACCGGCACGCCGCCGACGCTGCCCACGCCCAGAATGGCCATGGCCCCGCCGGCCAGGATGATCCACCACGTGATCTCATCAAAGAGCGCGTCCGGGAAATGCCCGTTCCTGCATTTCTCCACCACGCTGACGGTCATGCCGGTGAACACCTGAATGCCGCCCAGCACCAGCGAGCCCACCATGATGGCCATGGTGTCGTTCAGCGGGTCGAACAGTGCCGGCATGGTGAAGGTGCTGGCGGGATCGATGAGCTTGCACAGCTGGGGAATGAAATCCCCGAAGAAGCCGCCGGTCAGCGCACCGAAGATGAACGTCATGATGCCGCACCAGAAGATCATCTCCATAAAGCTGCGATCATCGGGCCGCTTTTTCTTCAGGAACAGCAGGGAGCCGACGATCATCAGCAGGCCGTAGCCCATGTCCGCCATCATCATGCCAAAGAAGAAGATGAAGAACGGTGCCATCACGGGGTTGGGGTCCACGCCGTCGTAGGCGGGCATGGAGTACTGCTCCGTGATGCAGTTCATGGAGCGGGTCAGGATATTGCCTTTCAGCGCCACCGGCACGTCGGGGATCTCCTCCGGCGTGGGGTCGCTGAGGTCGTAGGCACAGTCCAGCGTGTCCAGCCACGCCGTCAGCTGCGGCAGCTTCTCCGCCGGCACCCAGCCGTCAAAGGCCACGATGCAGCCATCGGTCATCAGCCGTTTCCGGTTCTCCTCCCGCATGAGACGGGAGTTCAGCCGGTCGCTGCACAGCTGCATGTCGGGGAGCTTCCCGCCTAAGCCGGCCAGCTCCTGCAGGGCGGCGTCCTTTTCCGCGGCGGTCTGACGCAGACTGTCCGCCAGCGCCGTCAGGTTTTCCTCCGGCGTACCATGGCGGCCCTTGAGCTGCCCGCCGGAGAAACCGAAGCTGCGCAGCAGCTCCAGCGCCTGAGCCGTCACGGCCTTGTGGGTCAGCAGCAGGATGCCCTGCTGCTGCCGGTCGGTGTACAGCAGGTATGCCTCCGATTCCGGCACCTGCTGGCTCAGCGTGCCCTGTATCTCCTCCCATACGGCGAAGGGGGGCAGCGTGCCGGTGGTGATGTCGCACCACCGCGTCTCCGTCAGCTCCAGCGGGATATCCAGGCTCCGCCAGGGTGTCAGGGCGGCCTGCTCGCTGCGGAGCTGGGTCTCCCTGGCGGTGAGGCGGTTTACGTCCGCCGCCAGTTCATTGATGTGCTGGGCCGTTTCCAGCTCTGATGCCAGCGCCGCTTCATCCAGATATTCCCGCTCGGAGATGCGGGGACGCGGTGTCAGCAGACCCGTTTTCTGGGGCGGCGCGGTGCGGCGCAGGATGTCTATGGCCGATTGCAGCTGCCGCTGGCGGGCCAGCAGGTCCGCTGCCGCAGTATCGCACCGGTGCAAAGTGTCGGGAAGCGCCTGTATATCCGGCTCGCTGATCTCCAGACAGCCCATGTGCTGGAGACGGCGGAGTATGGCATCGTGGTCACGCTCCAGCGCCAGCACCTGCAAATGCTTCATTTTGACAATGGCCATCTACCGCTTCACCACCTTTTCCAGCAGGTAGTCCACGGCGTCGTCCATCCGCGCCATAGCCGCGGCACGCAGGGCCTCGCAGTCCTTCTCGGTGCGATCCAGCATGGCCTGCCGCTCCGCCTCGGCCTGGGCTTCCGCCTGACGCAGGGCGTCGGCCGCGGCGCGGCGCGCCGCCTCCTGGGCCTGGGATACCAGCGCGGCGCCGTCCTTTTCCGCCTGCCGCACCGTCTCCGCCGCCGCGCTTTGCGCCGCAGCCTTCTGCGCCAGCAGACGGCTTTCCTCCGCCTGAAGACTCTCTATTTTTTCACGGTACAGTTCACTCACCGCCTTTCTCGGAATATGCAGGCAGGGGAAGCCCCTGCGGCCTCCCCTGTTGACTATCCGGTATACCGCAGGGATGGCCCTCTGCGTTATTTGCATCAGGATATCATAAAAGCAGGTTTCTCACAACGGTCAAGCCGTAGAAATTGTCCATCGTATTTTTGTGAATTTCGTCAATGGCGTTGCTTTGCCTAAAAAAATAGCATAATAGGAAACTCTTATCCTCCGCGGGCGGCGGATGTCAAATTCCAGTGGCATTTTCCCCATATCTATGGTATAGTATCCTTGTTATGGTAAACGTTCCGACAACAAATGGGATAATTGCGACAATATATAACGAAAAGTATTTGAAAATAACACGTGAGGTGTGGTTATGACATACGTAACATCATTCCTGCTGGGACTGGTACAGGGCGTGGCGGAGTTCCTGCCCATCTCCAGCTCCGGCCACCTGGCTATCGCACAGAACCTGCTGGGCCTGGAGGGCGCGGGCAGCGTGCCGGAATTTTTCGACGTACTGCTCCATCTGGGTACGCTGATCGCGGTGTTCGCCGCCTATTGGAAGGACATCTGCGACATGGTGGTGGAGTTCTTCCGCGGCATCGGCGACCTTGCCCATCGCTCCACACCGTCGCCGGTACCGCCGGCGCGGCGGCTGATCCTGCTCATCATCGTGGGCACACTGCCGCTGTTCGCGGTACTGCCCATCCGCAAAAGCGTGCAGGGGCTTGCCGATAACATGGTATTCGTGGGCGCAGCGCTGATCGTCACCGGTTTTCTGCTGTTCCTGTGCGATCGGGCCCGCAAGGGCCGCAAGACCGAGCGCAGCGCCACGTGGCTGGACGCCCTGCTGGTGGGCGTGGGCCAGGCGGTGGCCACGCTGCCCGGCGTGTCCCGTTCCGGCATGACCATCACCGCCGGCTGCTTCGTGGGCTACGAGCGCAGGTTCGCCGTGCGGTTCTCGTTTCTGCTGAGCATTCCTGCGGTGCTGGGCGCCAACATCCTGTCCCTGAGCGATGCGGTGAAGGCCGGCATCAACACGGCGGAGGTGCCCATGTACCTGCTGGGCGTTGTCACCGCCGCCGTATCGGGGTATCTGTGCATCCGCCTGTTGAAATACGTGGCGGACAAGGGCCGCTTCGGCGCGTTTGCCTACTACTGCTGGGCGGTGGGTATCCTGACGCTGGTGCTGCAGGCCGTCAAGTGAGATGAAGTGAGGAAAACTATGGCATCGACGCAAAAGAAGACCACAAAAAAGAAAAAGGCGCCGCCCAAGCCGGAGCCGCCCGCCTATAACGGACTGGCGCGGCTCATCGGCGGCGTGGTCTGCCTGCTGCTGGCACTGTGCGTACTGGTCAGCTATTTTCAGGTGGACGCCCTGCTCCTGACGTTTATCGCCAAGGTGCTGAAGGGCACGCTGGGCTATGGGTATTTTCTGGCGGCGCCGGCGCTGCTGGCCGTGGCGGTGATCCAGCTGCGGCATCAGGGCCGCCCCGTGATCCTGCGCACCACCTGCACCCTGCTGGTGCCGCTGCTGTCGGGAATGCTGTGCCACCTGCTGCTGTGCCGCACGGCCTATGAGCTGGGCAGCGGCCTGCTGCCCCAGCTGTGGAAGGACGGACAGACCCTGACCTGCGGCGGCGTGGTGGCCGGCGGCCTGGCACTGGGCAGCGAGGCGCTGCTGAGCAAGGTGGTGTCTGTGGTGGTGTTCGTGGTGCTGCTGGTAGCGGCGCTGCTGGGCGCGCTGCATATGACGCCGCAGCAGGCCGTGGATAAAATGAAGGAGTACCGCAGCAGCCGCTGGGAGGACGAGGAGGACGAGGACGATCTGGAGGGCTTCGAGCCTGCGGCTCCGCAGAAAGCGCCTGCACCGGAGAAGCCTGTGAAAGAGAAGCCCGCCAAAAAGCGGGTGAACATCGACATCCCGCTGGACGGCGAATCCTCCGCCATGGAGAGCGGCAAGAAGAAGGACTTCTTCCCCCGCCGCAGTGCCGCCGTCCGGACGCCGGACGAGGTGCTGGACCGCGCCGCTGCCGCGCCCGCCGTCCCCGCCGCACCGGCAGCCCCTGCGGCATCGACAGCTCCTGCCGCTCCCGCAGTACAGGAGGCCGCGGCGGTGAAGGAGCCGGTGTCCGAGAAGAAAAAGAAGGCTCAGGTTCAGCAGGAGGTGGAATCTGCCGCCCAGGAAGTGGGGCAGGCCATCGAGCAGGAGCTGGCCCAGGGCGAGGAGATCTACCGCTACCCGCCCATCACCCTGCTGGAGGAGAATCACACCGACAACTGCACCGAGGTGGGCGCGGAGCTGCGCAACAACTCCCGCCGTCTGGCGGACGCCCTGCGTTCCTTCGGCGTGGACGCCACCGCGGGCGACGTGGTTCACGGACCCAGTGTCACCCGCTACGAGTTCACTCTGGAGCAGGGTGTGAAGCTCAGCAAGATCACCAACCTGTCCGACGATATCGCTCTGGCGCTGGGCGCCAGCGGCGTCCGTGTGGCGCCGGTGCCCAACAAGATCTCCGTGGTGGGCATCGAGGTGCCCAACCGCACCGTTACCGCCGTCCGTATCCGCGATGTTATCGAGTCCCGGGAGTTTACCCGCCACCCGTCCCCCGTAGCCTTCGCCGTGGGCAAGGACATTGGCGGCAGCAGCATCGTGGGCAATATTGCCCGCCTGCCCCACGTGCTGATCGCCGGTACCACCGGCTCCGGTAAGTCCGTGTGTACCAACTCCCTGATCGTCAGCATTCTCTACAAGTCTACCCCCGACGAGGTGCGCTTCATCATGGTGGACCCCAAGATGGTGGAGCTGGCGCCTTACAACGGCATCCCCCACCTGCTGATCCCTGTGGTCACGGACCCCAAGAAGGCCGCGGGCGCTTTGCAGTGGGCGGTGTTCGAGATGATGAAGCGCTACAAGATGTTCTCCGAAAAGGGCGTCAAGGACCTGGCGGGCTACAACGCCCTGTCCGAGACGGACGAGGACGTGAAGAAGCTGCCCACTGTGGTGGTGGTCATCGATGAGCTGGCCGATTTGATGCTGGTGGCTGCCAAGGAGGTGGAGGAGTCCATCTGCCGCGTGGCCCAGATGGGCCGTGCCGCCGGCATGCATCTGGTGGTGGCCACCCAGCGTCCCTCCGCCGATGTCATCACCGGCCTGATGAAGGCCAATATTCCCAGCCGCATCGCCTTCGCCGTGGCCAGCTCCATGGAGTCCCGCATCATTCTGGATACCCCCGGCGCGGAAAAGCTGGTGGGTAAGGGCGATATGCTCTACTCCCCGCTGGGCGACAGCAAACCCACCCGCGTACAGGGCTGCTTCATCACACCGGAGGAGATCGAGCGTGTGGTGGCCTTTGTCAAGGACACCGCCGGCGAGGCCCATTACGATCAGGATGTCATCGAGAAGATCCAGCAGGCGGTGGACGCCAAGTCCGACAAGGGCAAGGGCGCCGCAGCCGATGCGCCTGCCGATGGCGAGGACGGCGACGAGCTGCTGCCCGCCGCCGTGGAGGTGGTGCTGGAGACGGGGCAGGCCTCCGTGTCCATGCTCCAGCGGCGTTTGAAGCTGGGCTACTCCCGTGCCGCCCGGCTGGTGGACCAGATGGAGGAGAGGGGCTACGTCGGCCCGTTTGAAGGCTCCAAGCCCCGACAGCTCCTCATCACCCGGGAGAAGTGGCAGGAGCTGCAAATGGCAAAGGGCGCTGCGCCGGCGGAGACGCCGCCCACCGCCGACCGCTGCGGCTCCATCCACGACGTGTTCGAAAGCCACGACGCACTGGAATAAAGGAACTGCAAAAGAGGTCAGGCCTACCCGTCCCCGCTTGTTTCGCCGCCGCTTGCTCAGATCGCAGCCTCCGCCGGAGGCAAGGACGCGGGAAATCGCCCCTGACAAGCAGCAAAACATAAGAGCGCTGCGGCCATGCCGCAGCGCTCTTCAATCTTATACACAGTTACACAGTCAGATTCTTACACGCCCAGCTTTTCCAGCGCCGCCAGGCGCAGGCAGATGCAGAACACCGCGATGGCCTGCTCCAGCTCCGCCACCGGCGGCAGGGACGGCGCAATGCGGATGTTGCTGTCGTTGGGGTCCTTGCCGTAGGGGAACGTGGCCCCCGCACCGGTCATGGTGATACCCGCCTCCCTGCACAGCTCCAGCGTGCGCTTGGCGCACCCGTGCATGGTGTCCACGCTGATAAAGTAGCCGCCCACCGGCCGCTTGTAGTCCGCGATGCCACGGGGCGCGATCTCACTGTCCAGCGCGTTCAGCACCGCGTGGAACTTGGGCGCCAACACCGCCGCGTGCCGCTTCATCAGCGCCAGCGTGTGCTCCCGATCCTGCAGGTACAGCACGTGCCGCAGCTGGTTCACCTTGTCATAGCCGATGGTCTGGATGTTGATGAGCTTGGAGAAATACTGGATGTTGGCCTCGCTGGCCGCCATCACCGCCACGCCCGCGCCGGGGAACGTCACCTTGCTGGTGGACGCGAACTCATACACCATGTCGGCGTTGCCGTACTGGGCGCACAGGCCGATGATATCGGAGAACGGTACAAAATCACAGTCGAACTCGTGGATGCAGTAGGCGTTGTCCCACATCAGCATAAAGTCCGGTGCGGCGGGTTTCATGGCCGCCAGACGGCGGATGGTCTCATCAGAGTACACCACGCCCTCGGGATTGGAGTACTTGGGCACGTTCCACATACCCTTCACGGCGGGATCCTTGATAAGCTCCTCCACCATGTCCATGTCGGGACCCTGGTCGGTCATGGGCACGTTGATCATCTCCACACCGAAGCTGCCCGTCACCTTAAAGTGCCGGTCGTAGCCGGGGACGGGGCAGATCCACTTCACCGTATCCAGCTTGGCCCAGGGCTTCTCGCTGTGGAGCAGGCCGTGGGTGAACGCCTTGGAGATGGCATCGTACATCAGCTGCAGGCTGGCATTGCCGCCCACGAACACCTGCTCCGGCTTGCAGCCCAGGATGTCGGCGAACAGCTTCCGCGCCGCGGGAATACCCGCCACCTCGCCGTAGTTGCGGGTCTCCACCCCGTCGGATACAAACTGCTCCGGCTGGGTCAGCACCTGCAGCATGGGCGTCACCATGTCCAGCTGCTGGCGGCTGGGCTTGCCCCGCGCCATGTTCAATTCCAGATGAAGGGCCTTCGCCCCCTCGAATTCCGCCTTGACAGCCGCGTATTCCGCCTGCCGCTCAGGCTTTGTCATCTCTTTATAATTCTTCTTCATCATGAACGTCCTCCCGCCTCATGTTTTTTGCGATTATACACCGTCTGATGCCCCGTGGCAATCACTTTTTTCGGACGCCGTACACGTCCGTCCGGCGCGCTGAAAGAATGGGCAGCTGTTCCCGTATGGCGGACACACTGCTCATGTTCAGCTCCGTCACCACCACCTGCTCACCGGCGCCGCACTGGTGCAGCACCGTGCCCCAGGGGTCGCAGACGATGGAGTGGCCCCAGGCCACGTAGGATGCCGTCTCGTCCCGCGCCGGTGAAGTGCCTGCGGTGAACAGCTGTCCGTCCACCGCGCGCTGCCGGAACAGCAGTTCCCAGTGGGCGGGGCCGGTGGTCATATTAAAGGCCGCCGGTACCAGCAGTACCTGTGCGCCCTCCAGCACCATCAGCTGTGCCAGCTCCTGAAACCGCAGGTCAAAGCAGATGCACAGCCCCATTTTGCCCCAGGGCGTGTCAAACACCGTGATTTCATTTCCTGCCGACAGGGTGTCGGACTCGCGAAATCGCTGACCGCCGGCCACGTCGATGTCGAAAAGGTGCATCTTCCGGTGACGGGCCGCGCAGCGGCCCGTGGGATCGAACACATAGCTGGTGTTGTACACCTTATCGCCGTCCAGCTCCGGCAGAGAGCCGCCCACCACCCACAGGCCGTGGGCCGCTGCGGCGCGGGACAGCATCTGATAGGCCGGCCCGCCCTCCGGTTCGCCGTAGGCGCGGAAGCAGGCGTTGTCGTAGGGACAGCAGAACATTTCCGGCAGCACCGCCATGTCCGCATCCGCTGCCCGGGCCAGCAGGGCCTCCGCGTGGCGCAGGTTCGCCGCCTTGTCAGGGCCCACGCGCATCTGTATCTGTGCAAGCTTCATACCTTTACACCTCTTTCACGGAAATCGTTTCTCAATAGTATTCCCGCAGCACCAGCTCCGTGACGCCCTCGCTGACGCTGACCATGCGCTTCACCTGGCTGCGCCGCCCGTAGGTCAGCCACAGCATGTCCCGAATGGCCGTGCCGCCGCGATAGCCGTGGATCAGCCGCAGGCGGTACGTGCCGTTTCCGGCGCGGCGCAGGGCCGCATCCACCGCGATCTGGGCCTGATAGGTATTCATGCCGTGCAGGTCCAGCTCCACCACACCTCCGGTCATGACAACACCTCCTCTCAACTGCCCTAATCATACGGGAAATGAATTGTTTTTTCAACCGCTTTGTGGTAAAATACCCTCCATTACATCAAGTGTGAGGGGCCTATGAATGTTTTGGTGGTATCCGACTCCCATGGGAAAGTGGACAAACTGATACAAGCGGTGGAGCAGGTACACCCCGACTATGTACTACATCTGGGTGACTGCCAGCGGGATCTGGAGAAGCTGCGGCAGGCGTTTCCCATGCTGCCCATGGAGGGCGTGCCCGGGAACTGCGACTACGGCAGCTGCGACCAGCCGGAGCGGCTTATCGAGCTGGGCGGCGTGCGTATCCTGATGCTCCACGGCCACACGCGGGGCGTGAAGTCCGACGTGATGCGGGCTGTCTGGGCGGCGCGTGAGTGCGGCGCGCAGGTGCTGCTGTTCGGCCACACCCACCGGCCTCTGGTGGACAACGACGGGGCCCTGCTGGTGCTGAACCCCGGGGCCGCCGGAGACCCGCTGTACCCCACCTGCGGCATCCTTACCATTGAAAACGGCAGGGCGGACGTCCGGACGCTGGCCCTGTGAAAGGAGAAAAACTATGCTGACCATCGGCTGTCATCTGTCCGCCTCGGAGGGCTTTCTGGCCATGGGGAAAACGGCGCTGTCCATCGGCGCCAACACGTTCCAGTTCTTTACCCGCAATCCCCGGGGCAGTAAAGCGAAAGCCATTGACCCCGATGACGCGGCGGCGTTTCTGGCGCTGGCGCAGGCCAACGGCTTCGGCCGTCTGGTGGCCCACGCGCCCTACACCATCAACCCCTGCTCCAAAACGGAGCGCACCCGCGAATTCGCCCGCATGACGCTGGCGGACGACCTGAAGCGGATGGAATATCTCCCCGGCAACTACTACAACTTCCACCCGGGCAGCCACACGGAGCAGGGCATGGAGGTGGGCGTCAGCCAGATCGCCGAGACGCTGAACGCCATCCTGAAGCCGGAGCAGCACACCACGGTGCTGCTGGAGACCATGTCGGGCAAGGGCTCCGAGGTGGGCGGCCGGTTCGAGGAGCTGCGGGAGATACTGGACCGCGTGGCGCTGAATACCCAGATGGGCGTGTGCATGGACACCTGCCACATCTCCGACGCGGGGTACGACATCGCGGGCGACATCGACGGCGTGCTGACGGAGTTCGACCGCGTCATCGGGCTGGAGCGGCTGAAGGCCGTCCACATCAACGACAGCATGAACCCGCTGGGCGCCCACAAGGACCGCCACGCCCGCATCGGCGAGGGCTATCTGGGGGAGGCGGCCTTTGGCCGCATCATCAATCACCCCGCCCTGCGGGACCTGCCCTTTATTCTGGAAACGCCCAACGATCTGGCGGGCTACGCCCGTGAGATCGGACGGCTGAAGGAGCTGAGGGCGGAATGATGCTGCGGCTGTCCGCGCTGTTTCTGGGCCTGCTGGGACTGGTGGGATTGTATTTTCACTCCACGCTGCCGGTGACGGGCCGCATCCGGCCTGGATTCTTCGTCTTTTACACCAACCTCAGCAACCTGCTGCTGGCGGTGTACCAGCTGACGCTGGGGGTCAGCGGCCACGATCCACAGTGCGGCGTGTTCCGGTGGCTCAGCTCCGCCGGTGTGGCCCTGAGCATGACGCTGTGCATCTTCGTGACCCACCTCATCTACCAGTGGGTGCTGGTGCCATCGGCGAAAAAGAGCGGTAAGGCGCTGTCGGACATCGGATTCAGCAGCTTCGGCAACCTGTGTGTCCATTACGCTGTGCCGTGGCTGACGGTGGTGCAGTGGCTGCTGTGGCAGGATAAGTCCGGCCTCGCCATCGGCCACGCCGTCTGGTGGCTGGTGCTGCCGCTGGCCTACTTTGCCTTCGGTATGGCCCGTGGGGCCACGGGAAAGCCCATCGGCCACACGAAGCGCTGCTACCCCTACCCGTTCATGGACCCGCAGGTGATGGGCAAACGGTTCTGGCCGGTGGTCCTGCTGCTGATCGCGGCGTTTTTCGGTCTGGGGTGCCTGTTTGTGGGCATCAGCAGGCTGCTGTAAGCGAAAAAAGAACGTCCCCACCGGGGACGTTCTTTTTTCGCTTTTTGCTGTTTCTCAGCCGCGGCCGCTGACGCGGAGACGGTTCATGGCGCGGGCCAGCTGGCTCTGGGCCAGGTGGTATTCCGCCATGCTGCGTTTCTGACGCAGCTCCTCCTCCGCCTCCTCACGGGCGCGGAGGGCGCGGTTCACGTCGATGTCCTCGGGACGCTCGGCCGCGTCCACCAGCAGCAGCACGCGGCCATTCTCCACCTTGAAAAGGCCCGGGGCCACGGCGGCGCGGCGCTGCTCTCCCTCCGCCGTCTCGAACCGCAGCTCACCGGCGGTGACGGCGCCCACGGCGTTGCTGTGGTCGGCCAGAATACCGTACTCGCCGTCGGTGGTGGGCAGCACCAGCGATACGCAGTCACCCCGGTAAAACGGGACGCTGGCCGCCAGAATATCCAGATGGAACGGCGCTGCCATCACATGCCGCCTTTCTTCATCTGCTCCGCCTTGCGGATCACGTCGTCAATGGTGCCGGCGTTGAAGAAGGCCGCCTCGGGGTACTCGTCCATGCTGCCGGACAGGATCTCCTTAAAGCCGCGGAGCGTCTCGTGCAGGGGCACGAACACGCCGGGGGCGCCGCTGAACTTCTCCGCCACGTAGAAGGGCTGGGACAGGAAGCGCTGGATGCGGCGGGCGCGGGCGACGGTCTTTTTGTCCTCGTCGCTGAGCTCCTCCATGCCCAGGATGGCGATGATATCCTGCAGCTCACGGTACTTTTGCAGGGTGGACTGGACGGCACGGGCAATGTTGTAGTGCTCCTCACCCACGATGTCTGGCTCCAGAATGCGGGAGGTGGACTCCAACGGGTCCACGGCGGGGTAGATGCCCTGCTCCGCGATCTTACGGCTCAGCACGGTGGTGGCGTCCAGATGAGAGAACGTGGTGGCGGGGGCGGGGTCGGTCAGGTCGTCGGCGGGAACGTACACCGCCTGCACGGAGGTGACGGAGCCGTCCCTGGTGGAGGTGATGCGCTCCTGCAGAGCGCCCATCTCGCTGGCCAGAGTAGGCTGGTAGCCCACGGCGGAGGGCATGCGGCCCAGCAGCGTGGAGACCTCGCTGCCCGCCTGCACGAAGCGGAAGATGTTGTCTATGAACAGCAGCACGTCCTTATGCTCCACATCGCGGAAATACTCCGCCATGGTCAGACCCGACAGCGCCACGCGCATACGGACGCCGGGGGATTCGTTCATCTGACCGAACACCAGCGCCGTCTTGTCGGACACGCCGCTCTCCTGCATCTCGCCCCAGAGGTCGTTGCCCTCGCGGCTGCGCTCGCCCACGCCGGTGAAGATGGAATAGCCGCCGTGCTCCATGGCCACATTGTGGATCAGCTCCTGGATCAGGACGGTCTTGCCCACGCCGGCGCCGCCGAACAGGCCGATCTTGCCGCCCTTGGGGTATGGCTCGATGAGGTCGATGACCTTGATGCCCGTTTCCAGAATGTCGGCGGCGGGCATCTGCTGGGCAAAGCCGGGGGCGGGGCGGTGGATCTCCCAGCGGGGCGCGTCGGCGCTGACCGGCGCTTCACCGTCGATGGGGTCGCCCAGTACGTTGAACATACGGCCCAGCGTGGCTTCGCCCACCGGCACGGAGATGCCGTGACCGGTGGCGGTGACAGTGAGCCCGCGGCTGAGGCCGTCGCTGCCGGCCATCATGACGCAGCGCACCGTCTTGTTCTCCAGATGCTGCTCCACCTCCATGGTGTAGCGCGTACCGTTTGCCTCCACGGTCAGCGCCTCATTGATGGCGGGCAGGCTCCCCTCGGGGAAGCATACGTCGATCACGGGACCGGAAATGCCCGTGATGGTTCCTTGTTTCATTGAGGTCAGCCCTCCTTTTCTTTCTTGCTGCGCTGGGCGCGCTCACCGGCGGAGACCTCGGTGATCTCCTGGGTGATGGCGGCCTGACGCGCCCGATTGTACTGCACGGACAGGTCCTTCAGCAGGTCCTCCGCGTTCTGGTCCGCCGCGTTCATGGCGGTCATACGGGCGGACTGCTCGCTGCAGAAGCTGTCCACCAGCGCACTGTAAATGAAGCCGATGAGGCAGCTGCGCGCCGCGTTGTCCAGCACCGCGGCGGGGCTGGGCACATACTCAAAGGTGGGGTCGCCCGCCGTGCTGGCCTGGGCTGCGGAGAAGTGCTCCCGCGTCAGGGGCAGCACCTGTGCCTGACGCACCGTGGCCTCCAACCCGTTTTTCATGTCTGTGTAGATGATGTGGACAGCGTTGATCTCACCGGCGTCGTACCGCTCCAGCAGCAGCTCGCCGATCTGGCGGGCGCGCCGCAGCGTGGGGTTCTGCGCGGTGTAGAGAAAGCTCTTTTCGATGGGGATGCCCCGCTGGGTGAACCAGCGGCGGCCGTACTCACCCACCACATACAGCACCGCACCCTCGTGATCCGACAGGAACTGCTGGGCCTGACGGATGGCGTTCTGGTTATACGCGCCGGCAAGGCCCTTGTCCGCCGTGATGAGCAGGCAAGCGGCCACGCCGGGCAGCGGCTTGCTGTTCTCATCGCAGAGATACCGGCTCTCCGCGGTGTCGTCGGCGTTGAACACGCGGCCGATCTCCGCCTGCAGTGCGTCGAAGTAGGGACGGGTGTTGCTCAGGTCCTGCTTGGCCTTGCGCAGCTTGGCCTGGGAGATCAGGTACATGGCGTGGGTGATCTTCTGGGTCTGCCGGACGCTTCCGATGCGGCGGCGGATCTCACTTGTGCTGGCCATGGCCTCACCGCCCGCCTGCGCGCCGGAACTTCTCCAGCGCGGTCTTTGCAAAGTCCACGATCTGCTGGCGCACCTCGTCGGTCAGTGCCGCGCCCTGCTCCAGCTCCTGCATGAGCTGGGGGCGTCCGGCGGCGAACTCGCCCAGAAGGTAGTCCCGCAGCGGGCAGACCTGGGACACCGGCACCTGCTGATAGATGCGGGCCATAGCCGTCACCAGCGTGACGATCTGCTGGGCCTGACTCAGCGGGCTGCACCGGCCCTGACGCAGGATGTACATCAGGCTCTGGCCGTAGGCCAGCTGGTTCTTGGTCTCCTCGTCCAGATCGCTGGAGAACTGGGTAAAGACCTCCATCTCGCGGTATTGCGCCAGATCGAGGCGCAGGGTACCGACCGCCTTTTTCATCGCCTTGGTCTGGGCGGCGCCGCCCACACGGGACACGGAAAGTCCCACGTTTACGGCGGGGCGGTGGCCGGAGAAGAACAGGCTGCTCTCCAGAAAGATCTGGCCGTCGGTGATGGAGATGATATTGGTGGGGATGTAGGCGGACACGTCGCCTGCCTGCGTTTCCACGATGGGCAGGGCGGTCATGCTGCCGCCGCCCCGTGCGTCGCTGAGGCGCGCTGCGCGCTCCAGCAGGCGGGAGTGCAGATAGAACACGTCGCCGGGGTAGGCCTCACGACCGGGAGAACGTCCCAGCAGAAGGCTCAGTGCGCGGTAGGCGATGGCGTGCTTGGAAAGATCGTCGTAGACGATGAGCACGCCCTTCCCCTTGTTCATAAAGTATTCGCCGATGGACGCGCCGGCATAGGGCGCGATGTACTGCATGGAGGCGGACTCACCGGCGCTGGCGCAGACGATGATGGTGTACGCCATGGCGTCGTGCTTGCGCAGCATCTCCGCGATCTGCGCCACGGAGCTGGCCTTCTGGCCGATGGCCACGTAGATGCAGATCATATCCTTCCCCTTCTGGTTCAGGATGGTGTCGATGGCGATGGACGTCTTACCGGTCTGGCGGTCGCCGATGATCAGCTCGCGCTGACCCCGTCCGATGGGGAACATGGAGTCGATGGACAAAATGCCGGTCTGCATGGGGGTGTTTACCGGCTGGCGGTCGATGATGCCGGGGGCGGGGCTTTCAATCATGCGGTAGGCATCGACGGGGATGTCGCCGGCATCGTCGATGGGCGCGCCCAGCGCGTCCACCACGCGGCCGATCATGGCGTCGGACACGCCGATGCCAGCGGTACGGCCGGTGCGGTACACGGCGCTGCCCTCGCTGACCTCCTCCACACGGCCAAACAGGATGCAGCCGATGCGGTGGCCCCGCAGCTCCTGCACCATGCCGCGGATGCCGCTCTCAAAGAGCAAAATTTCACCGTAGGCAGCGTTTTCCAGACCGTCCACGTAGGCGATGCCGTCCGCCACGGACAGGACGCTGCCCACCTCGCGGGCGCTGATCTCCGGTACCCAGTCCCGCACGGTGTCGCGGATCAGAGGGATCACGGACTGGCCGCCGGTCTTCAGGGCGGCAAGGCGCTCCTTCAGCTGGCCCAGACGACCCTCCGCCGTCCAGTCGATGATCTCGGAGCCGATCTCGATGCGGAAGCCGCCGGAGACGGTCTTATCCTCCTGCCACGAAAGCGCCACCGGCCGGCCGTACCTCTTTGCCAGCACGTCCTCCAGCTTCGCCTTCTGCGCGGCGTCAGGCGGGCAGGCACTGAGCAGTCTGGCGGTCAGGCGGGCATCATTCGTGCTCATGCTTCTCCACCCCCTCGGCTGCGTTCACGAACGCGTCATAGGCGCGGGAAGTCTCCTTCGCCAGCAGCTTCTCCATGGCGGCCTCGGCGATGGACACGGCCTCGCGGTTGGCCTCGTCCACGATCTTTTTGCGGTCGTTCTCCGCGTTCTCGCGGGCGGCAGCCACGATCTTGTCCGCCTGCTCATGGGCAGCGACGCGCTGCTGATGGGCATAGGCCTCGGCCTCCCGGGCGGCGGCGGCGCGCTTCTCGTCCAGCTCCGCGTCCAGCGCAGCCTGACGCTGCTGCATGGATGCCTCCAGCGCGGCGGTGTTCTTCTCCCGCTCCACGGCGGCGGACTCCATGTCGGCATAGTGCTTGGCGCGCTTGTCCATGAAGTTCTTTACCGGCTTGAACAGCAGCAGGTACAGTCCGCCCGCCAGAATGGAGAAGTTGAACAGGTGCAGCAGGATCTGCTGCCAATCAATATTCAGAGGGATGTTCATAGCTTCTCTCTCCGTTTCTTACAGCACAAAGATGATAAGGATGACCACCAGCAGGGCGTAGATGATGGCGGTTTCCAGGAACACAAGGCCCAGCATCATGGTGGTGCGGATCTTGCCCTCGGCCTCCGGCTGGCGGGCAATGCCCTCAGCGGACTTGGAGATGGCCATGCCCATGCCGATGGCGCCGCCGGCGGCGGCCACGCCGATGGCGATGGCGGACGCCATGGCCTTGGCGCTGTCAACGCTGCTGTCGGTGGTCTGCTCCGTCTGGGCGGGGGCATCGGCGGCAGGCTCGGTGTCGGCAAACGCGGTCACGGTGAACAGTGCGGTCAGTGCCAGCACCAGGCACAGCAGCAGGGCAACAGCCTTCTTATTGGTCAGTTTCTTCATGATCTCTCTTTCCTCCGTCAGTTATTTACAGTTTCAGCTTTGACTTTTTTGGCTTTCTTGGGCTTGGGCGCGTGCTTCTCCGTGGTCTCTCCGTAGAACATGGAGGTCAGGGTGGTGAGCACATAGGCCTGGATCAGCGCGTGGAGCAGGGTGAACAGCACCGCCACGACCACGGGGATCACATAGCTCAGTGTCACATAGTAGTAGACCAGCTCCGTCACCAGCAGACCGCTGAGCAGCGCGCCGAACATACGGAAGCTCATGGAGATGGGCAGGGAGAAGTCCTTCAGGGCCTTGCCCGCGCCCTTGAGGCCGTTGGCCACGATGCCGCCCACCAGAATGACGCCGTAGGACAGGCAGCCCAGGGAGATGGCTGCGTTCACATCGGACAGCGGGGCCGGCAGGGCAATGATGTGCCCGTTGGTGGTAATGGCCTGGAAGCCGAACAGCTCAAACAGTGTGCCGATGAAGATATACACACCGGCGCCGAAGATGTAGGCACCCAGGAACTTGTTGCGGTGGGGGCTGTTGCCCTTGGCCATGCCGTCGAACATCCCCACCACGGTCTCCACGGCCAGCTGCAGCTTCCCCGGGACCATCTTGAAGCGGGGGATCGCAAACAGCCGCAGCAGCAGCGCCGCCAGCAGGATCACGCCCACCACTACCAAAGAGGATATGTACGCGGGGTTCACGTCTTTCAGCCCAAACAGACTGATGCGGTTGGTCCCGTGGAGCACTGCGTCACGCATGGCCTCCTGCACCGACTCCGACTTCCCGTGCCCGGGCACCAGGAGAGAACCGGCCAGCAGGGCCGCCGTGATCAGCAGCCACCCCACGATGAACCTTGTTTTCTTCTTTTTTTCCATTCTCTTATCACCTTCACATACGGTCCGGATTTTGTGCCGCTACGTCGTTTTTACGGCATGAGCGGCACGGCGGCGCCCTATTGCACACAATTCCTTAACGGAATCTTCACGCAGCGGGGAGCCATCTTGACGCTTCGCTTTTATTATAATGAAAAAGCGGGTATAACACAAGCATTTTTTCGTCAGGACTGTCCAAACATTTCTGCTTTTTTACCGAAGAAAAGGCCAGTTTCAGTGAAATGTCCAAAAAAGGCCGGGGGCCTGCGGCAATAGCAGGCCCCCGGCGGGTCATGATTTCCTTTTTTTGGCAAATGCCGCCTTTTTCCGGTCGGACATTTTACCCTTCTGTACCGGCTGACGGGCTGTTGGCGTACCGCGGCGGCCGCGGTTGCCGGAGACCTCCTTCCGCGGGCGGCGGGGCTGGCGCTCCGGCTTCTCCGGCTTGGCGGGAGGCTGACCGTAGGGCTCGCCCTTGCGGGGGCGCAGCAGGCACTCGGGACCGTAGCCGATGAGGTCGGTGCGGCCTGCCTCCTCCAGCGCCTCCACCACCAGAGCGCGCTTTTCGGGGCGGGACCACTGGAGCAGCGCACGCTGCATGGCCTTGTCCTTCGGGTCGCGGGCCACATACACCGGTGACATATCCCGCGGGTCGATGCCGGTATAATACATACAGGTGGAGAGGGTACCCGGGGTGGGGTAGAAATCCTGTACCTGCTCGGGAGTGCGGCCATTCTTGTGGAGAAACTCCGCCAGCTTCACGGCGTCGTTCAGGGTGCAGCCCGGGTGGCTGGACATCAGGTAGGGCACCAGATACTGCTCCGTGCCGTCCTGCTCGTTGAGCTTTTTATACTGCCGCCAGAACTTCAGGAACACGTCGAAATGGGGCTTGCCCATGTAGTCCAGCACGGAGCTGACGCAGTGCTCCGGCGCTACCTTCAGCTGACCGGAGATGTGGTGCTGCACCAGCTCCAGGAAGAAGTCTCTGTTCTTGTCCTGGAGCATGTAGTCATAGCGGATGCCGGAGCGGACGAATACCTTTTTTATTCCGGGGAGCTGCCGCAGCTTCCGCAGAAGTTCCGTGTACTCGGAGTGGTCGGCGTCCAGATTGGGACAGGGCTCCGGCGCAAGGCAGCTGCGATTTTTGCACATGCCGCACTTCTTCTGCTTCTGGCAGCTGGTGTGGCGGAAGTTGGCGCTGGGGCCGCCCACGTCGTGGATGTAGCCCTTGAACTGGGGATCCTCCGTCAGGAGGCGGGCCTCCTCTACCACCGATTCGATGGAGCGGCTGGTGACCATGCGGCCCTGGTGAAAGGCCAGAGCGCAGAAGTTGCAGCCGCCGAAGCAGCCGCGGTTGTGGGTGATAGAGAAACGTACCTCCTCAATGGCGGGAATGCCCTCGGCGTACATGGGGTGGACCTCCCGCGTGTAGGGCAGGGCGTACAGGCGGTCCAGCTCCTCCCGCCGCAGGGGGCGGGCCGGCGGGTTCACCACCAGCAATCGGCCCTCGCAGGGCTGGAGCACGGCGGAGCCGCGGATGGGGTCGTGCTCGTCATACTCGATCTTGGTGGCCCGGGCGTAGGCCGTTTTATCGGCGCAGACCTCCTCATAGGAGGGGCAGGGGGCCTTGTGGAAGCGGCAGCCGCTGTCATCGGCGGCGATGTAGGCCGTGCCGGCCACATCGGTGATGTCGCGCACCGGCGTCTTTCGGGAAAGGCGGCGGGCGATCTCCACCGTGGCGCTCTCCCCCATGCCGTAGACCAGCAGATCGGCGGGGGCGTCAAACAGAATGCTGCGGCGCACCCTGTCGTCCCAGTAGTCGTAGTGGGCGAAGCGGCGCAGGGACGCCTCCAGCCCGCCGATGACGATGGGTGTGTCGGGGAACGCCTCCCGCGCCCGGTTGGTATAGACGATGGTGGGGCGGTCGGGACGGCAGCCCAGCTTGCCGCCGGGACTGTACAGGTCGCGGGTGCGGCGGCGCTTGGCCACGGTGTAGTGAGCCACCATGGAGTCCAGATTGCCGCCGCCGATGAGCACGCCGTAGCGGGGCTTGCCCATGGCGCGGAACGGCTCTGCCGAGTGCCAGTCCGGCTGGGCCAGAATGGCTACGCGGTAGCCCTCCGCCTCCAGCAGGCGGGCGATGAGGGTGGAGCCGAAGCTGGGATGGTCGATGTAGCCGTCCGCCGTCACCACCAGAAAATCATAATAGTACCAGCCGCGGTCGATCATCTCGTCACGGCTGACAGGTAAAAAATATTCGCCACGTGTCATGGGACAGCTCCTTTCAGGGACGGTACGCCTGGGGAATGGGCGGCAGCTGCTGGCGGATGTCCTTTTCCATCACATCGCCGCTCAGGGGGTAGAAGCCCAGACGGGCGAAAAACCGCCGCAGCTTCGCGTCGCCGCAGGAAAGACGCAGGAAGCCCACGCCCCGATGGCGTCCGGCACGGATGATCTGGCCCATGGGGGCGATGCCGCGGCCCGTATCGCGGAAGGCGGGGTCCAGCCAGTACCAGCCCAGCCATACGGCGTCCGGCTCGCGGTCCGGCAGCAGCTGATACGCGCCGATGAACGTCTCACCGCTGCGGATGCCCACGGCCTCACCGCCGTCGGGCACATGGAAGCGCGGAAGAAGCTCCTCCGGCAGGGGCAGATAATCCTCGCCGGGGTCCACCATGCTTTTGCTGCGCCACCAGCTTTGTTTGGCGAAGGTGGACAGGCCGCGCTCCGTCAGGTGGCTGTTGTCATCGCGGTACTCCACGCGGAGCTGACCGTTGTCCCAGGTCAGCAGGGAGACGGCGGTGTTGTCGCCATGGGGCGTCTCGCCGATCCCGGACAGGGGGACGCCCTGCAATGTGCCCAGCACGATGCGCAGGGCCGCGCCGTGGGAGAACACCGCCACGGTGCCGCCGTCGTGGGCGGCGCCCACGCGGTGCAGCGCAGGGAGATAGCGGTCCAGCACGTCCTGCGCCGTCTCGCCGTCCTCCACGTGCCACAGGTCCACGCGGCGGTTGAAGTGGTACATCTCCTGGGGGTATGCCTTGTTCAGCTCATGCCACGTGTGATTCTCCCACACGCCCATGTGGATCTCGCGGAAGGCGGGCTCCAGATGCAGGGGCAGAGCCTTGGGCAGCCAGATGGCACGGGACGTGATCTGGGTACGGTAGAGGTCGCTGGCATACACGGCGTCAATGTCCACGTCCTGAAAGCGCTGGCGCAGGGCATCGATCTGCTGATAGCCGCGGTAGTTGGTGATCATGCCGTTGTAGTGGCCGTGAGCCATGCGGTAGAGGTTGCCCTCCGCCTCCGCGTGGCGGATAAGATAGATCTTCGTCATACCACTGTCACCCACTGCTTCAGCAGCTGCGCGGCGGCAGGCACGGCCTGCGCCGGTTCCTCCGCGTATTGCAGATCGAAGTCCACCAGCATGGCGCCGTGGCCGTACTCGTCGAAGGCGGGGACGGCATTCTCGCCGTCGCACTCCGGCAGCAGCAGGAAGGACTTGGGGCACTGCCGCCGGACATCGCGGATGTCCAGCCGGTAGCCGGTGCCCACCACCAGCGACGCACCGTGGCGGGCCATCTGATCTGCCACCGCCAGGTACAGCGGCCGGTCACCGGCCATGAGACGCTGCACCTCACCACCGCTCTTGTTGCAGGTACGCACCAGGGCGAACACCGCCTGCTCGCCGGCATCGCAGCAGTCGCTGCCCATGTAGGGATCCACGGTGATGGCGTCGGCGCCGTAGCCCTGCCACAGGGCGGGCTCCTCCGCACCGATACCCAGAATGACGTACAGACCCTTGGCGTGGGCGGCACTGATGAGGTTGGACAGCACGTCCGCGCCCATCATGCCGCAGCGCAGGTAGCTGGCGCCGTGGAGCATCACGGCGGGAAGCGTCTCCGCCGCCGCGTCCAGCAGGGTGGTGCCGTGATAGCGCAGGGCTTCCGCCTCCGCCATGCTGCCCGGGCCGAACATATCGGTGAAGTTTTTCAGAATTTTGGGACTGAGCTTCTCCAGCTCCGGACGCAGGCCCAGGGCCAGGGGCGTCTTTTTCTGCCGGATGCGCTGCTGCAAATCGGTAACGGACATACAGGGGTCCTCCTTTTCCGCAATAAAAATACATTAAATATTATTATACCGCGCTTTGGGGCGATTTGGCAAGAAACACCGCGTGTTTTTTTCGCGGCGGCGGGAGATACTGGTGCTGTACGGAAAAGGAGTGAGGTAAAGATGAACTTGACCGCATTTCTGCGGGGCGTCTGCGTCGGCATGGTAGCCGGCGCGGCGGTGGATATGGCGGCGCGCCCCTACCCGAAGCCCAGAAAAACCGTTGTGGGCAAGGCCATGCAGCGGGTGGGAAATACACTGGACTCGGCGCTGGTGACTGTCACATCCATGCTGCACTGAGGGATCACGGCAGGCGGTGGAGGGGCTCTTGGCCCTTCTACCGCCTGCCTGTGCGAAAAAACGGAGTTTTGCAGGAATTACTTCTTGACAAGGACAGTTTTTTTGCTATAATAAGTAATGCTGTTCGTCACAGAACTGAATATTTGCAGTGGTATCGAAGAGGTCATAACGAGCACGACTGGAAATCGTGTTGTCGTCAAAAGCGGCACGAGGGTTCGAATCCCTCCCACTGCGCCAGAAAAGCCTGAACGATGCCATGCGGTGAAAGCCGCATGGCATCAGGCATATTTACCGTCAGTTGACATGGTTGCCCCCTGCCAACTGACGGCATCTCCAAACGACCCAGACCCCGACCGCTCCCCGGCAGTCGGGGCCATTTATCGGCTCTGAACGCCGCTGTCACCTCATCTTGAAAGGAGTGCAGCCCTCTTGGCCTCTGCCACCACCAAAGACATGACCCACGGCGTGCCCTGGCGGCTCATCGCCGGATTCGCCATTCCCGTTTTCCTGAGCCAGCTGTTTCAGCAGCTGTACAACACCGCCGACTCTCTGATCGTCAGCAACTTTCTGGGCGACAACGCACTGGCCGCCGTCAGCGCCTCCGGCCCCCTGATCTTCCTGCTTATCAGCTTCTTCGCCGGCGCCGCCAGCGGCGTGGGCGTGGCCATCGCCCGCTATTTCGGCGCAGGGGACTATGACAAGGTGTCCCGAACCGTCCACACCGCCGTGCTGCTGGGCCTCATCAGCAGCCTGATCCTCACCGTCATCGGCGTACTGTTCACCCCTACGCTGCTGCTGTGGATGGACACGGATCCCGAGGTGCTGCCCGATGCCATCGGCTACTTCCGGTGCTATTTTGCCGGTGTGGGCGCGGGTGTGATGTACAACACATTTACCGGCATCATGAACGCTCTGGGCGACAGCAAGCGGCCCCTGTACTTCCTGATCGTCTCGTCCGTGACCAATGTGATCTTGGACCTGCTGTTCGTGGCGGTGCTGCGGTGGGGCGTGTGGTCCGCGGCGCTGGCCACCATCATCTCCCAGGCGCTCAGCGCCGTGCTGTGCGTCATCCATCTGGCCAAGAAGGGTACCATTTATCAGCTGAAGCTGTCGGCCCTGCGGCTGGACGGCCCGCTGCTGCGGGAGATCTTGCGCTACGGCCTGCCCGCCGGTATCCAGAACTCCGTGATCGGCCTTGCCAACGTGGTGGTGCAGACCAACACCAACTCCTTCGGCAAGATGGCCACGGCGGCCTACGGCGCGTATTCCAAGATCGAGGGCTTCGCGTTCCTGCCCGTCACCAGCTTCACCATGGCCATCACCACCTATGTGGGCCAGAATCTGGGCGCGGGTATGAAGCCCCGTGCCAGAAAGGGCGCCATCTTCGGCATCGCGGCGGCGGCTATCATCGCCGAGCTCATCGGTATCGCCACCTATCTGGCGGCGCCGTGGCTGGTGCGGCTGTTCTCCCGTACCCCGGAGGTCATTGAGCTGGGCGTGCTGGAGACACGGATCATCTGCCTGTTCTACTGCCTGCTGGCATTCTCCCACGCCATCGCCAGCGTGTGCCGCGGCGCGGGCAAGGCCTTTGTGCCCATGTCCATCATGCTGGGCGTATGGTGCGTGTTCCGCATTCTCTACATCACCGTGATGATGCAGTGGCGGCACGAGATCGTCTACGTCTACTGGGCCTATCCCATCACATGGGCCATCAGCTCGGTGATCTACCTGTTCTACTTCCTGCTTTCCAACTGGCAGGACGGATTCGATCCCCAGCCGGAGGGGGAGGGCCACAAGCACCATCACCACTTCCATCTGGGACATCATAAGTGAGCGCAGCCGAAAGCGCATCCGCGGAAGCGGATGCGCTTTTCGTTTTCCCCCGCCGGTGGTGGAATAAACGGCAGTAGACAAACAGCGTTCTGCATAGTATACTGTATATGCATTTTCATGAGAGGAAAGAAAGGACGCTGTTTATGACCGGAAAGATCAAGAGCATCGCTGCGCAGTACGCCATGATCACGCTGGCCTGCGCGCTGTACGCCGTGGGCTTCAACTGGTGCTTCGACCCCAACCACCTCAGCGTGGGCGGCTTCACCGGCGTGGCGCAGATCATTAATTTCTTCATCCCTCAGATCCCCATCGGCGTGGCCATTATCGTGCTGAACCTGCCGCTGTTTCTCCTGAGCTGGACCAAGGTGGGGCGGCACTGGCTGTACGCCACGCTGTACGCCACGCTGGTAAGCTCCGGCATGATCGATCTGCTGGCCGGTGTGTATACATTTCGGCCCATGGAGCCCATGCTGGCGGCGGTCTACGGCGGCGTCATCGTGGGCCTGGGCTGCGGTCTGATGCTGCGGTACAGCGCTACCACCGGCGGCACGGAGCTGGCGGCGCGGCTTCTGAAGCTGAAGCTGCCGGGACTGTCCATCGGTACGCTGTGTCTGGCCATCGATACCATCGTGGTGGTGTCCTACGCCGCGGTGTTCCGCGACCTGACCCAGGCGTTGTACGCCATGGTGGCACTGTTCATCATCTCCAAGGTGATGGACCGCGTGGTCTACGGCGGCAACGGTGCCAAAATGGCCTACATCGTTTCCGAACGGTATGAGGAGATCACCGCCAAGCTGCTGGAGCTGGACCGCGGCGTGACGCTGCTGGAGGGGCGGGGCGGATACAGCGGCAAGGCAAAGAACGTGATCCTGTGCGCCTTCAGCCGCGCTCAGATCGTGGCCATCAAGTCCATCGTCAAGCAGGCGGACCCCGACGCCTTTATCATCGTGTGCGACGCCTATGAGATCCTGGGCGAGGGCTTCGGCGTCAACACTCCCAATGGGTTGTGAGAGAGCAAAGAGCCACCCGCAGTCATAAGACTGCGGGTGGCTCTTTCTATCGTATGTACGTCAATAGCCGATCTTGCGGTCAACGTAGCGGGCCAGAGGACGGCCGGCGGCGTAATTCTCCAGATCCTCGCAGAACAGGGCCACATTCTTATCCCGCGTATAGCCCAGGCTCAGCTGGCCGGAGACGTGAGGCGTCAGCAGGAGGTTCTTGGCGTCCCAGATGGGGTCGCCGTCGGGGATGGGCTCCTGCACGAACACGTCCAGTGCCGCGCCGGCCAACTGCCCGGCGTTCAGGGCGTCCACCAGCGCGGGCTGGTCGATGGCGCTGCCGCGGCCCACATTGATGACGAAGGCGGTCTTGGGCAGCAGGGCGATGCGCCGGCGGGACAGGAAGCCGATGGTGTCAGGTGTGGAGGGCAGAGCCAGCACCAGCAGATCGGTGTCCGGCAGGAGGGACTCCAGCTGGTCGTGGGTATGGACGCTGTCAAAGGCGGGGTCGGCGGGCTTCATGGTGCGGCGGACCCCACGGATGGACTTGGCGCCCATGGCCTTGGCGCGGCGGGCAAACTCGGTGCCGATGTCGCCGGTGCCCACCACGGTGATGGTGCTGCCCATGATGGAACGCATGGGCAGGACGGGGCCCCAGCGGTGGGCGGCGGCCTCCAGCACGTAGGCGGAAGCGTGGCGCAGCAGCATCAGCGTGACCATGATGAGGTGTTCGGCGATGGTGACGCCGTAGGCACCGGAGGAGTTGGTCAGGATCACGTCGGGGGAGGGGTAGAGGGCGTCATCCAGATAGGCATCCACACCGGCAAAGTTGCCGCAGAACCACTTCAGGCTGGTGAAGGTCCTGAGGGCGGCGCGATCCGGCATGCCATACAGCACCTCGTACTGTCCGGCCAGCTCCGCAGGCACGTGGCCGTCGGGATAATAGTCCGCGGCAAAGCCGCAGCGTGCCGCGGTGCTGTCGATCTGCGCATGGTGATGCGGCTCCAGAAAATCTCCGAGTACAGCAAGCTTTTTCATCGGTATACCTCCAGTAATTTTTCGGCGCAGCGCATACCGTCAGCAGCGGCGGAGAGGATGCCGCCGGCATAGCCGGCCCCCTCGCCGCAGGGGTACACGCCGCGAATATTGGACTCGTATCGGTCATCCCGCACCAGCCGTACCGGCGATGAGGAGCGGGTCTCGATGCCGGTAAGCAGGGCGTCGGGGTCGTCGTAGCCCCGCAGCTTCCGGCCAAGCTCCGGCAGAGCCAGGGCCAGCGTTTCGCTGATGAAGGCGGGCAGGCAGCACCGCAGGTCGGTGTAGGTGACGCCGGGCAGGTAGCTGGGCTGCACGGTACCTGCACCGGTGGAGGGGCGGCCCGCCAGAAAGTCGCCCACCCGCTGGCAGGGGGCGCGGTAATCGCCGCCGCCCAAGGCGAAGGCGGCGTCCTCCAGCTGCCGCTGAAGCCGGATGCCGGCAAGAGGATGCCCGTCGGGGAAATCGGCGGGTGTGACGTTTACCAGCAGGGCGCCGTTGATATTCTCACGGTCACGGGCGTACTCGCTCATACCGTTTGTGACGACGCGCTGTTCCTCCGAGGCGGCGGCCACCACCTGCCCGCCCGGGCAGACGCAGAAGGAAAAGGCGCTGCGGCCGTTGGGCAGGTGGCAGGACAGCTTATAGGTGGCAGGCGGCAGAGCGGGATGGCCCGCCAGCTGCCGGTAGCGGGCGGCGTCTACCGCCGACTGGCGGTGCTCGATGCGGACGCCCATGGCGAAGGGCTTGGGCTCCATGGCGAGGCCGGATCCATACAGCGTCTCAAAGGTGTCCCGCGCGCTGTGGCCCAGAGCCAGGATCAGCCGCTGGGCGGGAATGGTGTAAAGGGAATCGCCTTGCCGGCAGGTGATGGCAGTCAAGGCCCCGTCCTGTGCGGTGAAGCCCTCCAGCCGCGCACCGAAGCGGATGTCCGCACCGGCGTCCAGCAGCTGCTGGCGCAGGTTCCGCAGGGCAATATGGAGCTTGTCGGTACCCACATGGGGCAGGGCGTCGGTGAGGATGCTCTCCGGTGCGCCGCAGGCCACCAACTGTTCCATGATGTAGCGGTGGTGGAGGTCGCGGGTGCCGGTGTTCAGCTTGCCGTCGGAGAAAGCGCCTGCGCCGCCCTCGCCGAACTGGACGTTGCTCTCAGTGTCCAGTTGGCCGGTGTGCCAGAAGCGTGTCACGTCCCGGCTGCGCTGCTCCACGGGCTGCCCGCGCTCCAGCAGGATGGGGCGGGCGCCGCAGCGGGCCAGTACCAGAGCGGCGAACAGGCCCGCGGGGCCTGCGCCCACCACGATGGGGCGCACCTCCGGCGGAGCCACGGGGGCGGGGAGGACGTAATGCTCCGGTACGTAGGCGGTGACGCGCTTATCGCGGCAGCGGCGGAGCAGGGCGGCCTCCTGCGGAGCGGAGACGGCCACGGTGTAGACGAAGGTCAGACCCTCCCGTGCATCGATGGCGCGGCGCAGCACCGTCAGGTCCCGCAGGGACGACGGGTCTGTCCGCAGCAGACGGGCGCACTTGGCCGTCAGGTCCGATTCCGGCTGGTCCGGCAGCAGGCGCAGTTGGTCGATCCGCAGCAAATGTCTCACCTCATTTTCAAAAAGTTAAAATTTCCAGCGGAAACTTAAAGCTTGGATTAAGGAAAGTGTTTATCCTATAAGATAGAAAAAGAAATTTCCCGGCGGCGGTATCATACCACGAATTTCCCGCTGCCACAAGCATCAAAAATCATATGGCCCGCCGAAAGAGGAGGTATTTTTTATGTATTACAACGATGACTTCAGAAGCAGCGACCAGTATCGCTACACCAATCGGGATCAACTGCCCCACGACGACTACGCGCCGGGCCCCAACCGCGCACCGGCGCCTGCGCCGGAGTCTCCCAAGAAGCAGGGATTCTTCCACCGCACTGCCGTGAAGGTGACGGCGCTGATCCTGGCCTGCGCCGTGGCAGGCGGACTGGCAGGCTGGGGCGGCGCGGCCATCGCCGGGAGCAGTACGTCCAGGACCGCCATCCAGCAGAGCTCGCGCCAGCCCGTGTCGGTGCAGGTGAAGAACGTGGACGGTCAGACCAAGATGGAGCCTGCCGAGGTGTACGCCTCCGTGGTGAACAGCGCCGTGTCCATCAACTGCTCTGCCACCAGCACCAACATCTTCGGCCAGCAGACCCAGACTGCCTCCTCCGGCAGCGGCTTCATCATCACCGAGGACGGTTATGTGGTCACCAACTACCATGTTGTCAGCGGCGCCAGCTCTGTGGAGGTGACGCTGTACAACGGCGACACTTATGATGCCACCGTCATCGGCGGCGACAGCGACTACGATGTGGCGGTGCTGAAGATCAACGCCTCCGGCCTGCAGCCCGTGACGCTGGGCGAGAGCGCCGACGTCAACGTGGGCGACACCGTGCTGGCTATCGGCAACCCGCTGGGCGAGCTGACGTTCTCCATGAGTCAGGGCATCGTGTCCAGCTGTGACCGCGCCATCAACGTGGACGGTACCCCCTTCAACATGATCCAGGTGGACTGCTCCATCAATCCCGGCAACTCCGGCGGCCCGCTGGTGAACCTGTACGGCGAGGTGGTGGGCATCGTGTCCGCCAAGTACTCCACTTACTCCAGCACCACGGTGGAGGGTCTGGGCTTCGCCATTCCCATCAGTGACGTGCGCAGCATCATCACCGACATTATGGAAAACGGCGCTGTGACGGATAAGGCCTACATGGCCATCACTGCCGGCACCATGAATGAGCAGATGGCGGCACAGTTCAATATCGACGTCACGGAGGGCGTGTTCGTCTACTCCGTGGTGGAGGGCGGCGCCGGTGACAAGGCCGGTCTGCGTCTGGGCGATGTCATCACCAAGATGGGCGACAAGACCCTGACCTCCCGTCAGGATCTGTCCGCGGCTATGAAGGGTTATCGCGCCGGTGATACCGTGACGCTGACCGTCTACCGCGGCGGGCAGTATATTGAAGTGGAGCTGACGTTTGACACGCAGCCCCAGACCACCGGCTCCGATGACAGCAGCCAGAGCAGCGACAACAGCTACGGCTACGGCAACGGCGGCAACAGCTACGGCGGCCAGATGCCCGACAACTTTCAGGAATTCTACAACTACTTCTTCGGCAACCGCGGTTGAGCGGCGCGGTGAAGGTAAGGGCTACGGAGAGCGGCACACCGTGCCGCTCTCCGCTTTTTGCGCGTTCGAACCGCTTTTTTCGCGGCGGCAGGCGGCGCAGGAAATTTCTCTTGTACTCCGGCGGGAAGTAGTATATAATATAACGTATTAAATTGGGCTTATTATTTTTGCTGCCATCCGCCGCGGCAAGCGGGCAGGTCCCTGCACCGGCGGGACGGATGGCGGTATTCCGCAGAAAGGAAGTCAGCTATGATAAAAGTCCCCACTGAGCAGGGCGAGATCACCATCAGCGATGCGGTGTTCACCACCATCACCGGCGCGGCGGCCACCAACTGCTTCGGCGTCAAGGGCATGGCACAGCGCAGCATGACGGACGGTCTGGTCCATCTGCTTCGGCCGGAGGCCATGAGCAAGGGCGTCAAGGTCACGTACAACGATGACCATACCGTTTCCATCGAGCTGCATATCGTGGTGGAGAACGGCGTCAACATCGCCACTGTCTGCCGCTCCATTATGAGCGAGGTCAAATATGTGGTCAGTCTCAACACCGGCGTCACCGTGAAGGCGGTTAACGTCTGCGTGGATTCCGTCACTGTGTGACATCGCCGAGAAGGAGAATTAGGACATGACAGATAGGATCAGCGGCGGCGCCTTCAAGCAGATGGTCGCCTTCGGCGCCGCGTGCATCGCACAGCAGAAACAGACCATCAACGACCTCAACGTTTTTCCGGTGCCCGACGGCGACACCGGCACCAACATGTGCCTGACCATCCAGACGGCGGTGAACGAGCTGCGCAAGAATCAGCCCGCCACCGTGGAGGAGGCGGCCAAGATCACGGCATCCGGCCTGCTGCGGGGCGCCCGCGGCAACTCCGGCGTCATTTTGTCCCTGCTGTTCCGCGGTATGAGCAAGGCTCTGAAGGGCGTGGCGGAGGCGGACGGCGCACAGCTGGCCGCCGCCATGCAGGAGGGCGTGGCCACCGCCTACGGCGCGGTGATGAAGCCCGCAGAGGGCACGGTGCTCACTGTGTCCCGTCTGGCTGCCCAGCGCGCGCTGGAGGCGGCAGGCGAGCGGAACGACGCCGACTATGTGCTGGAGGAGGCCATCAAGACCGGTTATGCCACGCTGGCGGAGACCACGGAGATGAATCCGGTGCTGAAGAAGGCCGGCGTGGTGGATGCCGGCGGCAAAGGCTACCTCATTATTTTGGAGGGCATGCTCCGTGCCCTGCGGGGCGAGGAGATCCCCGAGGTGGAGGAGCAGGCCGAGGAGAAGGCGGACTTTGCCGCCATCGGCGATGAGGACATCACCTTCGCCTTCGACACCGTGTTCATCGTGCGCAAGACCACGAACCGCCCGCTGGACGGCCTGCGGGAATATCTGGGCGGCATCGGCGACAGTCTGGTCATCGGCGAGGATGACGAATCCTTCAAGGTTCACGTCCACACCGACACCCCGGGCGACGCCCTGAACGAGGCCCAGAAGTACGGCACGCTGGAGCTGGCCAAGATCGAGAACATGCGCACTCAGGCGGCGGATCTGGCGGCGGGACGCAAGGCCCAGTCCACCGATGATCTGGACGCCATCGAGGAGGAACTGGAGAAGAGCGCCTGCGCCGTGGCCGCACCGGAGAAGCGGTACGGCTTCCTGGCGGTGTGCGCCGGTGAGGGCCTGGCTGCGGTATTCCGCGACCTGGGCGTGGACCGCATCGTCTCCGGCGGCCAGACGATGAATCCCTCCACCGAAGCCATCCTGCGGGAGATCAATCAGACCCCCAGCGAGGTGGTGTTCGTTCTGCCCAACAACAAGAACATCATCATGGCGGCCCAGCAGTGCGTGGGCCTGTCGGAGAAGGAAGTCGTGGTAGTCCCTACGGCCACCGTGCCCCAGGGCATCTCCGCCATGATGAACGTGGACCCCGAGGAACCGGACGCCCAAGTGATCCTGCAGGCTATGACCGACGCTGCGGCCAACGTCACCACGGCACAGATCACCTACGCCGCCCGCAACTCCGATTTCGACGGGTTTGCCATCAACGAGGGCGACTATCTGGCCCTGTGCGATGGCAAGCTGATGGGTACCGACCGGAATCTGGACGTGCTGCTGGAGCGGCTGGCCCGCATGGCGTCAGACAAGGGCGCCGAGTTCATCACCATCTACGCCGGTGAGGGCGTGTCCGACGAGGACGCCGCCCGGGCTGCGGCCCTGTTCGAGACAGTGTGCCCTCAGGCGGAGGTCAGCGCCCTGCCCGGCGGGCAGCCGGTGTATTACTACATCGTGGCCATTGAATAGCGACAACAAAACGTAATATTCGACGGGAATATTGCAGACGGTAGAGAAAAAGGACTCGTGAACGCCCTGTAAGGGTGGTCACGGGTCCTTTTGGTTTCGGTTACAGGTTCAGAACGGACAGGAGGGACTGGGTTTCCGACGCCTGCTGCCGCGGCGTGGCGCTGTTGCAGCGCAGCTCCCGCACGGAGCGCTTCAGGCCGCCGCAGAACACCAGCTTCCCCCAGCGGCGCACCTCCATCAGGGGGGTGAGCCAGCGGTGCTGCTCCAGCACGGGGTAGTGGTGCTTCAGGGTGTCGTAGGGCAGGAAGATGCGGGAGGCGGCGTACCGCAGCTTGCCGCCCTGCTTCTGCTGCTGCACCGTGATGCGGTTTTCCATGCTGCCGTACAGGCCGCCGCGGAGGATGTAGGAGGTCATCTGGTCGGTGACGGCGGTGGGGGCCGCGCCGCCGAACCACACCTCCGACAGGAGCTCCGCCTGCTGGGCGAAGGCGGACAGGCCGCCCTCCGCCAAAAGGCGGTCGCGGCTCCGGCGGTCGAAGGGGATGCGGTGGATCAGCACCCAGACATCCAGCAGTGGGCGGATGCCGCAGCCACCGGTGGAGACGAAGTGCTTGGCCATGTGGGCCATGTGGTAGAAGTAAAACAGATCGTCCGGCATGTCGTACCGGAGGGTGCTGTCCCCGTGGGGCACGGCGGTATCCCAGACGCGGCGCAGCACTGCGGCGGCGTCGTTCACCATGCCGTCCTCAATGAGGTCGTAGTGCAGCTCTATGTGGGAGCCGGCGGGGGCAGTGAGGGCCACATCGTGGGTGCTTTTCTCGCCGATGGTGAAGCCATTCTCGCAGAGAAGGGCCACGGCGCGGTCCAGATCGGCGGGGTGTACCAGCACGTCGATGTCGCAGCTGGTACGCATCCACGGCTGGGGGTAGTACTGCCGCAGCACCGAGCCCTTCAGGGGCAGGAACGGTATCTGCCCATGGGTGAGCAGGGCATCCAGCTGGGCCAGGTCGCTGCCCTGCGTCTCGCAGCGGTAGACGGCCAGCAGCACCTGCTTTTCAAAAGCGGCCCGCAGGGGACCGTCCGGCAGCAGGCCGCGGTGCAGCAGGGCGCTGCCGGCGAGGTGGGCCAGATCGTAGGTTTTAGACAGGGCGTACAGGTGTGCCGCCTCATCCGCCGTCAGGGCGGGGAGGGGCGGCTCTCCGCCGCAGACCTGACCGGTCAGCAGGGACATCATCACGCCGGTGATCCGGTCCATAGGGGCACCTCCTTTGGGGTCAGTCACGGAAATACAGATCGCGGGTGTAGACCTTGTCCGGCACGTCGCGGATATCGTCGCTGTACCGGTTGGCCACGATCACGTCGCTGACGCGCTTGAACTCGTCCAGATCGCGGATGACGCGGCTGTTGAAGAACCGGTCCTCGCGGAGGGCGGGCTCATAGACCACCACCTCCACACCCTTGGCCTTGATGCGCTTCATGACGCCCTGAATGGAGGACTGGCGGAAGTTGTCGCTGCCGGCCTTCATGGTCAGGCGGTAGATGCCCACGATCCGGGGGTGTCTGGCCAGGATCTGCTCCGCGATGAAGTCCTTGCGGGTGCTGTTGGCCGCCACGATGGCGGAGATGATGTTCTGGGGCACATCACGGTAGTTAGCCAGCAGCTGCTTGGTGTCCTTGGGCAGGCAGTAGCCGCCGTAGCCGAAGGAGGGGTTGTTGTACTGGTCACCGATGCGGGGATCCAGGCAGACGCCCTCGATGATGGCCCGGGTGTCAAGACCGCGGACCTGGGCGTAGGTGTCCAGCTCGTTGAAGTAGCTGACGCGGAGGGCCAGATAAGTGTTGGCGAACAGCTTGACAGCCTCCGCCTCCGTGGGGGCCATGAAGCGGACGGGGATGTCCTTCTTGACGGCACCCTCCTGCAGCAGGGCGGCGAAGTCCTCTGCGGTCTGTCGCAGCTGGGAGTCGTCCTGGGAGACGCCCACCACGATGCGGCTGGGGTAGAGGTTGTCGTACAGCGCGCGGCCCTCCCGCAGGAACTCGGGGCTGAACAGGAGACGGCGGCAGCCGTGCTTGACCCGGGCGCTTTCGGTGAAGCCCACGGGCACGGTGGAGCGGATCACCACGGCGGCACTGGGGTTCACGGCCATGACCTGACGGATGACGCTCTCCACCGACGAGGTGTCGAAATAATTCTGGTCGGGGTCGTAGTTGGTGGGGGTGGAGATCAGCACCAGGTCCGCATTACGGTAGGCGCTGTCGCCGTCGGTGGTGGCGGTCAGGTCCAGCGGACGGGTGGACAGGTACTCCTGTATCTCGGAGTCGGCGATAGGGGAGATGCGGCGGTTGATAAGGTCCGCCTTCTCGGGGACGATGTCCACGGCTGTGACCGTGTTGTGCTGGGCCAGCAGGACGGCCATGGACAGACCGACATAGCCGGTCCCGGCGATGGCGATACGCATAGGGGACCTCCTTATGAGCGGGGGCGCAGAAATGGATGAAGTATGTGCAGGCTTCTGCGCCGCGGGGGCGGGATACCCGGCAAATGCGGGGAGAAACCCGCGATTTTTCAACGTTTTTACTGTACCATAAACGGGAGGGAAAGGCAAGGAAAAAGGCTGCTTCTTATCGGCGGCTTATTCAGCACAACGGCAATACAGCGCGGAGAAACGACAACAAATCGTATAAAACGGCAAAAAGAACACCCCGTGTATTCACACAGGGCGTTCTTTGGGGTGCGGCGGCGGTACAGGGGACACGCTTTACAGTGCTGCGTGGGTCAGGCCAGAGTCTCCATCTCCTGATTGACGCGCTCCTCACAGCTGCGCATGGCCAGAATGGTCTTTTCCATCAGCTCCTCGATGGGCCAGCCCAGGCGCTCGGCGCCGGTGTTGATGACATCGCGGGAGCAGCCGGCGGCGAACTTCTTGTCCTTGTACTTTTTCTTCAGACTGCTGACCTCCATGTCCATGACGCTCTTGCTGGGACGCATGCGGGCGGCGGCGCCGATGAGGCCCGTCAGTTCGTCGGCAGCGAACAGCACCTTCTCCATTTCGTGGGTGGGCTCCACATCGCAGCACAGGCCGTAGCCGTGGGAGCAGACGGCGTGGATGAACTCATCGGAACAGCCGGCCTTCTTCAGCAGCTCAGGCGCCTTGACGCAGTGCTGCTCCGGCCACATCTCAAAGTCAATGTCGTGGAGCAGGCCCACCGTGGCCCAGAAGTCCGCATCCTCGCCGCATCCCAGCTCGTTGGCATACCAGCGCATAACACCCTCCACCGTCAGACCGTGCAGAATGTGGAACGGTTCCTTATTATATTCTTTCAGGGCGGCCAGCGCCGCTTCGCGGGAGATGCACTCTTTCATCTTCCAGACCTCCTTTGTGGTGTTGAATTGCCCCCTATTTTAGCAGGTTATTCCCTGTTGTCAAGCTGCTTTCCAACAGGTGCAGCAGGGAGGCGGCGTGGCCGTACTCCGCCTGACTGAAGCGGCGGAAAATGTCCCGCAGACACACGTCCTCCGTGTCTTCCGCAGCCTGGGCGTAGGCCCAGCCGCCGCAGGTTTCCTCACGGTACAGCTCCCGCAGCAGCCGGCACCAGGACGAGCGGGGCTCCTCTCCCACGGGGGTGGGGGGCCGGTAGTACTGGCCGGTCAGCAGATAGTGGGCGGCCAGCAGTGTACGGGCATGGGCCAACTCCTCATCCGACAGGCGCAGCAGCGTCCGGCGGGCCGAAGGCGGAGCGCAGCGGACCTGACGGCGGTAGGCGCGGGCCATGGACAGCTCCTCATCGATAAACCGCCGCAGGCGATGGGTGCTGTCCTCCGGCGGCGGGGCGGCGATGCCGCAGCTGCCGGTATCCGCGGCGGGCGCTTCCAGCGGCGGCAGCGACTGTGCCACCCGCTGCCAGACCTCGCGGGTCAGCTTTTGGTCATAGGCGATGTTCAGTTCCTGCTCCATGTTTGAACGCCTCCTTCTCACGGCATACTATGCGCAGAGGGGCGGCGGTGCGCCTGCGGCGCCTGTTTGCGGCAAAATACGCAGGAAAAGATTGCTTTTTGCGGGGGAATCTGTTACACTGACGGGGTTGTGAAGTCACAGCACTTTTTCTTTTGACTGTTGCAGATGCCATAAAGCAGCGTGGAAAGCTCTGGTATACTGCTGTCAGATATTACCTCAAAGAGGGGAGAGGCATTCATGCTGGAACTGCAGAATATCTGTTATCGCGTATCCACTCCCGATGGGGAGCAGGACATTCTCAAAAACGTCTCCATCACCATTCCCGACCACAAGCTGGTGGTGTTCACCGGCCCCAACGGCGGCGGCAAGACCACGCTGGCCAAGGTTATCATGGGGCTGGTGCAGCCCACGTCCGGCCGCGTACTGTATAACGGCGAGGACGTGACGGACATGTCCATCACGGAGCGGGCCCGCCGCGGTATCAGCTACGGCTTTCAGCAGCCGCCGCGGTTCAAGGGCATCACGGTCCACGACCTGCTGCTTCTGGCGGCGGGACAGGAGAAGCTCAGCAAGGACAAGTGCTGCGCGTACCTGACCAAGGTGGGCCTGTGCGCCAACGACTATCTGGACCGCGAGGTGGACGTGTCCCTGTCCGGCGGCGAGGTCAAGCGCATCGAGATCGCCACCATTCTGGCGCGGCAGAGCGATTTGATGATCTTCGACGAGCCGGAGGCGGGCATCGACCTGTGGAGCTTCGCGCGGCTCACCGAGACCTTTGAGCAGATCCATCAGGAAGGTCACGCCACCATGATCATCATCTCCCATCAGGAGCGCATCATCCGTCTGGCGGACGAGATCGTGGTCGTTGCCAACGGGCAGATCGCCCACCGCGGCAGCACCCAGGAGATATTCCCGCTGATCCTGGCGAATACGCTGGGCGGCTGTCCCGTGCTGGATAGAAAGGAGGGCGTACAATGATCACCGATATTGATGCCAAGCTGCTGGAAAAGATCGCGGACCTGACGGGCAAGCCCGTGGGCGCCTTCAATATCCGGAAGGACAGCGGCTGCGAGGCCCGCCAGTCCACGGAGCACATCGACATCACGCCCCGCGCCGACGGGAAGCAGGGCATCGACATCCGCATCAAGGCGGGCACCAAGGGGGAGAAGTGCTACATCCCCGTCATCATCAGCAAGACCGGCCTGAGCGAGCTGGTCTACAACGACTTCTACGTGGGCGACGACTGCGACGTGGAGATCGTGGCAGGCTGCGGCATTCACAACTCCGGCTGCGATGAGAGCCGCCACGACGGCATCCATACGTTCCACATCGGCAAAAACGCCCGGGTGCGGTACAGCGAGAAGCACTACGGCGAGAACGACCCCGGTCAGACCGGCGGCAACGTGATGAACCCCAAGACCGTGGTGTATCTGGGAGAGAACTCCACCATGCAGATGGACACCATCCAGATCCGCGGCATTGACTCCACCAAGCGGGAGACGGACTTCTTCTGCGAGGCCGGCAGCGAGGTGGTGGTGACGGAGCGCCTGCTGACCCATGGCAGCCAGACGGCGGAGAGCGATATGAACATCCAGCTCAACGGCTGCGATGCCAAGGGCCGCGTCATCTCCCGCTCCGTGGCGCAGGACCAGTCCCATCAGGTATTCCGCCCCGTCATGGTGGGCAACGCCCAGTGCTTCGGCCACGTCCAGTGCGACAGCATCATCATGGGACAGGCCAAGATCGAGTCCGTACCGGCCATCACCGCCAACTGTCCCGATGCGCAGCTCATCCACGAGGCGGCCATCGGCAAGATCGCCGGCGACCAGCTGCTGAAGCTGGAGACGCTGGGTCTGACGGAGGAGGAGGCCGAGGACACCATTCTCAGGGGCTTCCTGGCGTAAGCACACACGAAATACCGGAAAAAGACCGCCTCGGGCGGTCTTTTTTTTCACCGCGCTTGCATGCGCCGCGGAAAGATGGTATGATATATAGTCGAAAAATATAAGGGAGGTTATCCTCTATGAAATTAGGTATCGTGGGGCTGCCCAACGTGGGCAAGAGTACCCTGTTCAACGCCATCACCAATGCCGGCGCCGAAAGCGCCAACTATCCCTTCTGCACCATTGAGCCCAACGTGGGCGTGGTGGCCGTGCCGGACGCGCGGCTGGACAAGCTGGCAGAGATGTACCAGCCGGACAAAAAGACGCCCGCCGTCATTGAGTTCGTGGACATTGCCGGCCTGGTAAAGGGTGCCAGTCAGGGCGCGGGCCTGGGCAACAAGTTCCTGGAGAACATCCGCCGCACCGACGCCATCGTTCATGTAGTGCGCTGCTTCGATGACGAGAACATCATGCACGTGGTGGCGGACGCCAGCCAGAACGTGCCGGTGGATCCGCTGGGCGATATCGGCACCATTGATCTGGAACTGATCATGGCGGATCTGGAGATGGTGAACCGCCGCGTGGAGAAGGCGGCAAAGGCTGCCAAGGGCGACAAGAAGTTCCTCCACGAGGCCGAGGTGTTCAAGGCGCTGGCTGCCCATCTGGATGCCGGTAAGTCCGCCCGCACTTTTGAGTGTGATAAGGACGACCGCGCCATCATCGAGACGGCGGATCTGCTGAGCCTGAAGCCCATTATTTACGCCGCCAACATGGATGAGGACGGCTTTGCCAACTACGAGGATAACGGCTATTTCCGGTCCGTCCGTGAGCTGGCGGAGAAGGAGGGCGCGCAGGTGCTGCCTATCTGCGCCAAGCTGGAGCAGGATATCGCCGAGCTGGACGATCCCGAGGAGCGGGCCATGTTTCTGGCGGATCTGGGCATTGAGAAGTCCGGTCTGGACCGGCTGATCCAGTGCTCCTACGACCTTCTGGGCCTGATTTCCTTCCTGACCTACGGCAAGGACGAGTGCCGCGCCTGGACCATCAAAAAGGGCACCAAGGCCCCCCAGGCCGCAGGCAAGATCCATTCTGACATCGAGCGGGGCTTCATTCGCGCAGAGACCATCAATTTCGACGAGATGATGGCTTGCGGCGGCAGCGTGGCCGCCGCCAAGGAGAAGGGCCTGCTGCGCTCCGAGGGTAAGGAGTACGTGGTGAAGGACGGCGACATGATCTACTTCCGCTTCAACGTGTAAAAAACCATCCGGAGACGGCGCAGGCGGCAGCTCTGCGCCGCCTTTTTGCATGCCGAGTGGACAAAAATAAGCGGATTTTTGGCATATTATCCAAAAAAGAACACATAATTTCTACCGCACAAGACGGGAAAGTGCTTGTCCGGCGCGGGCGGTACGGCGTATAATAAATCCATTATTGTGATTTGGGCACAAGCGAAACGGGAGAGAAAGGAAAATCTATATGGAAAAACGGTATACGCTGCCTGTTGCCATCGCGCTGGTGGTGGGCACGGTCATCGGCTCCGGCGTGTTCTTCAAGGCGGAGGCGGTGCTGACAAAGACCGGCGGCAATCTGTCCGTGGGCATTCTGGCTTTCATTATTATGGGCGTGGTGATGATCATCAGCGCCTGCACCTTCGGCGTGGTGGCCCAGAGCCATCAGGACGTGGAGGGGCTGGTGGGCTACGCCCGGGCCTCCTGCGGAAAGACCTACGGCTACTATGTGGGATGGTTCATGGCGGTCATCTACTACCCCTCGCTGGTGGCGGTGCTCAGTTGGCTGCCCGCCCGCTATTTCGGCGTGCTGATGGGCTGGGAGGATGCGGTGATAGGCGGCCGCACCATGATGCTGGCGGGGGTGTTCATGATCGTCACCTATACCATGAACGCGCTGGCCCCGCGGCTGGCGGGGCGGTTTGCCATCACCACCACCGTCATCAAGCTGATCCCGCTGCTGCTGATGGCCGTGGTGGGTACTATCGTAGGACTCGGCAACGGTATGACCAGCTTCAACTTCACCCACGTGGTGACGGAGATCCCCTTCGCGGAAGGACTGTTCGGCGCAGTGGTGTCGCTGGCCTTCGCCTTTGAGGGGTGGATCTGCGCCACCTCCATCGGCACGGAGCTGGAGAACCCCAAGAAGAACATGCCCCGCGCCCTGCTGATCGGCACCGTCATCATCGCCGTGGTGTATGTGGTGTACTACATTGGCCTTGCCGGCGCGGTGGAGTCGGAGGTCATGATGGCCGGCGGCGAGACCGGCGCAAAGCTGGCCTTCCAGAACGTATTCGGGCAGGTGGGCGGCGCGCTGATCTTTGCGTTCGTGGTCATATCCTGCTGGGGAACCTGCAACGGCCTGACCATGGCCGTGACCCGCGGCATGTTCGACCTGGCCAGCGAGTGCGAAAGCCCGCGGCTGGCCATGTTCCGCAGCGTGGATCCCAACACCGGTATGGCCAACAATTCTGCGGTGTTCGGCCTGCTGGTCAGCTCTCTGTGGCTGCTGTACTTCTACGGCGGCACTATCATGAACGGCTTCGGCCCCTTCAAATTCGACTCCTCGGAGCTGCCCATTATCACGCTGTACGTCCTGTATATCCCCATCTACATCGCGCTGATGCGCCGCCGCGACCTGCCCGCCTTCCGCGGAAAGGTTATGCCGGTGCTGGCGATCCTATGCTCACTGTTCATGGTGTTCGCAGCCGTCTACTCCCACGGCGTGAATGTGGCGTGGTATCTGGTGGTGTTCGCGGTCATCGAACTCATCGGCGCGGTATTTCGCGGCCGGACGGCGTAACGGCATCTTACAGGAAAGTCCCCCGGCTTTGCCGGGGGACTTTTATTTTGCCTGTGCGGGAATAAGATCGGGGTTCCGACAGAAAACGGCGTATTCTGCGGCCCGCGTGTGCTACCATAGCTCCAGCAAACGACAGGGGGGAGCATCATGGAACAGAGAAACGCCGTACCGCGGGGGACGGCACGGCCGCGCCCGCCGCGAACGGCGGAGGAGCGGCAGCGGGACCGGCGGCTGGCCCTCTCACTGCTGACGCGGCTGGCGGCAGCGGCGGCAGCACTGGCGGTGCTGCTGGGCGTGGTGCTGCTGGTGACGCAGGCGGAGGGGCAGGACATGTTCCCCGCCGTAAAGGACGGGGATCTGCTCATCGCCTACCGGCTCCAGCGCCGGTGGGCGCAGGACGACCTGGTGCTGTACCGGCAGGAGGGGGTGCTGCGGCTGGGCCGCGTGGCCGCCGTGGGCGGCGATGTGGTGATGCTGGAGGAGGACGGTACGCTGCGGGTCAACGGTACCCTCCACGCGGGAGAGGTGCTGTATCCCACATATCCCGCCGGTGGAGTGACGTATCCTTACACCGTGCCGGAGGGCTGTCTGTTCATACTGAACGACTACCGTACCCACGGACGGGACAGCCGTCACTTCGGTGCGGTGCCGCAGCAGGACGCGGCGGGGAAGGTCATCACCCTGCTGCGCCGCCGCGGGCTGTAAGGGAGGACGGACATGCTGCCCTATAAGGTGCTGAAATTTTTCGACGATGTCACCAGCGCGCTGGTGGCGGTGCTGCTGGCGCTGCTGGCGGTATACGCGGGCTACGCCCTGTGGGACAACCGGCAGGTGTACGCGGCGGCGGAGGAGGTGCAGGCGTCTCTTCTGACCCTGAAGCCCCAGGAGGGAGGGGCGCCCTTTGCGGAGCTGCGGGCGGTGAACGCCGACGTGTGCGCCTGGGTGACGCTGGACGGTACCGGCGTAGACTACCCCGTGGTGCAGGGAAAGGACAACCTGACCTACGTGAACACCGACGTGTACGGGAATTTCTCCCTGGCGGGCACCATCTTTCTGGATACCCGCTGCGCACCGGACTTCGCCGGCGGGTACAGCCTGCTGTACGGCCACCACATGGTCAGCGGCCAGATGTTCGGCGACCTGGAGAAGTATCAGGATGCGGCGTTCCTGCGGGAGCACCGGACGGGAACCCTGCTGCTGCCGGACGGCGCCTGCACGCTGGAGGTGTTCGCCTGCCTGCTGGTGCCGGCATCGGAGGAACACATCTTCCGGCCGGAGCACTGGCAGGAGGACGTATCGCCGCTGCTGGACTGGGCCGAGGGGGAGGCCCTGTGCTGGGAGACGACGGACCGACCGCAGCGGGTGCTGGCCATGTCCACCTGCTCGTCGGCGTTCACCGACGCCCGCACCGTAGTGCTGGCGGCCATACAAGAGGGATGAGGAGCACCTCGTCCCTCTTGCCATCTGCGGGAAGGCGTGGTAAGATAGCACCGACCTGCGGCGGGGTGTCCCGCCGATGAAAGGAACGATGCTGCATGAAATACAAAGCGATCTTATTTGATATGGACGGCACGCTGCTGGACACGCTGGCGGATATGGTCAGCGCGGTGAACCACATCCTGTCTGTCCACGGCTGGCCCCTGCGCACAACGGAGGAGGTCCGCACCTTCGTGGGCAACGGCGCACGGCGGCTGATGGAGCGGGCTCTGCCGCCCGCCGTCACCGGCGAGGACTTCGAGGCGGTGCTGGCGGAGTACCGGGACTGGTATCAGGCCCACAACTGCGTGGACACTGCGCCCTACGCCGGTATTCCGGCGGTGCTGGCGGCACTGGATGCGGCGGGCATTAAGACGGCGGTGGTGTCCAACAAGCCGGACGCCACCACCAAAACGCTGGCCGCCCGGTTCTTTCCGGGGCTGCCCGCCTTTGGGCAGCGGGACGATGTGCCGCCCAAGCCGTCGCCGGATCTGGTGTTCCGCGCGCTGGACACGCTGGGCGTGGCCGCTGCCGACGCCGTCTACGTGGGGGACAGCGAGGTGGACGTGGCCACGGCCCGTAACGCGGGACTGCCGCTGGCGGCGGTGAGCTGGGGCTTTCGGGGCCGTCAGGCGTTGGCAGAGGCCGGCGCGGCGGTCATCGTGGACACGGCGGCGGAGCTGCTGGAGGTTCTGCGGTAAAACGCGGTAAAACGCGGCAAGACCCGTTGACAAACCGCAAAAAGCGGTTTATACTATTTCCCATCAAAAAGGCATTGACGGAGAAGAAGCTGTTTTCCAACGGCCAAAGAGAGGGACGCCCCGGCTGAAAGCGTCCTGCCTGCGGCGCAGCCTGTACCACTCCTGAGCCGCCTGCGATGAGCAGGACGGGGGCTTCCCGTTACAGAAGTCACGAGCGACGGCGTATGCCGTAAGCAGGGTGGAACCGTGGAGTAAAGTCATTTACCCCACCCCTGAAACACATCAGGGGTGGGGTTATTTTTATACCCGCCCCCAAAATAAGGAGGACTGTACCATGAGCGAGGAAAACATCTACACGTTTGAAAACGAGCAGTACCGCAAGACGTACTGGCATACCTGCTCCCACATTCTGGCGCAGGCGGTGAAGCGCCTGTGGCCGGAGGTGAAGCTGGCCATCGGCCCCAGCATCGACAACGGCTTTTACTACGATCTGGACGCACCCTTTGCCTTTACCCCCGACAACCTGGCGGAGATCGAGGCGGAGATGCGGAAGATCTGCAAGGAGAAGCTGAAGCTGGAGCGCTTCGAGCTGCCCCGCGCCGAGGCCATCAAGTTCATGGAGGAGAAGGAGGAGCCCTACAAGGTGGAGCTGATCAACGACCTGCCCGCCGACGCCCACATCTCCTTCTACAAGCAGGGTGAGTTTACCGACCTGTGCGCCGGCCCCCACGTGGACTCCACCGGCCGTATCAAGGGCAACGGCATCAAGCTGACCGCCTGCAACGCCGCCTACTGGCGCGGCGATTCCAGCCGCCAGCAGCTGCAGCGCATCTACGGCGTGGCGTTCCCCAACAAGGAGGAGCTGGAGGCGTATCTCAAGGAGCGTGAGGACGCGCTGAAGCGCGACCACAACAAGCTGGGCCGCGAGCTGGAGTATTTCACCACCGTGGACTGCATCGGTCAGGGCCTGCCCATCCTGCTGCCCAAGGGCGCACGGGTCATCCAGCTGCTGCAGCGCTGGGTGGAGGACACCGAGCAGGAGAGAGGCTATCTGCTGACCAAGACGCCCCTGATGGCCAAGCGGGAGCTGTATAAGATCTCCGGCCACTGGGATCACTATCTGGACGGCATGTTCATCATGGGCGACCCCATGGATGAGACCAAGGAGTGCTTCGCCCTGCGTCCTATGACCTGCCCGTTCCAGTATCAGGTCTTCCTGAACCGGGGCCGCAGCTACCGCGACCTGCCCATGCGTCTGGGCGAGACGTCCACTCTGTTCCGCAACGAGGATTCCGGCGAGATGCACGGTCTGATCCGCGTCCGCCAGTTCACCATCTCCGAAGGCCATCTGGTGCTGCGTCCCGACCAGCTGGAGGAGGAATTCAAGCAGTGCCTCGATCTGGCCAAGTACTGTCTGGGTACTGTGGGTCTGCTGGATAAGTGTACGTTCCGCTTCTCCCAGTGGGATCCCGCCAACCCCAACAACAAGTACGAGGGTACGGCGGAGCAGTGGGATCACGCCCAGTCCGTCATGGAACGCATCCTGAAGGACCTGGACGTGGACTATACCGTGGGCATCGACGAGGCCGCGTTCTACGGCCCCAAGCTGGATATCCAGTACAAGAACGTCTACGGCAAGGAGGATACCCTCGTTACCATCCAGATCGATATGCTGCTGGCCGAGCGCTTCGGTATGTACTATATCGACGAGAACGGCAACAAGGCCCTGCCCTATATCATCCACCGTACGTCTCTGGGCTGCTACGAGCGGACGCTGGCCTACCTCATCGAAGAGTACGCCGGCGCGCTGCCCACGTGGATGATGCCGGAGCAGGTGCGCTTCCTGCCCATTACCGACCGCGCCGCCGACTACTGCGCCCAGCAGGCCGCGGAGCTGCGTAAGCAGGGCTTCCGCGTGGAGGTGGACAGCCGCAACGAGAAGGTGGGCAAGAAGATCCGCGAGGCCACACTGGAGAAGATCCCCTATATGCTGGTGGTGGGCGACCGCGACATGGAGGCGGGCACCGTCTCCGTCCGTACCCGTACCGGCGAGGATCTGGGCGCTATGTCTCTGGCGGACTTCAGCCGTCTGCTGCGCGACGTGGTGGACAGCAAGGCCCGCAAGTAAGCGGAACGCATACCGTTAAAAAAGAGGAGCATCTTGGATGCTCCTCTTTTTTGCGCCCCTGCCCCTGCATTTTGACCGGTTGATTTGCAGGAAAAGTGGAAAATTCCTGCAATTTTGCAGGATTGCCCATCAAAATAACAATTTACCATGTTATTCGGTGAAAACGTAGATCGTGCCAAAACTCCGACAGAATCGGAAAAGTGCATAAAAAACGGCGGCGAAATCAGACAAATCGGACAACGCTTGTGAAAAAACTTCTTCAAAAAAATGAATTTTTATGTATTTGGATGTTGCAAAACAGGAAAAGCCGCGTTATAATGGGCGCTGTAAGAGCAAGCCCCTCAAGCGGAGGGGTGTATGAAGGAGAAGACTGTTATGAAGAAACTGATGAGCATGATCCTTGCCCTGATGATGGCGCTGAGCCTGGTGGCCTGCGGCGATAAGGGCGGCAGCGGCGACAGCGGCGACAACGGCGACAGCGCCAGCAAGCCCGAGCATACCGACACCACTACGGTGGCGGTGGGCGCGGTGATCCTGGCCCGCGACGATGTGGCTGAGGACGATGTGTACAAGTTCGTGGCCGATATCTTCGACAACGCCGCAGACCTGGTGACCAGCCACGCCAAGTACGGCGAGCTGAGCCTGGAGTACGGCGCGTCCATCACCTCCGTACCCTATCACCCCGGCGCTGCCAAGTACTTCGCTGAGAAGGGCATCGATGTGGCCGCCGTCAAGGATGGCGCTGGCACCGGCGCTTCCCGCAACCTGCGGTTCGTCACCGGCGGCGAGTCCGGCACCTACTACGCCTTCGGCTCCGTCATCGCCCAGCACGCCACCAACAACGCCGGCGTGAACGTGGTGGGCCTGTCCGGCAACGGCTCCCAGGCCAACGTGCAGGAGCTGGTGGACGGTACCGCCGACTTTGCGTTCTGCCAGTCTGACGTCATGGCCTACGCCTACAACGGCACCAACCTGTTCGACACCAAGGTGGAGGGCTTCTCCACGGTGGCCGCCCTGTACATGGAGCAGGTGCAGATCGTCACCACCAACCCCGATATCAAGACCGTGGCTGACCTGGCCGGTAAGTCCGTGTCCATCGGTGCTCCCGGCTCCGGCGTGTACTTCAACGCTATCGACGTGCTGGGTGCCTACGGCCTGACCGAGAACGACATCAAGCCCACCTACCAGTCCTTCGGCGACAGCGCTGACGCCCTGAAGAACGGCCAGATCGACGCTGCCTTCATCGTGGCCGGTGCGCCCACCACCGCCGTCACCGACCTGGCCACCACCAAGGATACCTATCTGGTGAGCCTGGATGATGAGCACGTGACCAAGCTGCTGGAGACCTCTGACTACTACACCAAGACTGTTATCGCCAAGGACGTGTACTTCGGCGACTGATCCTTAACGCGGATTTGACACTTTACGAGGCTGCGGCGGGGCATCCCGCCGTAGCCCTCGCATTATTCTGAAAAGATCGAGAGGATCGCCACTATGAGCAAAGACAAGAAAAAACCGGATACCCGCCCGGCGGCAGGGGCGGAGACCTCTGCCGAGGAGGCTGCGGATCTGGATGCGGTGATGCGGAAGTATGACCGCGAATCTGCCACCCGCATGTGGGAAGGCACGCCCCAGCTGCTGATCCGCATCCTGATGGCGGTCTTCGGCGTGTTCTGCATCGGTATGACCCTGTTTTCCAAGGATATGCCGGAGATCCGGCTCACCCTGTTCGTGGGCTGCATCGTCATCATCGGCTTCCTGACCTACCCTGCCAACAAGCATCATGTGCGGGTGAACTACCTGCCCTGGTACGACATCGTGCTGATGGTGGTGGGCGCGTTCTGCTTCTTCTATTTCGCGCTGAACGCCATGACGCTGGTGCGCCTGTCCACCCGTATCGAGACTGTCCACGTCGTCATCGGCGTGGTGGGCATCCTGATCCTGATGGAGCTGTGCCGCCGCTGCGTGGGCGTGCCCATCCTGTGCGTGGCCGGTGTGCTGATCGTCTATGCGTTCATCAACCAGCTGAGCTACGCCGGTGCCGTCAACGGCGCTACGCTGTATGACGCCCTCAAGACCATCATCTACAAGCTGTTCTACACCACCTCCGGCGTTATCGGCACGCCCATCAGCGTGTGCTACACGTACATCGTGCTGTTCATCATCTTCGGCGCGTTCCTGGAGCGCACCGGTATCGCCAATTTCTTCATCAGCTTCGCCAACCGCATCGCCGGCTGGTCCAGCGGCGGTCCCGCCAAGGTGGCTGTTATCAGCTCCGCTCTGTGCGGCATGGTGTCCGGCTCCTCTGTGGGTAATACCGTCACCACCGGTTCCTTCACCATCCCTATGATGAAGAAGACCGGCTACAAGCCGGAGTTCGCGGGCGCCGTGGAGGCCGCCGCCTCTACCGGCGGCCAGATCATGCCGCCCATCATGGGCGCTGCCGCCTTCCTGATGGCGGAGTACATGAAGCTGCCCTACGCTCAGGTGGCCGTGAAGGCCATCCTGCCTGCCATCCTGTACTTCACCGGCATCTTCATTGCCGTCCATCTGGAGGCCAAGAAGCTGGGTCTGAAGGGTATCTCCCGCGACCAGCTGCCTAAGTGGAAGCTGCTGGCCCGGGACTGCTACCTCATCATCCCACTGGTCCTGCTGGTGTGGCTGGTTTCCTCCGGCAGCAAGACCATGTCCCACTCTGCCGCCTACTCCATTCTGGCGGCCATCGTTGTGGGCTTCGTCAACTTCTTCCTGCAGGGAAAGCGCGGCGATGAGGAGCATGAGGCCCAGTCCGCCGGCAAGGCGCTGGCCTCCGCCGGTAAGCGCTCCTTCTTCTCTGCGGTGGAATCCCTGGAGGCCGGTTCCCGCGGCGCCATTACCGTGGCCGTGGCCTGCGCCATGGCGGGCATCATCGCCGGCTGCATCACCGTCACCGGTCTTGCCTCCATCCTCATCAACGCCATCGTTCAGCTGGCCGGCAACGCCACCATTATCGGTCTGGTGCTGACCATGCTGTGCTGCATCGTGCTGGGCATGGGCGTGCCCACCACGGCCAACTACTGCATCATGGCCTCCACCTGTGCCCCCATTCTGATCCAGCTGGGGTTCCCTGTGGTGGCTGCCCACTTCTTCGTGTTCTACTTCGGCATCGTGGCCGACATCACGCCTCCTGTGGCGCTGGCGGCTTACGCCGGTTCGGCCATCGCCAAGTCCAACCCCATGAAGACGGGCCTCAACGCCACGAAGCTGGCCATCGCGGCCTTCATCGTGCCGTACATCTTCGCATACAGTCCGGCGCTGCTGTTTGAGAACATCTCCGGCTGGTGGGAGGTGGCGCAGATCTGTGTCAGCGCCCTGCTGGGCATCTTCGGCATCGCCGCGGCCCTCAACGGCCACCTGTTCAAAAAGATCGGCTGGCCTCTGCGGATCCTGCTGGTGGTGGGCGGCCTGGGCATGATGATCCCCGGCACCGTCACCGACCTGGCGGGTCTGCTGCTGGTGGGCGCCATCGTCGCGTACCAATACCTGTCCAACAAGCGCGCCAGCGCTTCTGCGGCAGCGTAATAGTCCTCTCCGAAAGCAGAGAAAGCGTTCGGCTATGCCGGACGCTTTCTCTGCCGCTGTTTCCCACGGCGTAAAATGTTGCAAAAATGCTTTGTGCAAAACGTCAACAACTTTGCAGGAAGACATGCGCGCCTGCGTGAAGATTCTAAAGAATATGCCAAAAAGAATTTTCTCCCATTTTCGGGAGATTTTTTTCTTTTTATACGGAAATAGTTGCATAAAAAATTTTTTAAAAATATAAATTGGAACAAATATGCAGAAGAAAATGACAGAAATATGTCAAACTTACATATAGAAGCGTTTTGCGGCGGAAAAAACAGGGGGAATAACGGTCTATTTATACGAAAAAAGTTGTAGGCAAAATCACGGATACTTATCCATACTTTTTAAGACTACCTGAAAATTTGTATGAAAATTTGACGAGAAAATCAAAATTTTTTATAATGATAGACGGAACAAAAAGTGAATATCCCCTGTAACGAGGGGGAGGAAAGAGGAAAACACACATGGAAAAGTATCTGGTCCTTGCCACATTCGTTGGCTCCGTCATCGCGCTTTTGTTTGCGCTTTTCACGGGAAAACGGGTACTGCGCTTTGAGGAGGGAACCCCTCTGATGAGCAAGATCTCCCGTTCGATCCGCGAAGGCGCCAACGCCTACCTGCGGCGGCAGTACACCGTCGTCGGTATTTTCTTCGCCTGCATGATCGTGGTGCTGTGCATCATGGCTGCCTGCCATCTGCTGACCTGGTTCGTGCCCTTCGCATTTCTGACCGGCGGCTTTTTCTCCGGCCTCAGCGGCTTCGTGGGCATGCGCATCGCGACCAAGTCCAACTGCCGCACCGCCAACGCCTGCCGCGAGGGGCTGAACAAGGGCCTGCGGGTGGCCTTCTCCGCCGGTTCCGTCATGGGCTTCACCGTGGTGGGCTTGGGCCTGTTTGACATCTCCGTCTGGTTTGCCCTGCTGCGCTTTGTGTTCAAGCTGGAGGCCGCCGACATCACCAGCGCCATGCTGACCTTCGGCATGGGCGCCAGCTCCATGGCTCTGTTTGCCCGTGTGGGCGGCGGTATCTTCACCAAGGCCGCCGACGTGGGCGCGGATCTGGTGGGCAAGGTGGAGGCCGGCATCCCCGAGGACGATCCCCGCAACCCTGCCGTCATTGCCGACAACGTGGGCGACAACGTGGGTGACGTGGCCGGTATGGGCGCGGATCTGTACGAGTCCTACGTGGGCTCCATCATCTCCGCCTCCGCGCTGGGCGTGGCGGCCTTCTCCAATCAGGCGTTCAAGGCCATGGCTATCCCCATGGTCATGGCGGCCGTGGGCATCCTGTGCTCCATCATCGGCTCCTTCTTCGTTAAGACGGAAGAGAATGCCGACCAGCGCACCCTGCTGAAGGCGCTGTCCCGCGGCACCAATCTGTCCGCCATCCTCATCGCCGTCATTTCCTTCTTCCTGGTGTGGGCTCTGCTGGGGCTGGAGCACTGGGGACTGTACGTGGCCATCCTGTCCGGTCTGGCGGCTGGTGTGCTCATCGGCAAGGCCACCGAGTACTACACCTCCGACACCTATAAGCCCACTCAGGAGCTGAGCGGCAAGAGTCAGACCGGCTCCGCTACCATCATCATCGGCGGTCTGGGCCTGGGCATGCTGTCCACCGCGCTGCCCATCCTCATCGTGGCGGTGTGTATCCTGCTGGCATTCTTCCTGTCCGGCGGCGGTACCAACGCCAGCATGGGCCTGTACGGCATCGCGCTGGCCGCCGTAGGCATGCTGAGTACTCTGGGCATCACCCTGGCCACCGATGCCTACGGCCCTGTGGCCGACAACGCCGGCGGCATCGCCGAGATGGCCGGTCTGGACCCTGAGGTCCGCAAGCGTACCGATGCACTGGACTCTCTGGGCAACACCACCGCCGCCACCGGCAAGGGCTTCGCCATCGGTTCCGCCGCCCTGACGGCCCTGGCCCTTATGGCCTCCTATATTGAGAAGGTCAAGGAGGTGGGCGCGGCGGATGTCACATTCAACGACTTCTCCCTGATGAACCCGCTGGTGCTGACAGGCTTGTTCATTGGCGCCTGCCTGCCCTTTGTGTTTGCCGCCCTGACCATGAATTCCGTGGGACGCGCGGCCCAGAGCGTGGTGCTGGAGGTGCGCCGCCAGTTCCGCGAGATCGCCGGCCTCATGGAGGGCAAGGCTGACCCCGACTACGCTCGCTGCGTGGACCTGTGTACCAAGGCCAGCCTGAAGGAGATGGTGCTGCCCACCGTCATCGCGGTGGTAACGCCCATCGTCGTGGGCATGGTGCTGGGCTATAAGGGCGTCGTGGGCCTGCTGGCCGGCGCCACCGTTACCGGTTTTCTGATGGCCATCTACATGGCCAACGCCGGCGGCGCGTGGGACAATGCCAAGAAGTATATCGAGGCGGGCAACTTCGGCGGCAAGGGCGGCGACTGCCACAAGGCCGGCGTGGTGGGCGACACCGTGGGCGACCCCTTCAAGGACACCTCCGGCCCCGCCATCAACATTCTCATCAAGCTGCTGAGCATGGTGTCCATTGTGTTCGCCGGCCTGATCGTGAACTACTCCATCTTCTGAGATCCCTTGGCCTATGCCAGGCGATAGAGAACGCCGAAGCGCCCAGCCGAAAGGCTGGGCGCTCTGGTTTGCTGTATTGCGTTAAAGCAGTGTCTCTGCGCCGGCGGTGAACAGCGCGTCGTTGATCTCCGGCAGCGTCAGGCTGTGGCTCAGGCCGAACAGCAGCACCGCGTCCCTCTTGTCCCGAGCGTACAGCGGCGCGTGGTGTGCCTGCTGCAAGAGACTCTGGGTTTCCTCTGTCGAGGCGCCCAGCCCGATACACAGACACAGCAGCCGGTCGCGGGAGGGGGTGCGCCGCCCGGAGAACACCTGGTGGAGATAGACCTCACTGATGCCGGAGGCCTTGGCCAGCGCGGATTTGCTCATGTCCTGCTGGTCGAACAGCGCCTGCAGCCCGTGGGGCAGGTCGCCCTCGCGGAAGCAGGCGGAATTATCGGAGAGTACGCGGCTCAGATCGTTGGAGTCCATCAGCTCCTTCAAAAGCTGATCCGTATTCTTGCGTTTCATCACACATACCACCCTTATCTCTATGCTGCTTATCATTATAGTCAAAATTTGCCGAAAAGACAATATGCACGCTGCATAGTTGGCAAATTTCCTCATTTTTCTGCCCGCAGCTTTACAGATGGCGAGATTTCGGCTATACTGGTAAAAACCGCAAAGAAGGGGGGGACGGACATGTACGACGAGCTGCTGCGCGCCATGGAGCAGTATTTTGACGAGGTGAAGGTGCTGAAGCGGGGCGCCCGCGGCACGGTGACGCTGGTGCGCCACCGGCAGACGGGGCAGCGTTACGTGTTCCGCCGCTTCGACGGCACCGCTGATGTCTACCGGCGGCTGCTGACCGTGTCCAGCCCTTACCTGCCGCGGGTGGAGGAGGTGGCCGAGTCCCACGGCCGCGTGGCCGCGCTGGAGGAGTATGTTCAGGGCGACACCCTGCTGTATCTGCTGGAGGGCGGGCTGCTGGACTGGCCCGAGGCCCGCAAGGTAGCCCGCGACCTGTGCGCGGCGCTGTGGGTGCTGCACAGCATGGGCGCGGTACACCGCGATGTCAAGGAGAGCAACGTCATCCTGCGGGGCGGTGAGGCGGTGCTCGTCGACTTTGACGCCTCCCGCATCATGAAGCCGGAGCTCCACAGCGACACGGTGATCCTGGGAACCACCGGCTATGCCGCGCCGGAGCAGTTCGGCCTGTCCCAGACCGATGGGCGGGCGGACATCTACTCTCTGGGCGTGCTGCTGAATGTGATGCTGACGGGACAGCACCCCTCCCGCCTGCTGGCGGAGGGCCATGCGGGGCGGATCGTCCGCCGCTGCACCATGATGAATCCGAATCAGCGGTTCCGCGATGTGCTGGAACTGCGGGACGCTTTGTGAGGTAGTTGTGGAGAATCGAAAGAAATGTATCAGATGCGGCGCGTTGCTGCCGCAGGAGGTGTCCTTCTGCCCCTGCTGCACCGCCAGCCAGCTGGCACGGGAGCCTATGTCCCCGCCCCGCAGCGAAAAGCGCCGCGGGGCGCTGGCCTGCGCGGTGCTGCTGGTGGTGCTGCTGGGAGCGGTACTGTGGGCGACCCTCGGCGGCCGCGCTGCCCAGACCCCGCCCCGGACCGACGGTGCCCAGGCGCTGGAGCCCGCCGATCCAACGGAGCCTACCGGCCTTTCCGGCAACTACCAGAGCGGCGGCTGCCAGACCTGGTACGACGGCGCAGATGGGCGGATGTACCACCTGTACGTCTGCTTCAGCCCTCAGTCTGACGGCGGAGGGCTTCCTGCCAGCCACCGCTCGGAGCTGCTTCCGGCCGACGCGTCCGGTACCAGCCCGCTCTGCCTGTTCGTGGAGGACGCGGAGGACCCCTCTCTGGACGTGCGGGAGGATTTCAGCGCCCTGCTGGCCTACCACACGGTGGAGGCCGTGGCTGCCGAGGGCAGCGATACCTGCACCATCCTGGGGGAGACGGATTCCTATTACAACGCGGGGGCCCTGCTGGCCCACGAGCATGAGGTCACCAGTGCCTGCACCTATAATGACATCATCTGGACGCTGCACATGAAGACCGGCGACAAGATCACCCTCCGCCAGGTGGAGGAGTGCAGCGAGAAGCAGCGCCGTACCGTCAGCTGGGAGGATACCCCCATGGACACCACGGCGGATCTGCAGGCGCTGCTGGACGATCTGACGCTGAATCTGAGCGCGGAGACGGAGCTGGTGGTGGAACTGCCCAGCGTGACCTACACGGAGCCGCTGACCATCCGCCGCGCCATGACGCTGCAGGCTCACGCGGACGGCACGGAGTTCACCGCCCCCATCACGGTGAACCATATGGCATACAGCGAGGTCACGGACATCCACGTAGTGCTGTCGGGCCTGCGCCTTTGCGGCGCGGGGGACATGACCGGTACCGGCATCACCGCCAAGGCCCCTACTTACCTGAACAACTGCTGGATCACCAACTGGGATGTAGGCGCGCTGGCGGCGGACGGCGGCTGGATCTGGGTGGAGAAAAGCAGCTTCACCCGCAACGCCACGGCTCTGCGCATCGACACCACGGAGAGCTCCTCCTGGGGCGGTGATCTCCACGGCGGGAACTTTATCCGCAACGGTACGGCGCTGGATATCCAACGCATGCCCGGGGAGTGGATGACCTACTACGTACACAACAGCACCTTTACCGACAACGACACAGTGATCGCCGGCCCTCTGGCGGATCAAGTCCGGCTGGAGGACGGCAACTACGTGCAGCAGAGCACCTGAGCAAAAAAAGGACATCCGCCCTATGCGGATGTCTTTTTTTCACCCGCTCTGCCCCTGCTGCGCGATTTTTAGTCTGCCCCTTGTGCCGCGCCCTGCGGTATGATATACTTTAACCATTACCATACAACGATTATCATTGATCGGCGGACGGGCCCTGCGGCCTGCCGCCGCCGGAGAAATAAGGAAGGCGACATGGACGAAAGGGAAGAGATGACCGTGGAGGTCATGTACGGCAGCAAGACGAAACAGGCCTACGAGCTGATCAAACAGAAGATACTGATGCTGGAGTATGCCCCGGGTCAGCCCCTGCGGGAGCTGGAGCTCAGCGAGCAGCTTTCCATGAGCCGCACGCCCATCCGCGCCGCCATCGAGCGGCTGGTGGCGGACTGCTTCGTGGACGAGACGGCGGGCAAGCGCACCGTGGTGTCTGGCGTCTCGGTGGACAGCTTTGTGGAGCTGTACGAGGTCCGTGAGGCCATGGAGATGCTGTGCGTCTCGCTGGCGGCCTACGCCTGGCAGGACCACAGTCAGATCGACGCCGCCCGTGATCTGGTGGACCGCCAGTTTGAGCTGGCGACCCAGACACCGGTGGATTCCCAGGCTGTGCAGGCGGTGGACCGCGAGTTCCACCGCGCCCTGGCCCACCTGTCCGGCAACCGCCTGCTGGAGCGGGAGACGGTGTGGATCTACGACCTGTGCCTGCGCTACATCTTCTACTCCATGCACATGAACTGGTCCGCCCGCATCGCTCAGGAACACAGGGACATCCTGGGCGCCATCGAGCGCCGCGACAGCCAGCTGGCCCAGGCCCACGTCCGCAACCACCTGTCCAAGGTGAAGGACGCGGTGCTGATGGGCCTTGCCAAGGGCTTCGACCCCTCGGTGGAGCTGCGGAACGCGCGGGAAGGCTATACCATCCGTCCCCACGGCGAGTGAGCGGCGGCATATACCGGCAAAAAGCGTCCCGCCGGACCGAAACGGTCTGGCGGGGCGCTTTTTTTATCTCCGACCGGCGCAGGTGGTGTGGGAGGTAAACCACAAGGGGGGGATGCCGGCGCAGCGTATTTACAGCTCCTGATCGATCTGATGCAGGATGGAGATAGCCTTCTGCAGCACCTCCATGGAGGAGGCGTAGGACAGACGCACATAGCCTTCACCGTTGTGGCCGAAGGCGGTGCCCGGGATGGTGGCGAGACGGTACTTATCGATAGCGTAGGCGCAGAACTCATCGGCGGTCATGCCGGACTTCTTGATGTTCATGAAGATGTAGAACGCGCCCTCCGGCTTCTTGCAGCTGAAGTGCTGCATCTTGTTGATCTCCTCCACCAGATAGTCGCGGCGGCGCTTGAACTCCTGCCGCATCCGCTCAATAGAGCCGTCCTCCTCCAGCAGGCCCGCCACACCGGCGTACTGCACGAAGGTGGTGGCGCCGGCGGTCATGTAGAAGGACAGTCGGTTCATAGGCTCGATCATGTTCTCCGGCGCGGCGATGTAGCCCAGACGCCAGCCGGTCATGGCCATACTCTTGGAGAAGCCGTTGAGCACGATGGAGCGCTCCTTCATGCCGGGCAGAGAGGCGATGCTCACCAGCTCCTGCTCATCATCGTATACAAAGCGGTCGTAGATCTCGTCGCTGAGCACCAGCAGATCGTGCTCCCTGGCGATGGCGGCGATGGCCTCCAGCGAGGCACGGCTCAGCACGCCGCCGGTGGGGTTGCTGGGGGAGACGATGACCAGCATCTTCGTCTTGTCGGTGATGAGGGAGCGGATCTGGTCCACATCCACCTGATAGTCGTTCTCCTCCAGCAGGTCGTACTTCTTGATGACGGCCCCCGCGATGTTGGGGATCTCGGAATAGGTCAGATACACGGGATCGGGCACCAGCACCTCATCCCCGGGATTCAGGGTGCTCAGCAGCGCCACGAACATACCCTGCGCCACACCGGTGGTGACGGAGATCTCGCTGGGTGTGTAGTGCAGGCCGTTCTCCTTTTCCAGCTTCTGGCAGACAGCCTCCTTCAGCTCCTGAATGCCGGAACCATCGGTATAGCGGGTCTTGCCCTCGTCCAGCGCCTTCTTGCAGGCATCGATGATATACTGGGGCGTGTCAAAATCGGGCTGGCCCAGAGTCAGGGCGGTGACGGGAATGCCCTGCGCCGCCAGCTCGGCGCACTTGCCGAACACCACGCGGGTGCCGGATACATGCAGATTTTCCAGCCGATGTGCCTGTTTGAATTCCATAAAATGCTCCTCCTTCAGTTCTCGTTACTTCTGTACGTTGTTGCCGCCCGGTACAAAGACGCACTTGTCGTAGTTGCCGGTGAAATAGTTGCGGATGTCGGCGCAGCACTGGAGCCGGCCATCCCGCGCGGACTCCTGGGAATAGAACGCCACGTGGGGCGTCAGGATCACGTTGTCCCGATTGGCCAGGGGATGGGTGTTCAGGTCGGGGTACTCGTCGGTGAGCACGTCCAGATAGGCGTAGGAGATCTTGCCGCTGTCGATGGCGTCGATCATCTCCTGCTCTACCACCACGCCGCCGCGGGCGGAGTTGATGAACACCAGGTGGTCGGGGATCTCGTCAAACAGCTCCTTACCGATGAGGTGCTCCGTGCCCTCGATCAGAGGTACGTGGAGGCTGATGTAGTCGGACTCGCGGAACAGGGTCTTCATATCCACCATGGTGACGCCGTACTGGTCGCCGACAGACTGGTCAATATAGGGGTCTGCCGCCAGAATGCGCACACCGAAGCCGGACAGGTTCTTGGCCACCAGACGGGCGATCTGGCCGAAGCCCGCCAGACCAACGGTCTCCGCGTTGAAGCGGTGAATGTCGGGGCATACGGAGTAGTCCCACTTTTTGTCCCGCCGCACACTGCGGTCGTAGGCGAACAGCCGCTTGTTGTGGGCCAGAATGCAGGCCGTCACGTAGTCTGCCACATCAATGGAGAAGGCACTGCGCAGGTGGGTGACGGAGATGCCGCGGGCCTTGGCGGCCTCCAGATCCACATAATTGTATCCCATACTCTTGCAGGCGATGAGCTTCAGCTTGGGCAGGGAGTTGATGACCCGTGCGGTCAGCGGCTCGAAGATGCCCATGACGGCGTCGGCGTCCTGGCAATACTTGATGATATCGTCCTCGGTGGAGCAGACGTGCTCCTCCACCTCGCACACGCCCTTCAGCGCTTCCTGCTCCAGTCCGAGGCCATCTTTATAATTGAACATGCGCACAGCTTTGTACATACCAAAACCCTCCAGAACAAAAATTGGATACAATGATTATAGTGGCGGCATACAGCTCCGTCAAGCTGTGAAAACCAACATATGGCAATCCTGCGATTTCATTTCAAGAAACTATTTGCGCGCAAACCACACAGTAAAAGTAATAAAATACACGGTTTGTTGAACAACGTATCGTAAAAATGGCGGATGCATAATTAGCAATCTTTTAACAAACTTACAAAAGAATACAAAACTTTTGGTGCTAAACGCCAAAAATGGCCACGCCATATTGCATACAATTGTTGACGATGCTATAATGACGCCAATGTCACTGCTGCATAGGAGGTTTATATGAAGCAGACCGATCTGATTTTGAAAAACGGCGTGATATACACCATGGCCCGGGAGGGCGACGTGGTGGAAGCATTGGCCGTGCGTGACGGTAAGATTGTATACACGGGTACCACGGAGGAGGTGCTGGGTGCCTGCGAAGCGCCGCAGGTGGTGGATCTGGCGGGCAAGACCATGCTCCCGGGCATGGGTGATTCCCACCTCCACTTCTTTGCCTACTGTCAGACCCACACCACCGTGGATCTGGGCGGCTGTACCAGCAAGGCAGAGGCCATCGGCAAGCTGGCTGCCCGGGCAGCGGAGACCCCCAAGGGCCAGTGGATCAAAGGCTCCAACTTCGACGAGTCCAAGTGGGACGCCGACAACGACCACCTGCCCACCAAAGCGGATCTGGACCTGGTGAGTCCGGACCACCCCGTGATGATGAAGCGCGTGTGTCTGCATACCGCCGTGGCCAACACCGCGGCGCTGGCCGCCGCCGGTATCGGCAAGGGCTATGAATTCGGCCCCGGCGGTCTGGTGGAGCTGGACGCGGACGGCATGCCCAACGGCATCCTGCGGGAGCAGGCCACCAAGATCTTCGACGAGCTGATCCCCGACCCCGCCAAGATCCCCGAGGTCAAGGAGAAGATCATGCGCGAGGCGCTGGCGGAGGCCTCCAGTCAGGGGCTCACCACCGTCCACACCTACGCCGCGGACATCTGGAAGTACACTGAGGATCCCGAGGACTACCTGCTTCTGGACCGCAAGGGGCAGCTGCCCCTGCGTGTGGTGATCTATCTGGATACCCTCTATCAGAAGCCCTACCTGACCCGCAGGGAGATGGACGATCCCTATCACAAGGTGTGCTACGGCGGCCACAAGATCTTCTCCGATGGCTCGCTGGGCTCCCGCTCCGCCAAGCTGCTGGCGCCGTACAGCGATGCGCCCGATACCGATGGCATCCTGGTCCAGAGCCAGCAGGAGCTGAACGAGCACATGCTCAAAGCCTATGAGATGGGACTCCAGCCTGCCACCCACTGCATCGGCGACAAGGGTCTGGACTGCGTGCTCACCGCCATCGAGTACACACTGGAGAAGAGCCGTGAGCACGGCATGACAGCCAGGGAGCAGGCGGACCGCGACCCGTTCCGCATTATCCACGCCCAGATGGCCACCGACGACATGATCCGCCGCATGCAGAAGCTGCCGGTGGTGCTGGATCTGCAGCCGGTTTTTCTGGAGACGGATATGCACTGGGCTGTGGAGCGCATCGGCCCTGAGCGGGCGGCGTACAGCTACCGCTGGGAGACGTACCGCAAGGCCGGACTGATCCTCACCGGCGGCTCCGACTGCCCCGTGGAGCCCTTCTCTCCATGGCTGAACATCTACACCGCCGTGGCCCGCAAGGACTTCCACCACTGCCCCGAGGGCGGCTACCAGCCGGAGGAAAAGATGAGCGTCTATGACGCTGTATGCATGTTCACCAAGAACCTGCATTACGCCGCCGGACAGGATGCGGTGCTGGGCACGCTGGAGCCCGGCAAGTTCGCTGACATGGTAGTCATCGACCGCGACATTTTCAAGATCCCCGCCGACGAGATCATGGATATCCAGGTGGAAAAGACGTATCTGGCCGGCCGCGAAGTATACAGCAAATAAAAAAGGAGACAGCATATGAAACTGGATTGCTTTGAGGAGGTCAAGCGCCTCACTTCCGAGATGGTGGCCATCCCCAGCATCAACAAAGAACCCCATGGCGAGACGGCGGTGGCCCGCTACGTGTACAACTATTTCATGGATCTGCCCTATTTCAAGGCCCATCCGGAGCAGGTGATCTGCTTCCAGACCAAGGACGACTTTGTGGAGCGCCACTCCACCCTGGCTTACGTCAAGGGCACCAAGGGTACCTCCAACCGCACCGTGATCCTCATCGGCCACATCGACACCGTGGGCGTGGACGATTTCGGCACCATCCGCGAGTACGCCTTCAAGACCGACGAGCTGCCTCAGAAGCTGAAGGAGACCTTCTCCCTGACGCCGGAGGTACTGGCGGACATTGAGTCCGGCGACTATATGTTCGGCCGCGGCGCTCTGGATATGAAGTCCGGCGTGGCCGGCCACATGTACCTTGTCAAGTACTTCTCCGAGCACCCCGAGGAGCTGGACGGCAATCTGGTCCAGATCGCCGAGTGTGACGAGGAGGACAACTCCCACGGCATCATCACCGCCATCGACTACCTGCTGGACCTGAAGAAGAAGGAGCACTTCGAGTACGTGGCCTGCATCAACGCCGACTACTCCACCAACTACATGCCCGGCGACGAGAACCGCTACATCTACTACGGCAGCATCGGCAAGCTGCTGCCCTGCTTCGTGGCGCTGGGCAAGGAATCCCACGTGGGCTCCGCCTTCAATGCCTTCGACCCCAACCTGCTGATCGCCGAGGTCACACGCCGCATGTCCCTGAACACCGACCTGTGCGACATCGCCCAGGGCGAGGTGACCATCCCGCCCATCTCTCTGAAGCAGGCGGACACCAAGGAGGGCTACACCGTCCAGACGGCGCTGACCGCCTTCTCCTACTACAACTTCTTCACCCACGGCATGAGCCCCGACGTGGTGCTGGAAAAGAGCCGTCAGGTGGGTGTGGATGCCTTCGACAGCGTGGTGGCCTACCTCAACGAGCAGTACGAGAAGTACTGCTCCCTCAGCGGCGTGCCCTACACGAAGCTGCCGTGGAAGACCCGCGTGTATACGTGGAAGGAGTTCTATAACGAGGCTGCGGAGCGTCACGGCCAGCCCTTCAAGGATGCCATCGCCGCCTTTGCCGAGAACCTCCAGCGCGAGCAGCCCGCCATGGACCTGCGCTACTTCAGTCTGGCCGTGGTGGAGGAGGTCTGGAAGTGGTATGAGGACAAATCCCCCGCGCTGGTCCTGTTCTTCGGCTCCGTGTTCAGCGCCCGCATCGAGATGACCGGCAAGACCGAGAAGGAGCGCGCACTGCTGGATGCCGTGGAGGGCGCGGTGGAGAAGCTCCGCCCCGAGGCCCAGCGCCAGATCAAGACCCGCATGTTCTACCCCTACATCTCCGACTCCAGCTTCATGGCCCTGTGCGACACACGGGAGTCCTTCGACGCCGTGGCGGAGAACATGCCCTCCTGGAAGGTGAAGTACTTCCACGATGTGGACAAGATCCTGGAGATCAACGTACCCGTGGTGAATATCGGCGCCTTCGGCCGCGACGGGCACATGCTCACCGAGCGCGTGGATATGCTCCAGACCTTCCGCAACGTGCCCAACATCTCCTACGAGGCCATCGTGTCCATGCTCAGCTGAGCGCTCCCAATTGCCCGTGTGCAGCGGGCTTTGCCCGATGAAATAGCACAAAGAGAGAACCACAAAATTGAGGAACGGAGGAAAAAACGTGAGCAGTAAAGCAAAAGGCGTCGTTGCCCTGATCCTTGTTGTTGCCGTTCTGGCCAACGTCGGCATCTTCGCCAAAATGTCTTACAACAAGACCCACACTGCGCAGGAAACCATCGTGTTCCGCGTAGGCGACACCGTCGCATCTGACCACCCCATTTCCCAGGCACTCTACATGTTTGAAGAGGAGCTGGAGCGTATCTCCAACGGCCGATTCGATGTCCGCGTGTATATCAACTCCGCGTTGGGCGGCGACCGGCAGCAGACCGAGAGCGTCATCCTCGGCTACATGCAGGGCAACACCCCTCCCACGTCCGTGCTGGCGGGCTTCGATACCCGCTTCATGGTGGTGGACCTGCCCTTCGTATTCAAGAGCGGCGAAGCGGCCATGAAGACCCTCAACGGCGACCTTGGCAAGGAGCTTGACCCCATTCTGGAGGGTCTGGGCCTCCACGCCATGGGCTGGACCGAGTCCGGCTACCGCCACATTACCACCAACAACATCGAGGCCACCAGCCCCGAAGCCCTGAAGGGCCTGTCCATCCGCACGCAGGAGAACCCCATCCACATGGCCTCCTTCCAGGCCTGGGGCGCCAGCCCCACGCCCATGGCGTTCTCTGAGCTGTTCACCGCCCTGCAGCAGGGTGCTGTGGACGCCGAGGAGAACCCCCTGGCCGTCATCACCGCCAACCGCCTGTACGAGGTGCAGAACACCGTGACCCTCACCGGCCACTTCTACACCGCCGGTATCTTCAACATCAACAAGGACTTCTACGAGTCCCTGGAGGGTCAGGACAAGGAATGGTTCGATGAGGCCTCTGAGCACTTCGTCCAGAACCTGACCCAGCTGATCCGCGATGCGCAGGAGGGTTACATCCAGCTGCTGAAGGACAACGGCATCAACGTGGTGGAGGTCACCTCCGAGCAGAAGGACGCCTTCATCGAGTCCGCTGCCTCCGTGTACGACCTGTTCATTGAGAAGTACGGCGGCACACAGGAACTGATCGACCTTGCCATGAAGTACAACGATGACTTTTAAGGAGAGGTGAGAGAAATGAGAGCTTGGAAATTTATTGAAAAGAACTTCGAAAAGTGGTTCCTCATCATCTCCCTGGTGGCCATGGTGCTGATCATCTTCATGCAGGTGGTGCTCCGCTGGTTCCACGCCGCCACTGTCTGGGCTGAGGAGCTGGCCCGTTACATCATGCTCTATCAGGTCTGGATCGGCGCGTCCTACGCCGTCCGCGAGGACGCCCACATCCGTATCACCGCGCTGATCGGCAAGCTCACCGGCAATAAGCGCCGTGTGTCCGAGACCGTGGTGCTGACCCTGTGGCTCATCTTCGCCCTGTGGCTCACCGTGGAGGGCGTCCTTCTGGTGAAGGAGATCGCCATCATGGGTCAGGTGTCCTCCGCCATGCGTATCCCCATGACCATTCCCTACGCCTCTGTGCCTCTGGGCGGCGCGCTGATGAGCATCCGTCTGGTGCAGAAGCTGATCCAGGGCATGAAAGACGGCCCCCAAGAGGAGATCAAGGAGGAGGTAGCCTGATATGTTAGCTATTTTGATCATCTGCCTGGTCATCTTCGGAGCGATCAGCCTTCCCATCGGCATCGCCATGGGCCTTGCCACCATGCTGTGTCTGGTGTTTGCCACCAATATCGACCCCATTATGGTGGCGCAGAACGCCTTCGCCGGCATCGACAGCTTCTCTCTGATGGCTATCCCCTTCTTCATGCTGGCCGGCAACTTCATGCGCTACGGCGGTATCTCCAAGCGCCTGCTGGATCTGGCTGATAACATCGTTGGCTTCTTCACCGGCGGTCTGGGCGCCATTACCACCTTTACCGCCATGTTCTATGCCGCCATCTCCGGCTCCGGCCCCGCTACCGTATCCGCCATCGGCTCCTTCATGATCCCCGAGATGGAGGAGAAGGGCTACGACAAGGGCTACGCCACGGCGCTGTCTGCGGCAGCCGGTACCATCGGCGTCATCATTCCCCCGTCCATCCCCTTCGTCATCTACGGCGTGGCCACCGGCACCTCTATCGGCGATATGTTCAAGGCCGGTGTCATCCCCGGCCTGCTGATGGGTCTGGCGCTGATGCTCTACAACTGGGCCACCAGTAAGAAGTACGGCTGGAAGGGCAATGGCCGCAAGTTCAACTTCAAGGCGCTGGGCAAGTCCTTCATCGACTCCTTCTGGGCCATCCTCAGCCCCGTCATCATTCTGGGCGGTATCTACGGCGGATTCTTCACCCCCACCGAGGCCGCTGCCGTCTCCTGCGTCTACACCTTCATCATCGGTACCTTCGTCTACAAGGAGATCCACTGGAAGGAGTTCGTGGACTGCATGAAGGACACTGTCGTCATCGCCGGCGCCACCTCCTTCATCGTGGGTATGTCCACCAGCTTCGCCTACGTCATGACGCTGGAGCAGGTCCCCGAGACCCTGTCCGCCTTCATTCTGGGCATCAGCGACAACAAGATCATCATCCTGCTGCTGATGAACGTGTTCCTGCTGGTGGTGGGTATGTTCATGGACAACATCTCCAGCTGCACCATCCTGGCTCCCATCCTGCTGCCCGTGGCGGTGGCGCTGGGTGTCAACCCCGTCCACTTCGGTATCGTCATGACCATGAACCTGGCCATCGGCTTCATCACCCCGCCCTACGGCGTCAACCTGTTCGTGGGTTCCTCCGTGGCCCACATCCCGTTCGAGCGGATCGTCAAGTGGATCTGGCCGTTCATTGGCGTCATTATCGTGGTGCTGCTGCTGACCACCTATATCCCGCAGCTGTCCCTGCTGCTGGTGTAAGCGCACTTACCCCATATCCTCACGGGCTGCGGCCCGCCGAAGATAATATGTTCCGTATCGGGAAGCAGGCTGCGGCGATGACCGCAGCCTGCTTCGCGCTCCGCGCCCTGTGCGCCGGTTCCTTCACCGCGCCGCAGGGACCATCATCTGCATAAAAAAAGAACACCGTGCCGCAGACACGGTGTTCTTCTTTTGTGGTATCACCCACATGGAAAAGAAAAGTAGGAAAAAATGCAGTTTATTTGGTCTGCAGCCGGTTCTCCTTGTCCCAGCTGGAGATATCCAGATTGCGGTACTGCCGGCGCAGACGGGGCAGCTCCGCCTCGGCGTCGTTGCCCATCGCCACGATGCGGTTCACCGCGGCAATATCGGCGGCGGGCATGCTCACATCGCTGTCCGTCCCGCAGGTGGCGCAGTGATAAGTCTTGCCGTCGAAGGAAACATCGCTGCTGCCGCAGACAGCGCAGCGGATCATTTTCGTTACCAGAGCCATAGTTCATTACCTCCATATTTTTCACAGATCTTGTTGATGATATGATAGTATCACAGAATTCGCTATTTGTAAAACGCATTATTGTACTTGCAACTATGAGTAAAAGTATGATAGAATGGCGGCAGAAAGGGAGGTGCGGACATGAGCATATCCAAGTACCAGATGTTTCTCAAGACCGCGGCTTGCGGCAACTTTTCCAAGGCGGCGGAGGCCATGAACTTCACCCAATCCGGCGTCAGTCACGCGGTGCAGTCGCTGGAGGAGGAGCTTGGAGTCACACTGCTGAGCCGCAACCGCGGCGGCGTAGTGCTGACGGCGGATGGGCGGGCCCTGCTGCCCCAGATCGAGGAGCTCTGCGCGGCCCACCGCGTCCTGATGCAGTCCGCCGCCAGCCTGCGGGGCGTGGACACCGGCCTTGTGAAGGTGGCCACGTTCTCCAGTGTCTCCGCCCAGTGGCTGCCCTCCATCCTCAAGAGCTTCGGCGAGATCTACCCCAACATCGAGTTTGACGTGATCACCAGCGACTTCTACGAGCAGGTGGAGGAGTGGATCCTGAAGGGCACCGTGGACTGCGGCTTCCTGCGCCTGCCCTCCGTGAAGCGCCTCCATACCTACGCCCTGCACCAGGACGTGCTCCAGATCATCCTGCCCTGCGACCATCCTCTGGCCGGCAGAGACCCTTTCCCCACGGAGGCGCTGGCCACGGAGCCCTTCATCCAGCTGGAGGAGGGCGAGGACTACGAGATACGTGCCGCCTTCGATGAGATGGGCGTGCGCCCCCACGTCAAGTACACAGCACGTGAGGACCGGACCATTCTGGCCATGGTGTCCAAGGGGTTGGGCATCAGCCTGCTGCCGGAGCTGATGGTCCGCCACAGCCCCTATCCGGTGACGGCCTGCCGCCCGCCCATGACGTTTTACCGCAACATCGGCATCGCGGTGAAGGATGAGAAAGCCCTTTCCGCCTCTACGCAGCGCTTCGTGTCGTATGTCCGCGGCTGGGTGGAGCAGAACGGCGCGAAATAACGAAAACAATAAGGACGCGGCGGCCATTCGGCC